>ERZ839489.2075-NODE-2075-length-10110-cov-111.208255_pt1 | contig 10110 bp, 10 predicted proteins | sample MGYA00519938_ERZ839489 | MGnify/ENA primary metagenome ERZ839489 (study PRJEB31850, sample SAMEA3708846) | human gut metagenome | biome: human gut; feature: human-associated habitat; material: faeces | place: China | collected 2014 ... | reverse complement strand
CTCAAAACCGCCGTTAGGATAATAACTTAAAATAGGCGCGCAAAATCACCTGCCCAAACCAACGGTTTTTTTCTTTCCCCTTAGTCGGGGCAGGTTCATACTCTATAATTATTCTTTCAGCCGTTCGCTCTGTTCCTGACACCTCGCTGCTTCTCATTGGTCTTAGCGTCACACGAATGCATCCGGAAATCATGCATTGCAAGACGGCTGTCTTTGTCTGCCAGCCACTGTCTCACCAGTTTCTGCATCCGGTTGATCTCCACATCGTCCGTGATCACCGGATCCAGATGGATCACCAGATTCGTTCCGTATTCTTCCAGACATTTCCGCTCGATCTGATCCACCACCTCATGACATGCCAGCAGATTGTCGTCTTTGTCAAATTCCACATGAATGCTTGCATACCGTTTTCCCGGACCATAATCGTGCACCATCAGGTCATGACAGCCAAGTACCATCGGATACGTCATGATCTCCTGTGTCAGTTCTTTTCGAAAGTCGGATTTCACACCTTCCCCGAGAAGCGGGGAAATCGTATCTCTTGCAAGACCGATGCCGCTCCAGAGGATAAAGACAGCGACCAGAATTCCCATGATCCCGTCGATCCCGTCCACTTTCCATCCAGTTGCATGTTCCACGAGCGCAGCAATCAGAACGGCTGTTGTTGTCAGTACATCATTTCTGCTGTCCGCCGCGGTAGCCAGCAGAGTCGTGGAATCAATCCTTTTCCCCATCCGGGTGTTAAAGATCATCATTCCCGCTTTCACCAGGATCGATGCGATCAGGACAATCATCGAAAGCAGAGAAAATTCAACTGTCACCGGATGAAGCACCTTCTCCAAGGAACTTTTTGCCAGTTCAAATCCGATAAATAAGATCATCACTGCCACCGTAAGACATGCCAGATACTCGAATCTGGCATGTCCGTACGGGTGTTCTTTATCCGCCGGTTTCTCCGCCAGTTTGAATCCGGTCAGTGTCACGATCGAACTTGCCGCATCGGACAGGTTGTTTAATCCGTCCGCCGTAATCGACATGGAACCGGCAAGTTTTCCGACCGCCAGCTTGCTTCCCGCCAGACAGACATTACACACAATCCCCACCAGACCGGACAGCTTTCCAAGCGTTGCACGTTTTGCAGAATCATCTTTTTGTTTCATAAGTTTTACCTCCATTTTTTAACTTATGCCTGCAACATTTTTTCTGTTATTCTCCCGTGCTTTTTGAATGTTTTCTTTGCTGTATTTTGCATTCTGACTGATAAACCATCGAAATTGGATTCATCATCACTCTTTTTTACACTAAAAAACACCCATGGGACAATATAAGTAAACTACTGTCCCACAGATGTCGCTTTCTCATCTGCTGCCCTCACCGGGCCCGGCCCCATGGATCTCCACCACCTGCTCAGTTTGTACTGTAGATTGATATGCAGTGCAAATTGCGTTTCGAGTATCTTATCATACCTTTTGGGGGTTGGTAAGAGCTTTCAAATTCGAACTTTTGTTAGTCGACGATATTATTTTAGCTCAATGTTTCTATCAGTTCGTTTCCATATCATTCAATTCTTTTCATATTAACAAGACTTTCAAATACTCCTCCAGAAATGCTTTCATCAGTAACATTTTACATTTTTTGTATTAACAATCCCCTCAAACGCTGCCAGTATTCCGCTTTACTCATTGCGTGTTTTAAATTCTTCTGTATTAACAAGACTCTCAAACATATCAACCTGTATGTAGTACTCTTCCGTCGTTTTGAATCCTTCTGTATTAACAAGACTCTCAAACAGCAGTAAGGGCGGTTGTGGCGAATATTCGGTTTTGAATCCTTCCGTATTAACAAGACTCTCAAACCGGCTGACTTCTTCCATTACGTTTTTCTCTGTTTTGAATCCTTCCGTATTAACAAGACTCTCAAACCGATATCGTTCGGTGTAGCAGAAGCCTGTCGTTTTGAATCCTTCCGTATTAACAAGACTCTCAAACGTTTCATCACGACATATTCAAAAGGGCTTTTGTTTTGAATCCTTCCGTATTAACAAGACTCTCAAACACAACGTCAACTACAAGGACGGATCCATCAGTTTTGAATCCTTCCGTATTAACAAGACTCTCAAACAAAGAAATCACTTCCCGGCTTCATGAATCCGTTTTGAATCCTTCCGTATTAACAAGACTCTCAAACTTAAAGCTTCACTCATAACGCATTTTCTCCGTTTTGAATCCTTCCGTATTAACAAGACTCTCAAACACGCTTCTCTTGTAACAACGATGTTTGCGTGTTTTGAATCCTTCCGTATTAACAAGACTCTCAAACCTCAAATCAGGTTCTCACCGAGCCTTACCATCCAACGACAGATGGCTGTTAATATGATAGATCTAATATGCAAAGGTCTTTATCCAGAATAACATATCTGTCTCCTTCTATGGGATCTGTTTTGATTCCTTCCAGATTCATGAGATACAGCTTCGTGTAAAAACAGTGCTTATAGATTTCTTTCAATTCCTCTATACTAAAATACTGCTTGAGATTCAGCACAAATACGATATCTACGTTGCATATCATTTTCACTGCTCTCAAATAATCTATAAATTTTTCAGCAAAATTATCATAACACGAATTCATATGTACATTACAATATTTTACCAGCCCTGTTGCCTGAAAATCAACATCTAATGTTAAATTATATTCTGAAGAATTTATAATTTTCTCCACAAATTGTAAGATCTGCTGATTCACTGCGGCATACTCTTCCGAATAATCCGAAGAAATCTTTTCTGACAGATTTTTATAAATCTGAGACACAATCCTTTTCTCATCACATGTTACCCCTAATGGATTCGCAATTACGACTGCTTTTTTCTCCAAAAGAAGTTCCTTTTCAGCATTCGAAAGAATAAATTCTCCTTCTTCCCCCCTCTACCTGCTTGCTCAGATTATACACAACTTCTGAAAATCGTTCCGGTGATTCAATGGTCAGATTCAGTACCTGATTTTCCAAAAATTCCAATTCCAGTCCTAATCTTGCATTCACAAGTTTCATATAATTACCACTCTTTCATCTGAATCTAAAATTTCACTTTTTTTCGTACCAACGATAAATTCCATTTTCCCAAATTGCTTTTCTGTTATCTTCAACACCTGAACCAATCCATCTGCCGGTTTATTTTTCTTTATATTTTCTATAATAGATTCTGCCATGGTTGAATTTTGAGCAAGTTTACAGTAAACCGACTCCTGCATCATCAAAAATCCGGATTTTATAAGATACGTGTGAAAATCTCTGTAATCTTTTCTGTTTGCGCTGGTAATAACCGGTAAATCAAAAAATACCATTACTCTCATATATCTATAACTCATTTGTCCTGTAAAATTTTATCTGTGATACATCATTATCATTCAATGCATCAAATACACTCTTGGTATAAATTTTAATCGCATTGGTCAGATACTCATTTCGGTTTCCTATAATGACTTCTTCTTTTAACAATGAAATCATTTCATACTTTTGTTCCTTTTCAAAAAATGAAAATCCCATCTTTTTTACCTTCATATCCACAATCGGTCGAAACGGTTCCATCAAATCACATGCCAGATTAAACTGATTAAAAACATTATCGTGAAACAGTCCCAACTGTGTGATATATCCATTCGCCACCACACAACGATTAAATGTTGATAACAGCAACGAATATCCATAATTTAGTGCTGCATTAGTCACATTCTCCGCACTTCTGGTAAAATCCATCCCAAATAACGCGTTAAAATACACCTTTGCAGCATGCCCTTCTCGATTTGTAGCATCACCAAATTCAATCTCATTGATATACTCATACAGCTGCTCTGCTTCACCACGATTCCAGTAATTCAGATGCAACGCCTGTTTCCGTATCTTCTCAGCTACAATCTCTGTCCAGACATGCTTCTTTATTTCTTCCGACCATGCAATCTGATTTCTTACTTTCAGTGAAGTATCATGCGCTCCGTAATAGCCGATTAATTCTGAAGACGGATTTCGTTTTTCATCACAGAAAATCACTTTTATTTTCTTCTTCGTCAACTCACATAAAAGAGCGGCGGTCAGCGAAACAGCTGTTGATTCTATCATTAAAATTTCAATTTCCGAGAGATGGATCTTAATCACCTCTTCTTTTCTTATCACCAGATATCCCATCTGGTAATCCAGTTTTGCTGTACTGGATATGATCACTGTCCGCCAGCTCATAGTATGCCTCCTGTTTTTATTGATTCAGTAAATCAATTTCTTTTTTATATAATCCCGTAACAGAATAATGTATCAGTTTCAGTTCCTTTGCCTCTGTCATATTACCGGAAATTCTGATTCTTCCAACCTCTTTCGGACCTCCGATATCTGTCAGCGAAAATGTTCCCCTGTTGAATGATGTATACAAAACAAGATTATATAATATTTTTATCTGATGTACCAAATCAAGACTTTCAAATTTATCTTCACCTTTTTCAAGAATATCACCGATACTCCGAGGATGATTTCTGTAAATAGAATTCACATGTTTGTCTGTAAGTTCTCTGTACAGTTTTAAGTTATTCTCTATGGTTACTTTCTCCGACAATCTTGGCTCTGTTTTCTTCCGTTCTGATAAAATAATTTCATTATATGCTTTTTCCAGTTTTGATACATATTGAATATATTTATTCTCCAGGCACATAGGAGTCGCATTAGAAAATTCGATATTCTTTCTTGCATCCATTCCTATAACGTACAACAAATATCCATTATACTTAATAAGCGAATTCTTCTTTATCTTACCTGCAATCACCCTTGGATTCTTATAACCGTTTTTCTCAAGAAATTCTATAAGATCACTCTCTTTTTTGATCTGTGAAGCATAATAACTCTGTACTACCTCAAAGCATCTCTTTCTCTTCTTTTCCGGTCCATGTTCTATAAAAATAAAATAGGCTGGCTTCAGGGAGGTATATCCACCATATTTTTCTACGTTCTGCAATTTTGTATCCTTCACTTTCAAAGGAACATAATTTCCCGCTTTGGCGGAGTATTTTCCAACCGGCTGTATATTGAACAATTCACCTTTCTGCTCAAACGCCTGCCTTGTAATCAACGGTGTGTTTTTGCACATAACTTCACTTACCACCTGCATCGTTCCTGGTTTATGATTTTTTTGTACACTCCATGCGATTTCTCCATTTCTTACCACATCGTTCTCGAACATCTTAGACAGGTTATAATTATATTTGTTACTGCTTCTCTGAACTTCATTTTTAATAAAATTCATCGGATTTCTTGTGAATTTTGTGTAGTAAACATTACCCACTACAATATTTAAATACGCATCTTTTGCATGATGATGCTCATTTACCAGCCGGCTTTTAAGAAATGACTGTTTTCTAAAATCAGAAACATTCCTTGCTTTGACATACACAATCTCTGCTTCCGGCATCATTGCTTTGAAAAGATCTGCGATTCCTTTTGTTCCCTGTGCAGTCTCTACCAGCTGTCTGGCAATAAATCCTGCCAGCTGTTCATCTGTCAGAGGTGTGCTGGCAGTCAACCGGTTATATTTTTCATCATTCATAAATCCCCGTTTATGCAATGATGACCAAAGTTCCCAAACTTTAGGATTGCTTCTGACCTTTTCCGGCAATGGATAATCATTCTTTTTTTCATCCTGATTTATTTTCTTGGATACTAATACCAGATTGTTATCGATATTGTTATCATTTGTCAAACTTCTTGGATAAATATGGTCAATATCATATCTGTTATCTGTAAACAATTCTTCTATATCAATTTCTTCTCCCGTATATGCATCTTTTCCCATCTGAAGATAATACAAATACAGCTTTTTACTATTTAGGCTACCGGATGCACCTGCATTTTTTATTTCCGATGTCCAATCTCTGCTTTCCCGAATATTTTCATATAGTTTTAAAAGTCTTTTTTCTCTCGATGCTTTTCTTCCCGGTTCACCTTTTTCTTCTTCTGTTCTTGTCATTTCTATAAAAATACGTTTCGGATTATGTCTCATTATCTGCGTAATCTCTTGTAAAGCCAATACTGTTTGCCAGATCATTCTTTTTACTGGTGCACTGTAATAGTAATCTTTCAGATCTTCAAACTGAAACTCATGCAAAGATTTTTCCAAAACCCGTTTTCTGCCTTCCAATTCGTCTCTGAAAGTGAATTCTTCACTGTTAATCAGTTCCATAAAATTGAGATTGTATTCCCACATGGCGCGGATCAGAGAAATGATCTCCCCTGTATGTTTATCACAACCATTGAGACACAACAGATTTTTTGAAAGTCTTGCCCAGTCTTTAAACTTATATCCCGCAATTCTCTTTGCCTGAACGTCTGTAATAATTCCACTTGAAATATACTGCTTCAGTTTTTTTCGAAACATAGATTTCGAATCACTATAAATCGTTCCATAATATATCATTTCTTCTGCTGCATTTCGTATCGCTTCTTCTCTTAATTTCTCACCAAAAACAGCATACATCTTTCCATATGAACCTAAATATGCATGAATTTCTCTATCAATACCTGAGATTTCTGATTCATCTGAGATGAGTCCACGATTCAGCAAATAAGAACTCAAAACTTTTTTCGTTACCTTCTTACCCAATCGGGATCCCATAAAAATATCCTGATAAATATCCTGTTTTAATTCCGGAACGATTCGTTTTCCGTTGATTTGCAGATTATTTATTTCATTTAAAACGCAATATCGCTCATACAGCAACGACTGTTTCGGTAATACCTTTTCCTCTGACAGATATGTACATTCCCTGACCAGATTCGTGATAAAACGCTCTGATGTTTTTTCCATGTCGAGCTTTTGTTCCATATTCCACGGCAGGATCTGTCCCTCTTCCCGGATTTCTGCCCATCCGTTTTGGGAGCCTTTGCCAACCGGTCCGACGTAATACGGAATATTCTTTGAAAATAACATCAGAATTCTCTCAGACACCGTGTATCCGCTGCTGTCTTTTTCTTTCAAAAAAGGAAGATGATTTTCTGCATTTTCAAGAATCTTTTTCAGTTCTTTTCGATGTACCTGGTTGGGAATGACTCCATTTGCACCGGTAATCTGCTTTGGCAAAAAAGCTTCTAATTCAATCTCCTTTAGAATCTTTTCTGCCTCTGCATCCTCAACTCCCTTCAGATCCTTTTTTATTCTTGCATAAAGATCTTCTTTCCCTCTTTTTTTCATATTTCTCCGATACTTTTTGGTTGCTGCCAGAGAATTCTCTGCATTTAATGAATTGCAGTATGCAGAATATGTTCCGTCTTCACTGGATCGAAACATAATGTTGTATTTTTCCTGGCTTAAATTATTCTTATATACCTTTTTCAAAAGTATCAGGTCTTCTTTGTGTTTATCGTACATCTCTACTCTGGCATCAGAAAGATACTCAAATCCTTTTAATACCGACTGCAACTGACTGTAATCATACAATTGTTTCATATATTCTATGATTGCATAATTATCCTCTCCAACTGCAACTTCAATTTCTTCTTTTTCGTCCTCAAACGATGCCTGTTGAAATGCGATCTTTATCTTTTCCTCTGCCTCAATTCTAAAGAGTACCCTGGCATCTGCCTCCATTCCACACAGACATTTTACAAGTTCTGTTTGTTCTTTATTTGATTTTTTAATTCCAAGCAACGAACTGATTTTATCTTTTTTGGTGCTTCTTGAGATGCCTTTATCCGCTAAGATTTCTATTACTTCTGTATAGGAAATCTTAGCTGTAGATTCTTCCATTGAATCATATAAATAATTCATTACTGTTTCCCCGGCATCTTTTACCATTTCAAAATTCACATCACCGGAATCTGTATTCAAAAGAAAGTGTCCACGATATTCAAACATATTAATGATTGCCAGATATAACAATCTGGAATATCGCTCCTCACTTGATATTTCATCTTTTAAAAGTGCCTGTCTCAGATGAAAAACCGTCGGATACTCTTTATAATATTCCTTATCCCCGTAATTTGGCTCCGCAAAAAGGCTATCCTTTGTCAGCAATCTGGAATCTTTATCTTCTCGATAATATTTGCTGTTATTCTGTCTGATATAAAAAAGAGGATCATGTTCCAACACATCATCTGCAAAATAAGAACGAATCAATCCAATTCTGACCTGATGACGTTGTAATCTTCTCTTGGAAATTCTATGCGTTCTTCTTTCCAATTGTGGATGGGCAGTCTCGTATTCTCTTACAAACCAGAAATCTTTTCCTTTAACTTTTAACAAATGATACTGTGGATCTGTAACCGCTACGCCAAGCGATCCTGTACCCATATCCAATCCAACATAATAATCTGCTTTTCTATCTGAATTCATAATAGAACCCTCCAAAAATATGATTGACATTCAACGTATTCAATGCTATGTTTATATTGTATTAACAAGACGAGTTCAAATAAGGGGAAACCCGAAATCGTCATTTGACACCGCAGGGTGCGGTAAAAAAAGTCGTGTAACACGGCTTTTTTATTTTCACTATTCTACCATATTCTCGATAATATGACTATTATTTTATGTAATTCGCATGTCTTTTTATGATATCTGCATAATATTTTTCATTTTTATATAAGAAAAAGCGTCTGCTATCTCACAGACGCTTAATATTCTATACTTTATGATTTTTTCAAAACATCTTACAGATCCCCCAGCGTCTCTCCCAGTGCCAGTACCGCGTTTCGCACACATTCCGGGCACTCGCAGAGGACTTTTCCGGTTTCAGCGCCTTTGAGTTCCTTGCAGATGGTAGCTCCGCTTTTTTCGGAAAATTTCTGCAAGATTTCTCTGGAAAATCTTGGTGTTCCTTTTCCTTCCGTCAGGACACCCGCCGTCATAACTGCACCGATCAGTGCCCCACAGGTACTCTCCAGACTTCCCATCCCCGCCGCAAATCCTGCTGTCAGTTCCATCAGTTCTTTTTCGTCTGTGGAAATCTTATCTTCAAATACCTTGATCACCGCCTGCGTGCAGTTGCACGCTCCTGCCGCTTTATATTGTGCAGCCTGGGCTGCACGTTCTTCAATCGTCATCTTTTGTGTTCTCCTTTATTTTATGTAAAAGAAAAATCTTTCTTATCTACATTATAAATGGTTTACACTTTTAGTCAATGCAGGATTGTATACATCTTTTCCGGGAACTGGTGCCGGTTGTTTTCCTGCACCGTAAATTTCACATTACATTTTCCCCATTTTGTAGCCTCATAGAGTTGTTTCGCCATCGGAAGACAGTCATCATCCTCCGAACCGCAGAAAATCCGAAGCGCAATATTCTTTTCCCTGATTGCAGAAACCACAGTTTCCGCATGCTCCTCCAGAACCGGGATCCACGGGCCTTGCAGGATTATCAGATCACAGCACACAGATGTAAATGCTATTGCGCGTAAAAGCATATCGCATCCACCTGAGAATCCACCACATGCGATGCTCTCATATTCTTTCTTTTGCACCATTTTCATCGCTCCTGCCACCGGTAAGTAAGAACGCATGTCATAACTCCAACGATACGTTCCATATCCGTCCGGTTCAGCGCAACGAAAGGATACGCTTTGGAAAGCAATCCTGAAAAGTGAAAAAACATATGATGAGATTCTGAGTTATATAGAGTCAGGTGATGGAGTCGCTGACGAGTAATAAAATCCGCGCTTTGTGCAATTTATACAAAGCGTGGATTTTTAGGTGTAAAATTCGTGGAAGTTAAGAAATGTGCTTTGCAGGAAAGCAATTTCCCAGAAAACGAGATAAAATACGCTTCGCGAATTTTACTCGTTATCGCGGCAGTCGCGAAGTTCATATTGATATGTTTGATGATCGGATAGAAATCACCTCTCCTGGCGGTATGTTTGGCGGCGGATCAATTCAGGAATACGATATTTACATTATCCGTTAGCCATCAATACATCAAGCAACGCAAATTAACATTCATGCAACGCCCAATATTACAAGGATTCATTAAGTCCTCTATAAACTTGAATTTTCAAATTAGTCTTTGCAAATAACCTTTGAACTTTCACCATCAATTACAATTCCCTGACGGTTGTTAATTGGGCATAGATTCAAATCCGAAAATTCAG
>ERZ839489.2074-NODE-2074-length-10115-cov-3.192644_pt1 | contig 10115 bp, 8 predicted proteins | sample MGYA00519938_ERZ839489 | MGnify/ENA primary metagenome ERZ839489 (study PRJEB31850, sample SAMEA3708846) | human gut metagenome | biome: human gut; feature: human-associated habitat; material: faeces | place: China | collected 2014 ... | reverse complement strand
GACGGCGCGAGGCACAGGAGCGCGGTGAGGTTCGCCTGGTAACACTGCAGGATCTTTATCAATAAATCAACCGTCAGGGATGTTGTATGCAACAGCTGGCGGAATGTTTTAGATGGCAGCAGCATGATTCAGACGCAGTGGCGTATCAGTTTACCCGTTTTTTATGAACGGGTAAACTGATATCTCAGAAAAATGTCTGGATATCTTCGCAGAGACGGTTGATTCAGATGGATAAATAAGATATAATATTATTATAAAGTCTCTCTTATCTCGGTTAACGAGAATTGTCTCTATTGCTTCTTTACAGGAGTACTGTATCTAAAATTGAAGTTCAAGACCTCTGTCAGAGTATGATCTGGCAGGGGTCTTTTTATATAGATTGTCCCATAAAAAGTTTCTCGATGTCTAAAAAGAAAGGAAGTATCCGAACCAAATCTGTGAAAAATTATTGCTGAATCGTAGAAAAATACAAAGTAATCATCAACAATGCAGGAGAGAAAACCAACGTAAAAACGTGCCCGGTACGCCGTAAAAGTACCGGTGAGATAGCGACTCAACGCTATCTCGACAGCTAAAAAGAGCAGTCAAAATCTAATAAAATGAGCCGGATTCAGCGCTGCCGGAAAACACAAAAGCGTAGTTAGAGTCTCAACTCTATCTTATGATCTAATAAAATGAGCCGGATTGGAAGTGCCGGAAAAACAAAAATTTCCCGTCGTGCATAAGACGTAAAAGAGTGCATGCCCGATGATTTTTTTCAGAGGGCGACTTATGTTTTAACATCAAAAGTGAGATACAGTTGAGATACAGTAAGGGAAATTTTTATATGGGACACAAGAAAAAAGACGGAAGGAATAGCCGCACACTGCATCAGCAGGCGTATGACAGACTGCAAAAAATGCAAGCATTTGGCGACAGCAAACGCCTCGATAAACTCGAAAATCCAGAGGATTTTGCAAGAAAAATTTACAGCTTTTCGACCTACCAGACGTACTTCAAGCACATAAAATATTTTATTAAATGGATTCAGAAAGAACATCCCGAAGTAAAAACGCTGAAAAAAGCCGAAAAATTTGCGCCGGAATGGCTGCAAACCCGCGTGGATAAAGGCCTTTCTGCATGGACAATTCAAACCGAAGAAGCCGCGCTGAATAAGCTGTACGGCATTAAAGCTGATGATGAAAATCGCTTTCAACCGCCGAGAAGATTAAAGGAAAATATCACGCGCAGCCGCGGAGCAAAAAAGCGCGACGCGCATTTTTCGGAAGCAAATAATGCAGAACTCATCAATTTCTGCAAGGCCTGCGGATTCCGCCGCAATGTATTGGAGCGGTTGACCGGCAGAGATTTATACGACCGCGCAAAGGCCGAAACGGCATTCGCTGAAGCGCAGGAAGCAGGTAATGAAGCGCTCGCAGAAGCACTGCTTGTGGGTTTGAAAACCTTCCCGGAGCAGGATTACTTCATCCTGCATCGCCGCGACAAAGGCGGCAAAACGCGCTTATCTCCCATCGTCGGGCCGCACAAAGATGCGGTCGTGCAGCACATGAAAGCGACGCCGCCAAGTGAAAAAGTATGGAAGTATGTCAGCTCAAATTGCGATGTCCATGGCTATCGCGCGGACTACGCAACGTTCCTTTATAAGCAGTACGCGCGCCCAATCGAACAGATGGATTACCGCAAAAAGATACGCTGTTCCGACGGAAAATACCGCTCCGAAATTTATATCTGCCGCGGCAGTGAGCGCAGAAAACGGCTCGACCGCCGTGCGGTCGGCATCATCAGCATCGCGCTCGGCCACAGCCGAGAGGACACCGCGATTACGAATTATATTCGAAATCTTTAAGGCATCGGCCTTGCTTGGATACAGATCATTCGTTCAGGCAGGGTGCATTATTTGTGTAGATACCTGTTTTTATCCGAAACATAATTCTGAATATTATCAATCGTCAAAATAAATGAATACGACAAAATAGTATATTTCACGAATAAAATATGCCTTTCAAAAGAGTTCTCTCAGCGCACACCCTACACAAATAATAGGGTATCTACACAGATCGTGCACCCCTTGGAACAAGCGCAATGCAACGGGAATGACCAAATTGGTTGTTTTGCAAGAATCATTGTCGCAGGGGGGTACATTATTTGTGTAGATACCTCCTTTTATCCGAAATATAATTCTGAACAATATCAACCTCTGGAATGAATCAATGTGGCAGAATAGTACATTTAGTGAATATAATATGCCTTTAAAATAAAGTCTCTCAAAACACACCCTACACAAATAATGTAGGGTATCTACACAGATTGCGCACTCATAGGACGGAAGCAATGCAGCGGGAATGACTAAATTGGTTGTTTCGCAAGAATCATTGTCGCAAGGGGGGTACATTATTTGTGTAGGTGTATATGTACGAAGGACGTTTACCTGAATAATTGGAAGACCGGTTAAGAAGACAGGCGGGAAACCGCCTGCTCTTGACATATCTGCATACAATTGTTATATAAAAGACAAGAGCGACAAGCCTAATCCATAAGCTCATCGCCCTTAAGTATCATAGAAGAATCTTATTTACAGAGTTTTTCTCACACGCTCGATTTAACAGCAAATGTTATTCTGGTCAATGTTTATAAATGCTGACGTTGCAGAATATCGACAATAATAATAGTTGACCTTTGTCGTTTGTAAATCAAAGTGCCTCTCCGTTTTTTCTTGTGGATGAGCGTGGACTTGCTGATACTGGACAGTTTGACGATTTGTGTATGCGAATGGTCGATAAGCAGAATTATTGCATGGTCAAGCTGTCCGGTGTTGAACTTGGGCGGACAGTCTTCACGGAAATTCGGGTGGGTGACAGGACGGTCCATCGACCGTATCATTGTAATAAGGAGCATCAGAGCATAAATGGCATGAACAGATAGAAACCCGTTTGGTTCTCAGAAACAGCCTAAAACCATGGGAGGGCATACATTTTGGGACAACATCGTGAAGTCCGGATGATTCCGCCTGCAAAAGCATAAGTTCGCACCGCTTTTCCGTATTCTGGACGACGGAGATTACCTGCAGGCCATCGGCGAAGAAGGCGCCATGCGTGCGCGGCTTCGTCTGCTGACCGCGGGCAACAGCTATATCGTTCCGCAGTGCGGTGATATCGTGGGCATCCACAATGTCGATCCGTCACAGATAACATTGGCACGGTGGGAGCGGTTCTGCGCAGCGATGGATGATTTGGCTAAGAGGTAGGGGGGGAGTACATAATGACGAAAATAAGAATGGCGACCATAGGTATCCGAGAGGGATGAATCATGGAAACGAATCGCCCGAATCTATTGCAGCGCAACGGATTCGGGCGATTTTCTCTGTGTCAATAAGGTTAGTAAGGGGAATTGTTATACGCGCCTTTGCACTACTTAAGTGTCACTGGTACGGCATTTAGCCTGTTTTTTGAATCAATGATCGATTTATAAATATCTTTGATTCCAGCTTCTCTTGCCATGCTGACAACAAGATTTTCTTCCTTTACTCCCATTCTTAAACCCAGGATAATTCCGCTTGGAATCCATTCCATCATAACTGGCGGCTTCATTGGGCAAGCAGTTATCATACGCCATTCTTCATCGTATTCATGGCATTTCCTCTTGATCAGCGTTGTTCTTTCTCTTTCCCATGTACCATTCCCCACGCTATCATACAGATATTTGGGAATTGTCGTATCAGAAATTTCGCCGATCTTGTTCAGCATTACAAGTTTTGCGAAATTAGTAGCATTATACGGAGCGTTCGAATAGTAGATGGGATATAACGGCGTGCCGAAATTTTTGATTCCACAGTTTTGACATTTTTCCTGTTTCCCGCATAAATAGTTTTCTTTCTTTTCAAGATCATAAATCTGAACAAAGCCTCTGTGTTGGTCTGCGTATTTTAGCCAGAGAACCTCATTAAAACCATTCTCGGAAAAGCAAATCGACCAAGTGTCTTTCTTTATCTCATCTCGCAATGCAAGCGCAGAACTAAGAAAATTTTCGACGAGTCCATTTGAAAGCATCTTTGTCACATTGTCAGCTGTAAAAAAGGCTTTCTGCTCTTCAGTCAGCATGCCGCCAAGAATGTCCTTGACACCTTCTGTAACTGCTTCTGTGCTTTCACGAGTTTGAAATGCTGTCAGAAATTCTTGGTGAATAGAGTCAATATCAATATGTAGAAATGTATCAAAGGGATCGTCATAATAGTTTGCCGAAGAAAAATAGAGCCTATTTGTACGAAGTGCTTCCAAGCTATTAAGATTGACAGGACGATAGCGAAATAAAAGTTTCGGAAACCGTATCGCTGCCATCAGTTGTTTTGCATCCTGTGATAGGTCAAGTCCGGGTAATGCGCATAAAGTTTTCCAGAACGCTTCTCGTTCTTGTGCATTCATTCTTTCAGCCCCCTATCTTCCACCGCATTCACGCCGCCAGCGCATTGGCATTGACCCGTTCAATCGCCTGTCGGATGCCTGCCCACACGGACAGGTCTGTGAACACTTCCACGATGCTGCCGTAGTCGGTAAACGGTGCTTCCTGCAAAACGGACATATCTTTCATCATGCCGTTATGAACAATGTACTCCACAATCTGGTTTACGAAGTAAATCTGCCTGCTGTCCAAGCTGGCATCGTTCAGATACTGCGCAAACGCCTCCTTTGCCGCGTTCATGTCAACCCCGACGATTTCTCGCACGAACTCGCCCAGCGGCTTCTGGCCGTACTCAGCTACATAATCCTGTTTCGTACCGACCTCGCTCCAGAGTGCTTTCTCCAGCGCCTGCACATCTTCCACAGTCAAAGGGACATTACCCTTTAGTTTGGCAATAACGGCGTCATTCATGTGCTGACGCACGTAGAACTCCGCCTTGGCCTTGTAGTTCTTCAGATCGTCGTTTTCCAGCTCAGATTCTTTCCAGTCCACAGACAGAATTTCGTCATCAAAATTCGTATCATAGCGCACTTTACTGACCGGAATATACTTGATGAGGTCGCGCAGATTCTCCCGTATGTACTCAAATTCATTGATTCCGGCGGTCTCCACATAGTCCGTATGCAAAATCTTGTCAATCAGCTCAGCCTGCACCATGATCTCCGGAATATTTGCCACAGCTGCAACGGCAGAGACCTTTTTAAACAGATCGCTCCGCGCCTTGCCATACTTCTTTCCCGCCAGGTACGCAAGCTCGATGCCGTATAGCAGCGCGTCGAACCGCAGCGCTTTGGCATCGTCCTCTTCCGGTGTAATAAGCGGCGCAAGCTCTTGACCTATGAGCAAGATATCCTCATAGGTCAGAGCGCTATAGCTGTCCGGTTCTGCATACCGCTCTACATATTTTAAATGCTGGCGGACAGCAAAGTTCTCTTTGTTCAGTTCCCGCACCTTGCGCACCATGTCCTCAACCAGCGTCTTGCGGAAGATAATCAGATCCGTTGTCTGATACGCCAAGTCCTGCAATTTGAAGGCAATTTGGGCCTTCAGATGAAAGATTGCGCCTTGCAGGGCGATCATATTGGCGGTAGGTCTGCCCTTGTTCATGCGAAAGAACTCAAAGTTGCCGCAGAAGTCAAAAATATAGAACTTGTCCTTATCCTTACCATCCATCAGCCCCGGACACAGACGGGTGCCACGCCCAATCATCTGCCAGAACTTCGCTTTGCTCATGACCTTTTTAAAGAACACCAGATTCAGCACCTCCGGCACGTCGATGCCGGTGTCCAGCATATCCACGGAAATGGCGATTTGCGGCAGCTTTTTCGGATCGGAGAACTCGTCAATCGCGCTCTGGGCGTAAGTCATATAGTTATCAATGACCTTGGCAAAGCCGGGAAGGTGCGGGTATTCTTTATTGAAAACCGCGAGGATTTTCTCCGCATGGGTGTGATTTTTTGCAAAGATGATCGTTTTGCCCAGCTTACTGCCGTAGTCGATGGTCAGACCGTGGGTCATCAGCGTGTTCAGTACCTGTCGGATGGTGTCTTCATTGAAAATCCATTCGTTCAGCGCCGAGGACGCAATGCGCTCCGGTAATTCTCCGTTTTCATCTTCGAAGGTGTCCTCATAGGCCTGCTTGTCCTCGTCGGAAAGCTCATCGTAAACGATGCCCTGTTCAATAAATTTCAGCTTCGTCTCTACCGACAGGAAATCCACCAGATACCCGTCCTTCACCGCCTGCGCCAGTTCATAGCCATAGGTGGGTACGCCGTTTTCTAGTTCAAATATCTCATAGGTGTTCTTGTCGATCTCGTCCTTGGGCGTGGCCGTCAGTCCCACCAGCGGGGCATCAAAGTAGTTGAAAATATCCCGGTACTTGTTGTAAACGGAGCGGTGAGCTTCGTCACAGATGACCAAATCGAAATGTCCGCAGGTGAAAAGCTTACCCTCTTCATCCTGCACGCTGTCAATAACATTGTACATGGTCTGATAGGTGGAAAACACACAGTGGGCTGTGTAGTTGTCCTTCTCCTCACAGAGATTGGTAACGGAGAGATCGGGCAGCAAATTCACAAAGCTGCGCTTGGCCTGCGTCACCAGACTGTTGCGGTCAGCAAGGAAGAGAATATTCTTCACCCAGCCGTGTTGGAGCAGCACATCGCATAGGGCGATGACAGTTCTCGTTTTTCCGGAACCGGTGGCCATGACCAGCAGCGCCTTGCGGCGGTTCCGGGCAAAGGCATCGCAGGCTGCCTTGATCGCGCCCTCCTGATAGTAGCGCCCGGCGATCTTGCGGTCCACCATGACATTTTTCAGGCTCGTCCGCATACTCTGGAGATTGAAAAGTTTCTCCAGATCACGTTTGGAGTAAATGGCCGCACATTTACGCTCAGGGTATAGATTGTCCGTGACGCGGGTCTCAAAGCCGTTGGTCAGGAAGATGACCGGGCGGCGGTGATACTTCTTTTCCAACAGGTCGGCGTAGAGCTTTGCCTGCTGGCGGCCCTTGGCCACATCCACGCAGGTGCGTTTGGCCTCCACCACTGCCAACGGACAGCCGTCATCACCGTAGAGCACATAGTCTGCATAGCCGACCTCGGACTTGTTTGGCATACCGGGAAGTTCGACTTCGTTCAGCCAGTCCTTGCTCTCCGTCCAGCCCGCATCTGTGAGCATGGTGTCGATATACAGCTTGCGGGTCTTGTATTCGGACAGGTCGAGGGGCTTTGGCACATAGGTCTGCTGCTGCTCGGCGCGACGGGCGGTGAGTTCCTCCTTCAGCGCAGCGTTTTCCGCCATCAGCGCGGCGAGCTCCACCTCCGGCATTTCCTGCACCGGCTCGGCGGAAACTTCGCTTTTCTGCGTCAGCAGCGCATGGTCGAAATGTCCTTCGGTGTAGTTCTCGCCGTAGCAGTATGCCACAAAATCCAGAAGAATATAGAGATTTTCCAGACACAGCGCTGCCTGCTCTTCGGTGATTTTCTTGCCGGTGTGGGCGGCGTTGTTGCCCATGCGGCGGATTAGATCCATCCGCCGCCAGATATCCGCGCCCACGATGTCCCGAAAGTCCTCGGTATTCATAAGGCTCACCAGAGAGTCCTGATAAGGCATGACCAGCGCCTTGTCCACGGAATACATCCACTTCACGGCAAACTCCATCGCCCTGCGGCAGTTCAATACGCAGGCGGAGGGGTCGATATGTAAAATCTGCTCGGCGGAAACGGCCACGGAAGCAAAAACCTCAAATTGCGGATCGACAGTGAAAATATCAAAGTTGGTCATAGGGTTTCACCTCACATTCATTGCTCTGGATTTACGGATTTGGAGTGAAGCCTAGTGTAATTGTTTCTGTAGTACATAAGCAAATTTCGCAAAAAGATTTTCCAAAGTCGGTTATTGAGATATAACTTTCCTCAAACTTGGGCTTGTTGAATGGATGTACATGATGCGTAATCGTGTTGATTTGCGATTCTAAATATTGGTGTTCCTTTAACGGCTCATATAGGGCTTTATTTGTGAGTGAAGCAAGCATAGCGTTTTTAAGTAGTCCAAGGCGAATCAAATTATCGAAATATTTACCGACTTCAAATGGATATTCACATTTGACTAGCTCTCCGACATTAGAAAAATTTTTTACAACATCGTAACCCTCTTCATTTTCATTTACACATCGAAGGGTAATTGTCGGTATAATTGTATTTGAAGACATGTAACGAAGAATTTTAGCTTCATCAGGACTAAGTTGCTTAATAATTTCTACAAAGGCAGGATGAATTCCATCTTTCATTGTCTCGTTCATAGAGTTAGCCAGTAGTTGGGCATACAGTTCTCTTATTTCTATATCTTCCGTTATACTTGCGTTTTGTAGAGTTGGTACTGCAATTCTTGGGGACGGCGGAACAATATTCTCTGATGGTATATTTTCCAGCTTCTCTTCAAGCATTTTGCGCAAATCAGATAGTAGCTCTTCCCGCAACTGTGGATAATACTCTCGAAACATGGAAAGGGCCATATGCGTAGCATCTGCCACGGATAATCCAATATACTGCTCTGCAATGAACGTATTTCCGTGTGAGCCAAGTCCTGCATTTTGGTTGATTTCTGTCTTGTCATTCATCGTTTTTCCCTCCTTTATGGTTGTTCTGGATTCCGATAAACGTATTGTTGCTGCCAGACGATGTCTGATTGATTGTAGTAGAATTAGATTTGTGTTTTCCTGAAAGAACTTTTTTTATGAGTCCAAAAATGCCGGTTATAATGGTAACTACTATTGGAGCTATCAACGCAACCTGTGCGCTTGAGTCTAATGAAGAAAACCATGCCATTTTGCTTCACCTCACCCGAAATATTTCTGCATCAGACTGTCAAACAGCAGCTGTGCTTCGTCCAACGCCTTCTGTACGGCAACTTTTGATTTGTCGGTCTGTTCAACGAAGGCTGCGAATTGCTCCTGCAATTCGATTGGTGGGAACGGAAAGGTCAATTTTGCTAACTGCCCTTTACTGAGTATCCCTTTAAGTGCCATATTGATGGTGCCGTGTATTGCGGGTTTCGACAGTAGCATAAGCCAATACAGATACAACACCTCATCCTGTTCTGGGACAATAGCGTTAATTTGCTGGTTGAAGGCTACACGCCGATCAGTTACTGCAACATTGCCTATACAGTTGATGCTACCAGCAATACATGTCATAAGTAGACTGCCCGCTTCAACGAACCGGCATTTCTTAAATCCAGCTTCTGATAAATATTCCTGTGCTTTGGTAACAAACGTAAATGGGGTATTAATGTTGTCCGACTTAATCCACTCAATAAATTCTCCATAATTTTCGGGCTCTGCGCGGGATGGGGTATTGCCTGTGACTATTTCACAGCGTTTTCCCAGCGACACCATCTCCCACGCCTTTGGGTTACTGACTGGATCACCAAACATTTCGACAAATCGGGCTTTGACGAGCTCGTCCAGCTTTTGGAGTTGCTTATGGCGGGCTGCAATTACTGTGCTTATTTTTCGCAAGGCAGAAGTTCTCTTATTCTGTTCCTCTATTGAGCAGATTGCAATCTTTACTTTTTCCAAGCCTTGTCTTGTGATTTGTGGCTGTGCCGAACCACTAATTACATTTCTAAAATCATAATACAGCAAGGAATAATATAAATATTCCAGCAAAATATCTGGGCGAACATTATCCAAGCACATTGCATTGCCTGTTATATAGGCTTTGGGTTCGGTAATATTAACGGTTCCACAGGTTGCACCGCGACAAGTTATTGTAACTACAGAATTTTCGTGATTGTATTCATTGTAGCATCCAATTATGCCGTTGGCTCCATAAACAGGGTAACCTTCGTCCAATAATTCATTTGCCGGAATAGTTTTCCACTGCTTCGGAGTGCATATTTCAGTAAGCTTTACTTTCATCCGTTCATCCCCACAAATCTGAATTTAATCACTAAAATATTGCTTGCCAGTCGCAGAGTACCGGCAGCTATCAGAATTCTCCGGGTTGAGCGGAACAATTCTACTCAATGTGACATACCCATCTCTGTAAAGCGCATTTACCGTTTTCAAGACTTCCAATTCCGGTTCATTTACCACAGGGGCAATATCGTGAATATTTGTATCCGGGTGGGTGCAAATAAAGTCATATACACGCTTC
>ERZ839489.2071-NODE-2071-length-10134-cov-3.723187_pt1 | contig 10134 bp, 12 predicted proteins | sample MGYA00519938_ERZ839489 | MGnify/ENA primary metagenome ERZ839489 (study PRJEB31850, sample SAMEA3708846) | human gut metagenome | biome: human gut; feature: human-associated habitat; material: faeces | place: China | collected 2014 ... | reverse complement strand
GTCCGCGTTCGCGGCCGGACCGAAGCTGCCGGACGCGTCGTCCTTGTACTGCCAGAACATGCCCGCGGGAAGGCCGCCGGTCGCGCCGCCCGGACGGTTGTCTCCCGCGCCGCCCGCATACGCGGTCGACGCCACCAGGCCGCCCGTGGCCAGCGTGGCCACGGCCACCAGGCCGGCAAGCACCGTGCGTGCCGGCCCCGCCCCATGCGCGCCACGCGCGAGCGGTTCATGACTCCGCCCGGCCGACGCCCTATCATGACGAAAACCCATAAGGGTCTCCTCCCTGTGTTGATCAACAGGACGGGCCTCTCCCGCCCCTCACGGAACCCGTCCCACAGGCCGGACTCCACGACCCCCACCCGCGTACCCCGGGAAATCACACCGATATCACAGGAAAAACACAGGGAAAAGAGAACAAGAAATGAAGAATCCCGTACCGGATAACCGGTACGGGATAGATGTCTTTAGATTATTCAACTATATGTTAATGCCTAATTGGGGGAAGAGATGCACAGCCATCTGTGCATGTGCCGATGCCGTGTCCTCCGCTGATTGGTCCGCTGGGGGCGGAACCCCCACCGTTGCCGCCTCCGGTCGCGGGCGGCGTGTACGTGCCTCCTCCCGTGTAGCCGCCACCGGTGTAGCCTCCTCCCGTGTAGCCGCCGCCGGTGTAGCCTCCACCGGTGTAGCCGGTGCCGCCGCCGTACGAGTAGCCGCCGCCATAGGACTGGGCCTGCTGCTGCGCCTGCGCCTGGGCCGCCGCCGCGTCGGCCGCCGCCTGGGCCTCCTGTTCGGCCTGGGCCTTCTCCTCGGCCTCCCTTCTGGCCTTCGCGTCGGCGTCGGCCTTCGCCTTGGCCTTGACCGACCCGTCCACCGCGTTCACGGCCTCGCCGATCGCGTCCGCGTCCCTGTCCTTGATGGCCTGCTCCAACATGCTACGGGTCTTCTCGTCGGCGACCCTGCCCTTCGAATCGGCGAGCAGCTTCTCCGCGTCCTCGACCGTCCTGTCGAGCCTCGAGGATTCCACCGCCTTGACGGCCTTCCCGAGCGATGCGGCATGGGTCTTGTACCAGGCGGCCTGCCTGTCGAGCTTCGACGTCGCCTCGTCCAAACCGGCCTTGGAACCGGCCAAGCACCCCTCATACTCGGGAGCCGTGGTCTTCAACGCCTTGGCCAGCGCGTCCACGGTCCTCGCGTCCTTCACCTGGTCGACGGCGACCGCCGAGGCGTCGGCGGCCTTCCCGTTGACGACCGCATTGTAGTCGTTCGCCGCGCCACGCGCCCCGTCGGCCGCCACGGCGCAAGCCTCCTTCGCCTCGGCCAGTTCGCGCGCCGACCACATACGGTAGCCGGCCACACCGCCCACGGCGAGCAGCACCAGCACGCAACCCGCCGCCACGGGTGCCAGCCACTTCGGACGCCTGCGAACCGTTTCGGGCTCGGGTTCGGGCACCACGCCCACGCCGTCCGGGGACGGCACCTTGTCCTCTTCGCTCATCCTCGTTCCTTTCCTATCATCGGACCAACCGCCGGCACCCCCTCCGGGAGAGAGGGACGGTCCGCATGAACACATCCTATGCCACGGCCGGCGATCCCGCCGCCCGGCATGCCATCCACCCGACAATCCGCCGATATCGGGGGAGCGGGAGGGGAAGCCGGACGGCTGGCGCTCCCCTTCCCGAAATGCCAGTACACGCAAGCCGCGGCGACCAGGAGCCACAGAAGGGCGGCGTATCGGCACGCATTCAGCACCATGGGCCTGCTGAGCAGGTCGTACAGGAAATGGGAAAGGAACAGAATGGTCCAGCTGCGCGTCGCGACGAACGCGGCGAATCCCAGGAACAGCGAGAAGAAGATGACCAAGCATTGCAGAAAATTCCATCTATGCGTAGGCAGATGCGGCATGCCGAACAGAAAGGCCGAAACCAGCCACGCGACGAGGGGACGGACCCATGGATCCGACCGGCCCCATGCCCGATTGAGGGCCTTATACAGCAGCGCGAACAGAAGAATCGACAGGCACGCCTCGCCCATGATCTGGATGAACATGACCACATACTCGCCGAACGTGTCCGTCGCGGCGATACCCGTGTTCTCCGACGTGTCGGGTATGAGGGAAACCAGCAGTGCCGACGCATAGAAGGTCACGATTGGCAGGACGAGGACGCATCCGAGACAGAGGAACCACCGCATGGGCTTGCCGGGCCTCCTCAACGCGTCGAGCGGATGCGGCCTGTATCCCACGGAAAACAAGGCGGCCGCCAAGGCGGCGAAGGCCAGGACCTCCCTCCATGGGCTCTCGAACAGATCGCACACGAGGATCGAAGCTCCCAGAACGGTCAGGACGGGTGTGAGGATCCGCGCGACAGGACACTGCGGTGTGCCGAAAATCTCTCCCGACAGGTTCAGACGCACGCGTGCCCAGGCGAAGGCCTTCCTGAACGGATCGAGTATCCGCTCAGGCTCATCCGGCGGCGATGCGGGGCCGTCCATGACATCATCCCGCGAACGACCATCATCCCCGTGTTCCATGTTTCCTCTTCTCATGTGGAAAGCCGATACGAAAACGATTGTCCTCCGACGGCCGGAAATTCTTTCCCGTCCCATGAGAGTGTGACGTCTCATGCCATGATGCACGCCGAACGTGCCCCCCCCCCGTATCGGCTTGATGAGGAGTGAAAAACTCTGTGCGCGATGGCCGGATTCCGGACCGTCCGTGAACGCGCGACCCGGTTTATAGAGAAGCTCGGCCCGTCACGGCGATTTGCTGGTAAATGGCTGCCACGGTCTTGTGTCCCATGAAACGCCGTCCCCCCCCCGAATCATGGACGTCCGTGGCTGATCGAAAGCATTTCCCCGATCAGGATACTCATGGCTAGGGCTTGTTCCTTGTTCCCGGTCGAAGTATACGCATGTGCGCCGTTCTGGAGCAGTCGGAGCAGATTTTCCGGCGACACCGCCTGGTTGCGCATAAAGGTAACGAGATCAGCGCTGTTTGCCGCCTGCCTGAGACGTTTTTTCGCTTCCCCGGCATACTCGCCCACATATCTGTCCAATCCGCCGCATCGTTCCATGGCGGCCGTATCGATCAGCAGACGCAGCCCCATGCGAAAGATCGGCACGAACGCGGCGGCATTCCGCATGCCTCCGCGCGCATACATGTTCCACAGTTCCTCCAAAGTGCGATACATGTTGTTGACGTCTCCCGTCTGCAGCCGTAGACCCGAAGGGTTCCCGAACACGGGAATGGATGCCGGCTTGACCTGACGGGTGCGTCCCCTTCGCCTCCTGGCGGATGCATCGGTGTGGGGGAGTGTCCCGGACGTATCGGGGCGAAGCACATCATCCCGGCCAGGACCACCATGGGATTGCGATGGAGGCTCGGAATTGTCGGAGGGAAGTTCCCTTTCCCGTCCGTCGGCCTTTTCGCCCGCCGGTCGGCGGTGCCGTGCTTCTCTGATACGGTCCATGAGTTCGCCCGGTAGGACGCTGGCGGGGTCGTTTCGCGCGTTGCGCGTGTTCAGCTCATTATCCAGTTTGTCGGCGACGGCTTCCACGAGCTCCTCCAGCAGCTCCAGAGGAACCCCGAAGTCCGGCTCGTCGGGAAGAAGACCCATCTCCTCGAGATGCTTTTTGTTGAAGACGTCATCTTCGACGTATCTCATGTTCAGGGCGGGCCATTTCGTCACCGCCTTGATGAGCTCCTCCAACCGTATGAGAACGGTTTTCGGGCCTCCCCTGTAGTCGAACATGAAACGGTCCCGCTCGTACTGCTTCCAGCTCCCGTTACCTCTGTGCTTGCGTTCCACATTCTCCAGCGCGGTCTCTTCGTCGCACACGTTGCATGGGATGGGGTCTGGGAAATCCGGAGGCACCAGTTGTTGCTGGCCCTCAGTAGTGAGACCGGCCTTGCGGAGCATCGCCAGAATGACACGCCTGTTGCCGTCGTATACCCTGTACTTCGGTCCGTCATCGATTCTGCATACCGTGGGCAGTTCGCTCAAATCGAATCTGTCGCCCATCTCTTTCGACAGCTTGGACAACTGCCATTGCTTCTCGTTGCGTCCGTCGGTTGCGCGACGGATGACATCGTCGTTCGTGTAATCGCCATCCAGCGGATCGCGGGGATTCTCCGTCCACAGGACCAGATCATCCAGCGGAATGTACTCCACCTGCTGGCCCTCCCATGGGCCGATATTCTTTTCCCCGAACGGATTCGCCATGTCCTCTCCTTCGCGTCAGTGCATGTGGGCTGCGGCCTTGCCCAGTGTATCGGAAAAGATCATCAGCTCGTTCGCGGTGCGCCGGGCGGAGGCGCTGTATTGCAAAGGAAACAGGCCACCGTACCGTTCCCCGTACAGCTCGCGTATCAACGCCGTATCGTCATAGGTGAGCATCCAATGGGAGTCGGCATGATTGTTCAGCAGATTTCCGAGCTCCCTGTGCCTCTCATCGTCCAAGGCGTTCATATACAGGCTGCCGCCTTTCTCCACGTAAGGCGGATCCGCATAGATGAACGCCTCAGGGAATCCGACGAATCGTTCGACCACGGCCCTGCCATCCTCGTTTCTGACCTCGATGGAGTCGGCGTGTTCCCCGAGAAATTCAAGTTTTCGTCTTAGCGAGGCCTTGTTGTACCGCGCCGAAACCTTGTATCTACCGTTCTGTTTCAATCCTCCGATCACGCCGCCGTTCAGCACGCCGGATCTGTTGGTTCTGTTGAGGAAGAAGAACGCGAACCCCCTGTCCAGCTCACTGGCAGGGTCCGCGATGATGCGTTTCTGCCTATGCCATTCCTCGATAGTGGGTTCCGCCCGGTCGAATCGTTCCAGGAACGAAGCCGAATCATTGACAGCGCTGTTCCAGAACGCGAACACGTCGGGATCGTAGTCGTTGATAACTACCTTCGATACTTTGCGGTCCTTCAACAGACGCAGAGCGACACCGGCACCCCCGGCATAGGGTTCGACATACGTGACGTCACGAATGCCGAGAACATCGATAAGCGAGGCGACGTACCCGGACAGCACGCTTTTGCCGCCGGGATATCTCAACGGCGAAGCCACATCGTGGTTGGAGACGAGAGGAACGGACAAGCTCCCCGTCTCCGCGACTGTAAGCATTGATGGCATATCCTTCTCCGGGCTTGTTCTGACGACATGACAATTATAGGGGTTTCGACGGCATGTCCGGTTCTGGTCCAGTGTGAGCCGGACGATGCAGCCCGCCGGCCGCGCAGCCGACATGCAGTGAGGCGGGACCGCCCGACGGCCAGAAAGTCCAGGGCCTTCCTCCCGCACTCCGATCCAATATGGCCAATCATTCAGGATGTTCCTTCCTCATGGCGCGATCACCCGCGGCGGCACCGATTTCGGCGGGTGGACGACCATAACGTTCTCGGCCGTCATCGGACCGGGAATCGGACGTGAACATGAGCAGGGGCGTCGGACGCATACAGCGGCACATGGAACACATCGCAAACACCATCGAGGCCATGCTCGACCTCCTCGAAATCATCCAGAACCTGCCCGCCGCCCGGAACCGCGACCTGGTGGCGCTGCTCGCCATCGGCTGCCTCGTGGCGCTGTCGCTCCTGCGCGTCATGGCGGCCGCGAGAAAACTCTTGGCCCACGTTCATGCGTGGGGACGCCACACCCGCCACGGCCTCCGGGAAAACGGCGGCGGGCGAAGCCGCGCCGCACGCCATGCCCGCCGCGGCCGTACGCGGCTCAAGATCCGCTTCGAGGTGGAACACGAACGCGGACGGGAGGAATGACCGGCGGTAAGCGTCACCGGTAGTCCGGGCCGGGAGCCCCGCCGTCGCCGCGCAGCAGGGCCCATGCGAGGAACAGGTCCGCCAGTACCGCTCCTGTCAGGTCGAACGCCTGCCAGGGCGCGAACGGCGCGCCCCACGGCTCCCGGAACGCGAGCGAACCCAACCCCGCCTGCATCGCCTCCACCGCCAACGCCAGCATGAACAGGCGGGCGCGACGCGAACCCAGACCCTCGCGCGAGCCCTCCTCACGTGACAGGAGCGCGCAGCACATCAGTACACCCAGCAAGTACAGGGCCTCCAAGGCCACGTCCGCCAGATTCATGTCCTCGCCTTCCCCGAAAGGAGCTGCCGGCATCGGCCGCACAACCCGTCCGGCGAGCCCTTCCGCCGCGGCGCGCCGCAACGAGAACAGGATGGCAACACACGGTGCGCCCGGCACCTGCCGCACATGTCCCCGCCCTCGAGGCACCGGCACCTGCCGCATTTCGGGCACATCGGCCTGGCCTGTTCCCGGACCAGTTTCAGGCATCGGGCGCAAAACCCGTCCACGGGACGGCTCGTCCGCCTCCCGCATTCCCGGCAGCGGGGCAGATCCTCCAAGTGACGGCACTGGGCGCACAACGTGTCGCCGGCACGGACCCGGCGCCTATGGCATTTCGGACAGATCACGCCCTGCTCGATCCGGCGGCGTTTCTTGGCGGCGAGCTTGAGCAGACGGATCCTCTGGGGCATGCCGGACCGGCACCACTCCACATACCCCGGATCGGCCGGGGACAGGACCCGCAACCCATGCGGCGCCCCGGCCTTGCCGGCACGGACCCCGGCAGGATTGTCAGCCATACGAAACCTCCCTGAACGGAAAAAGCACATGATCGCCGACGCCGACACCCACGAAGGGCGCCTATATCGTCAACGGCGCCAGCGCGGCATGACCGGCGAGCCGTCACGCAGACGGAACCGCTGCTCCATCACCACACGTCCCCCTTCCAGCCATGACAAGTGGCGTTTGACCGTGCCCACGCTGCACTTGCACCACGCGGCCAGCTTCCTGTACGTCGGATGCGCGTTGCGCCCCTCGGCGGGAGTCTTGCAGACGTGCGCGCAGCACGGGCACGCGCGGCACGGGAACGTCGAGCATCACCGACAGGTAGAAGTCGTGGCTGCCGTCCGACGGGCAGGCCGCCAACAGGCCCGAAGCGGAACCACGGGCCGGGAAGCCGCCCTGACGCCCGGCACGCTCAAGCGTTTCATGCGCTCTCATGGCTCTCCTCACCCACGGAACCGGCCGACTCCTCACGCCAACGGGCCTCAAGCATGTCGCGGCGCGTGGCCGCGCGGCACAGGCCGAACGTCAGCAGACAGGACACGGCGAAAACGAAAACGACGGCGATCACGAGTATGAGGTGCATCATCGGCCCGCCCCCATTGATCGCGCGAGGGAGGCCAGCAGACGGACCACAAGGACCATCACGCAAACCAAAGGAACCAGAAGCACGGCCGGCACAAGGAGATCCCTCGCGGCGATCGGCACGGCCACGAATGGGATGACGCGATGGACGCCCGCTATGGCGCGTTCGATGAGTCCGGAACGCTCTGACCGACACGGCATGACCGATTCCTTCCTGTTTCCTGATCCGTTTGTCCGTACACGCGTGCGCCGGGCCGATAACCGTATGGCGGCCCGTCATCGCGTGCCGGAGGCGAGCGAGGAGACCATGGAGTCGATGCCCTGGGAGAGCCGGTCCATGTCCGCCGGGGACGCGGACCCGTCGTCGAGCAGCCCCGCCGCCTGTTCCGTGAGCTGTTCGAGCCGACGGTACAGGTACGGCACCTTGTACTGGTCCGCCGTGCTCCCCGCCAGCAGGCCCCGCGCGTCGGCCACGGCCCGTTCGAGCCGGCTCCTGGCCCGTGACGATTCGGCGTCGCCGACCGTCTGGCCGGCTTTCGCCACGGCCTTTTCCAGCCGTTCCGAACGTTTCGCGAGCCTGTCGGCGGCCTTGGAGATGCGTTTCGCGTCCGCGTCGAGCGTTGCCGTGTCGCCTCCGGCCGTGCAGCCGGCCGGCGTGACGGGGTCGGAGGAAAGCCGTTCGAGGGTGCCCGCCATATCGGGGTCCGTGGCGCGCAGCGCGTCGAGGTCGACGGATCCCATGATCCGGTCGCGGTCACGGCCCCATTCGGACGATCCCGCGGACCATTCCCGGGCGGATCGTTCGCACGCCGCCGACGCGTCGGCCAGCCGTTCGCGCCGGTTCGCGGAGACCATGCCCGCAGTCAGCCCGGCCCCGACCATGAGACCCGTGACGATCACCGTCGCCACGCCCACACGCACCCCGATACGGGGCCTGGTGCGGGCCTCGGCCTCGTCCCCGTCGTCCTTCCCATGCCGGCCGGGCCATGGGAATCGCCGTTTCCCACCAGGCCGCACGGCGTCCAACCCGGGCATGACCTCGTCGAACCAGTCCTCCTGGCCGTGCGCGCCCATGGTCACAACCCCAGCGGCAGGACCGCGGTCAACGCCTGCCGCTGCTGGCCGCGCAGGCCGGACAGGCGCAGATGGTACTTGCCGACGCGCACGCGCAGGTCGCGTTCGAACACGGCCAGCATGTCGCGGTCCGGGGCGAACAGGGTGATGAACCCCTGATGGTCGGTGTCGGGCCAGTTCGCGTCCTGCTCCGCCTCTCGCTGCCGCTGCTCGCGGCGCTCACGGCGTTCGTCGCGCGACAGTTTCCGCTGGTTCTGCAACGTGTCGCGCTGCAGGATGCTGGACTCGCGGTCACGCAGGTCCTTCTCGCTTTTCTCCATGCTCATGGGCCTCCAGATATGGGTCAGGGCGATCATCCTGCCGCCCTGCAGGATGTCGCGCGTCCAGCCCGCCGGCACGGGCCGGTCGGGCCACTGGGTCACCCACCAGGTGCGCGCCACGCACGATTCCAGGGTCACGCTCTCCCCGTCGAGGCTCTCCTCGCACCAGCCCAGCGTCGGCTCGTCACGGGTGACCGGAGGACGGTCCGCGTTGCCGGCCGGATCCGAAACCGACCGGATCAGCGTGCGCAGGTCGTCCAGTCCGCACCAGCGCACCGAACCGGGACGCGCCCCGCATTCGACCAGGGCCGGGGCGACGGTCATCTTCACCAGGTCGCCCAACGCGACCCCGACCCGATCGCGTTCCGTGAGCCGGCCCCGGGCGCGGTCCACGCCCTTGAGCCGGTCCACGTCGCAGGTCACGGACACGTAGCTCACGTTCGCCAACGGGGTCATGACCTCCGGCAGGGCCCACAATTCCGCCATGTCGCGGCGCATCCACTCCGGCGACCCGCCATCGTCGGGCAGGTCCGGAGCGGGCGCGGCTCCCGGCAGCAGGAGCGCGGTCTCCTTGAGCTCGACCACTCCCGGCGTGTCCGCCAGACGGGCGGTCAGATCGTTCAAGGCGGCCGCACGCGACGATTTCGACGCATCCGTGCTCAACGTCCACTCCTCGACCTTCAACGCGAGCACCGCGGTCGCCCGCCGGCGTTCCGGGTCGAACAGGTAGCAGGCGCCATGGAACGGGGTGCCGACCACCTCCACGCCGGACCCCTCGACCACCTGGGCCCGGGACCCGACCTGGCCCCACACGCCCAGCACGCCCGCCGGCCGGCCCGAGGCGAGCGGGCTCGCCGACCATCGGGTCGACCCGTCGCGCACACGCCGCCGCCACGCCAGCCACACGTACGTCCACGCCATCAGGCTCAACCCCTCGTAACGGATCAGCCCGTACGCCATGACCACGCCGCCCGCGAGCATCAACGGCAGCACCATGCCCGCCGCCGCGCCGCCCACGACCATGACCAGGCCGGCCAGGCCCACGCCGATCTGCGGCCATGTCCACCCGAACAAGACGTTCGTGGCCGACAGGCGGCTGAACGCCGCCGTGGGCACCCTCGCCCCGTCGTCCCTGCCGTCGGCATCCACCATCAGCAACCTCCGATCAAAAAAGAAAAAAGGGCCGGGCGCGATCCCCGCCCATACGGGGACGCCACCCGGCAACGCATCGATAAGTCAGGCCAGGACCGGGCCCGACGGCGACTGCGGCGAGACCGGGGGCGCCGGCACCGCGTCCGGTCCGGGCATCCCGGGAAGCCCCGGATCGCCCGGAGACCCCGGAGCGCCGGACGATCCGGTCCGGCCCTCGCCGCCGGCGCCGCCCAGGCCTCCCTCGCCGCCGATCCCTGTGATCCGGGACGGGCAGAAAATTCTGACCATTTTCAACGCAGAGCTGGCCCGGCGAAAGGTGGAGAACATCAAGTTCGAGTACAGCAAGGGTCTGGAGCACGCCATTCAGGCAGATGTGCAGATGTTTGTGGATAACGGCAGCCCGG
>ERZ839489.2070-NODE-2070-length-10134-cov-44.704038_pt1 | contig 10134 bp, 7 predicted proteins | sample MGYA00519938_ERZ839489 | MGnify/ENA primary metagenome ERZ839489 (study PRJEB31850, sample SAMEA3708846) | human gut metagenome | biome: human gut; feature: human-associated habitat; material: faeces | place: China | collected 2014 ... | reverse complement strand
CATTCCTGTGGTGATGTAGTGGAAGAAATGGCGATTGATGGCGTCGCATTCCGCCCGCATCACGTCATATACCACTTCCACACCGTTTTCCTCAAGAATGCGAAGTCCTTTGCCGGCCACGATGGGATTCGGATCGATCGAACCGACCACGACGCGCGTTATGCCGTGCGAAAGAATTAGATCGGTGCATGCCGGCTGCGATCCGACATGGCAGCAAGGTTCGAGAGTGTCGATGACCGTGGCTCCATGCATGTCGATACCATGCTTGTCGGCGTAGTCGAAGGCCATGCGTTCCGCATGCGGTCCGCGGTAGCGGTCGTGGTATCCGGCTGCGAGAATCTCGCCGTCGCGGACCACCACCGCGCCGACCAACGGATTCGGATTCACCCAACCGGCTCCCTTATGGGCCAGTTCCAGCGCCTGCGTCATGTATTTCCGATATTGAGGCATGTCATCCATGGTTCCAAGCATATTGCATCGATTGCGGTCCCACATTTCAAAATCGCCATGAGACATTTCGTAAATGGATAGGCGCGAACCGGTCATCCGTTCCATCGCCGTACGGCGTCGCACAATAACGCCATACAATGTTGGCAGACCAGCAAAGGAACCAGCGAGAGGAAACATCACATGCAGCGCGAAATCATGACGTCCATTCCGTTTTTGAGCCAGCCGTCGGCGGAGGCGCTCAATACGCCCGAGGATCTTGCCGTCGCACAGGATCTCAAGGACACACTCGACGCGCACCGCAACGGCTGCGTCGGCATGGCCGCAAACATGATCGGCGTCTCGAAGAGCATCATTGCATTCGTGGACGAGGATTTCGGCGGTCGCATCTTCGTAATGTTCAACCCGACGATCACTGCGAAAGACGGCGCCTACGACGCCTCCGAAGGCTGCCTGTCTCTCAAAGGCGAGCGCCGCACGGTCCGCTTCCAGCGCATTGAGGTCTCGTATGCGGATCGCAAGTTCCGCGAGCGCCATGCCACATTCACTGGTTTCACCGCGCAGATCATCCAGCACGAGATCGATCATTGCGAAGGCATTATCATTTAACGACTTTTTCAGGCATGGCACCTAGCGGCTTTTCGGGCGCTCCATCTAGCGACAGGCTTAGGAAAAATCGTTTGATGTAACAATCGTACGTAACCGCCTTACGTTACAGTTTCCGTAATGCACCGTAAGGCAGTGTCAAAGGAGATCTCATGGGTGCCATCGATATGTTCAACGATTTCGTCAAACTCATTGAAAGCGAGTCCCTGCCCGTCGAAGCCGTTGCGATTGCGGATGGCGACGCCATTATCGCGGAACGTCATTTCGTTCCCGACCAGGATCGCAATATTTATTCCCATACGAAAAGTTATGTTTCGACGGCTATTGGCATTGCGATTGAAGATGGCTTGCTGTCGCTCGATTCGCGATTGGTCGACTCGTTCCCCGAGTATGTTCCCTCCGATGCGCAACTGGAGTTGGGCCAGATCACGCTGAGGCACTTGCTGACTATGTCGAGCGGTTTCAATCATGCGTATTTGATGAACCCTGACCGGCGCAGTGGTGTTGGTGCGCCTGATTATTTACGGTACATGTTCTCTTGCAGGGTTGAGGTGGAGCCCGGCAGCACGTTCTGCTATTCGTCTGCGGATTCTGATTTGGCGGGCCGCATGTTGGAGCAGGCTGCCGGCATGCGTCTTGGCGAGTATTTGTATGGCACGATTTTTTCCAAGTTGGATCAGGGTTGGCCTGTTTGGGAATGTGATCCGCAAGGTCATCCGATTGCAGGCGGCGGGATCTACATGTCGCTTGCGAATATGTTGAAACTTGGCCAGGTCTATTTGAATGATGGCACTTGGCATGGCACGCGCATTGTCAGCGAATCGTGGGTCAAGCAGGCTTCCGGTAAGCAGATCGACACTCCGTATAGCAATATTTGGACGTGCGGTTATGGCTATCAGTTCTGGATGTCACCTTATGAGGGGGCATATCGTGCGGATGGTGCGTACGGTCAGATTACTACGGTTTTGCCGAAGCAGGGTTTGGTTGTTGCGATTCAATGCCCGGAATCTGGTGATTTCGACAATATCGTTCGTCCTGCTTTGCATGAGCATCTGCTGCTTCCGCTTACTGCCTGAGCGCACGACTTTCGCCCATACCATCGTGTAGATGGGGTATGGGATAATTATGCACGGTATTGTGCGTGGGTTGCGTTCCGGAATCCTTGATTGAGTTTCCGTTGACCGCTCATGCAACACGCTGGAATTCCAACGTTTCTTAAGGATGGAACACAACATTGGCTGAATTCATTTACCAGATGATCAAGGCCCGCAAGGCTTACGGCGACCGTGTGATTCTCGATGACGTGACTTTGAGCTTCCTGCCAGGCGCGAAGATTGGCGTTGTTGGCCCGAACGGCATGGGTAAGTCCACGCTGCTGAAGATCATGGCCGGACTCGACACCGTGTCTAATGGCGAGGCTTCTTTGACTCCGGGTTATACCGTCGGCATTCTGCAGCAGGAACCGCCGCTGGATGACACCAAGACTGTTGGCGAGAACATCAAGATGGCGTTCGGCGAGATCGCTGAAAAGGTGGCTCGTTTCAATCAGATTGGCGAAGAGATGGCCAATCCGGATGCCGATTTCGATGCTTTGATGGATGAGATGGGCAAGCTGCAGAACGATATCGATGCTGCAAACGGTTGGGATCTTGATTCTCAGCTTGAGCAGGCTATGGATGCTCTGCAGTGCCCGGATCCGGATACTCCGGTGACGGTGTGTTCCGGTGGCGAACGCCGTCGTGTGGCATTGTGCAAGCTGCTGCTGGAGGCTCCTGATCTGCTGCTGCTCGACGAGCCTACCAACCATCTTGACGCCGAGTCGATTCTGTGGTTGGAGCAGTTCCTGCACCAGTACAAGGGTGCCGTCATCGCCGTTACCCACGATCGTTACTTCATGGATAACGTGGCCGAGTGGATCTGCGAGGTCGACCGTGGCCAGCTGTACCCGTATAAGGGCAACTACACCACGTATTTGGAGACCAAGGCCAAGCGTATGGAAATCCAGGGCGCCAAGGATGCCAAGCTCGCCAAGCGCCTGAAGAGCGAACTTGATTGGGTGCGCTCTTCGCCGAAGGCCCGTCAGGCCAAGAACAAGGCTCGTCTGGAGCGTTACGACCAGATGGAGCAGGAGGCACGCAACAACAAGAAGCTTGACTTCTCCGAGATTCAGATTCCGGCCGGCCCGCGCTTGGGCTCTACTGTGCTGGAAGCCGAGCATATTCACAAGGCGTTCGGCGACCGTGTGTTGATCGACGATTTGAGCTTCACGCTGCCGCGTAACGGTATTGTCGGCGTGATCGGCCCGAACGGTGTGGGTAAGTCCACCCTGTTCAAGACCATCGTTGGCCTTGAACCGTTGACGTCTGGCTCGTTGAAGATCGGCGAAACCGTGCAGATCAGCTATGTGGATCAGAATCGCGCCGGTCTTGACCCGAATAAGAACCTATGGGAGGCCGTGTCTGACGGTCTTGACTTCATTGAGGTTGCTGGCGTTGAAGTACCGACCCGCGCGTATGTGGCGTCCTTCGGCTTCAAGGGTTCCGACCAGCAGAAGCTCACCGGCGTGCTGTCCGGTGGTGAACGCAATCGTCTGAATCTTGCGTTGACCCTGAAGCAGGGCGGCAACCTGCTGCTGCTCGACGAACCGACCAACGATCTTGATGTCGAAACTCTTGAATCGCTTGAAAACGCACTGCTTGGCTTCCCGGGCTGCGCTGTGGTGATCTCTCACGACCGTTGGTTCCTCGACCGCGTGGCCACGCATATTCTCGCATGGGAAGGCGATGACGAGAATCCAGCCAAGTGGTACTGGTTCGAAGGCAACTTCCAGGCCTATCAGGAGAACCGTGTCGCTCGTCTCGGCGAAGACGCGGCTCGCCCCCACCGTCTCCATCGCAAGCTAACGCGCTAAGCCGTTAAGCAGACAGTCCTGTGGACTGTCTGTAGGCTTGGCCTGAGTGAGGCGACAGCCGAACGAAGGCAACAATGAGCCTTGCGAAGCAAGACCATAATTGCGAACGTTACTCGCAAATTTCAGCAAAGCGCCGTGCTTCGTTACGAAGTGCGGCGCTTTGCCGTATGTGAATCGTTTGACGATTACCTGCCGTTCACGCTTCTCACGCATTCGTTACAAAACAATCCGGCGAAATTTACCGCCCTTGCGTAGACTCGTTTCCAGAACGAAGCGTTTATCGTATGCGACTCAAAGAATCGAGGCCCGTTATGACACAGACAGCGCAGACAGCAATAACTCCGTTACAACGGTTGGCGAAGGTGCTTCAGCTGGGCACGCCTTCCACGTACCGCAGCCACACATATGTGAATGGCGAAAGCCTGTATTTCCCCACTGGCCGCGTGTACGGCGGTCAGGTGATCGCGCAGGCCATGATGGCCGCATCCAAAACGGTTCCGCCATCTCGTCTGCCGAATTCGATTCATGGCTATTTCATTTCCGCCGGCGATATTCGTCAGGATTTGCTTTTTGATGTGGAGAATCTGCGTGATGGCCGCTCGTTTTCCGCTCGTCGCGTGAATGTCACGCAGGCTCAGGGTTCGATTCTGACGGCCATCGCCAGCTTCCAGGAGCAGGGTCAGAATGGCATTGAGTTCGCCGATCCCATGCCGGAAGGCGTGCCGGAGCCGGAAACGTTGACCAGTGCGAAGCAGCTGATGGAGCCGTTTGCCGAAAAGTCTTCGTATGCCAAATACTATGCGGAAAAGTCGCCGTTCGACATTCGTCATGTGACGCGCACGATCATGCTGGGTGCCGATAAGAAGAGCGCCAGTAACGATTCCGGCAAGCAGCTGGTGTGGATGAAGGCCGACGGCACGGTTGACGTTCCGCAGGTCATGCATCGTGCGATGTTGGCTATGGGTTGCGATCAGGTGATGCTGGAGCCGGTGTTGCGTCGTGCCGGGTTAAGTATTGCCACGCCTGGCATTTCGTTCGCTTCGATCGATCATTCGATGTGGTGGTATCGCGATATCGACATCAATCAGTGGCATTTGTATGTGCAGGATACGCCTACCGCGGCTCACGGCCGTGGCTTGGGGCAGGCGAAGGTATACACGCAGGATGGCGAGCTTGTTGCCTGCATGACTCAGGAGGCGATGATTCGTGTTCCTGAGGAGGATTTGAAGAAGTAAGGACAATCAGGCTTTCGTTTGGGTTGCCGATTTGGTTGCCGCGGCCGCGTAACGGTTTCGTTGCGTGGCCGTTTTCATTTTCGAGCTTTCCGGACCGTCGATTGGTGGGATTTGACACAACCACTCCCCCACAATGCCGATGATCATGTCAGCGATGCATACGATTGCCGCGATCGCGCATTCGAGGATGGCTTGGCTGTAGAACGTCGCCTCACCATGCGGCAGGCTCATGATGAGCTGCCCTCCATACCAGCCGGCCAACGCCGCTCCTGCCACGCCCAACGCTTTGCACGACACCAGTGTGGCGAACGCCTTCTGCGGGTCCAACGGTTTCAGCTGCGCGCGTTTTTCGGGATCTGTGGTGGTGTATTTGTGGATCTGCAATGCCATATACAGCACGACGAATCCCAGAATCGCCAACACCACGGGCACGATCCATGGAGCGCCGACCAATGGCAAACCTGAAATCTCGCCATATTTCGCCAATCCCATACCGGCCAGCAATCCTAATGCGGCGGCGAGAACATAGCACCACCAAGGGGTTCTGCGCGCTTTCATAGCGTACCTCCGATGATCCAATTGTCGGTCAGCAGTCCCACCTGCGCGGCATCGGGGGCCATGGCTAGCAGGAATGATACCGGATCCTTGCCCAGTCGCGCATCGGGATCCATGTCGAGCCATGGCGCAAGCACTGCGGCATGGTTGCGTGCGGTGGGCCACGGCACCTTGCAGTCGGGTTCGTCGCACGCCACGCCTTCCATGTCGATCAGGTCGAGATCGAGGTCTTCGCCGACGGAGGCTTCCACATTGCTTAATGCTTCGATCAGATCATGGGCGCCCATGCGCGTGGAAATCTGGATTACCGCGGCCATCTTGTCGGGAAGTCCATCAAGCTGGCTCACATGGTAGAGGGGTGAGATGCCTTCCACCTGGTTGCCGGGGATGCCGTCCAACGTGACGATGGCCATGCGGAACTGCTGTTCGGCATCGGTTGCTGGGCTATCCAGTGAGATCACCGCACGTTTCGATGCGGGTTCTGGCTGTGCAGAAGCGAGTGCGGCCACTTTGGCTGCGGCGGTTCCTTCCGGCAAATCGCTGGAATCGATCGCATCATACGCTTCGCCCATATCATCCGCATCGCCCGCATTATTGGCATCGCAGGCAAGGCCGTCGGTACCGTAGCCGGTCGGGCTTTCCACCATCCAATCATCTGCGATTTCGTCGATATGGTCGCGGTCGGATGCCTCGTGCAATAGCTGGGCCACGGAACCGGCATGTTCGCCCGACAATTCAGCGTCCGGCTCGAGTGCCAGCCACGGCCCCAGCACAAACGCACGCTGCCACGCACGGGGGTGAGGCAGCGTCAGGTCCGGATCATCATTGCTCTGCCCGTCAAAATCGATGATATCCAGATCGAGTGTGCGCGAAGTCCAATGGTCGGTACGCACTCGACCATGTTCGGCTTCGATGCGCTGCAATCCTCGCAACAGCTCCATTGCCGATAGCTTGGTGGTCACGGAAACAACCGCATTGTAAAAGTCGGGGGTACCATCGGGCATGCCCCACGCATCGGTACGGTACAGCGGCGAAACACCCGTAACCTGAGTGGATGCCAGTCCGTCAATTGAACGCACCGCGTCACGCAAGGTGGCCACCACATCGCCTTGGTTACCGCCCATGGCAATGATGGCATGATGCACTCGTGATGCAGTCGAAATTGTTTCACGAGAACGTTCCACGGTTACACTCACGTCGTCAAATGGTACGACGATTGGCGCGCTCGGCTTGTGCACGGTCACCTGCGTTTGCGCCACGGCAGGATATTCAAGAATCATGCTGGCGATGCGATCCGCGAGTTTTTCGATGAGATCGACATGCTCGCCTTCGATGATGGCGACTATTCCTTTGGCGATGGCACCGTAATCGACGGTGTCCCGCAGGTCGTCGGAATGCCCGGCTGGCGCAAGATCAAGAAACAACGTGGCGTCGACGACAAACGTTTGCGCACGCTCATGTTCGAAATCAAGCACACCGTGTTTGCCGACCGCGCGAACGCCAGTCAATCGAATCTGATCCATGCCAGCCTTTCTTTGCATATCTCAAGGTTTAATGGTGGAAATGCGTTGCCGCTCCTACGCTGTCAGGAACGCACGACGTATGCGAGCACCGCGTATCAGGCGTTAGCGAAAGCACGCCACGCATTGCCGATCGCCACCGCGTCACGGCTTTTCTCCACGTCTTGCACGCGCACGGCCCACGCTCCATATTCGGCGCACAAGGCGCTGATGGCGGCGGTCGCATTGTCTTTGCTGCCCATGCTTGGCTCGTCGATACCGGCATCGGCAAGCGCCGCGCCGACGAATCGTTTGCGCGAGGCTCCGATCAGCACCGGATACCCGGTGGCGTTGAACCGCTCCAACGCCACCATCAGCGGGAAGTTATGTTCGACGCTCGGTTTGGAGAATCCAAGACCCGGATCGATGATGATCTGTGACGGCGAGACGCCTGCCTGAAGCACGTCGTCGACCTGCTTCATGAGTTCGTCATACACGTCGTTCACCACGCCATTGGCGTACACGGACGTATCAGCGTCAGGCACGTCGCCTGCAGAGCCGGCAAGCCAACCGCGCCAATGCTGCACAATGTAAAGGCTTTCCGCGTGTTCGGCCACCACATGGGGCACTTCGCGGTCCAGCTGACCGCCGGACACGTCGTTGATGATCTGCGCACCATGCTCCAACGCCATGCGAGCCACCGATGCGCGCGTAGTGTCGATGGACAGCACCGCGCCTTCCGGAATCAGCGCATCCACAGCACCCAGCACGCGGTTTTGCTCGTCTTCCTCACTGACACGTTTGGCTCCGGGGCGAGTGGATTCGGCACCGATATCGATGATGTCAGCCCCATCTTTCATCATCGCTTCGCCGTGCGCTTTCGCATTCGCAGGATCGAGCCATAACCCTCCATCGGAGAACGAATCCTCCGTAATGTTGAGCACGCCCATCACCAGCGTACGGTCACTATCATGAATCGATTTCATATCAATGGTCATCCGGTTTCCCCTCCTATATCCGGTTATTGGTATTTACGATTCGACTTGCTGCAGTCGCGCCGATCACGCATGCTGCGACAGGATCAGGCTCATGGCTTCGGCTCGCGTCGTCGCGTCTCGCATGCAGCCGCGCACCGCCGATGTAACCGTACGCGATTGCGCCTTCTTTACGCCACGCATGGCCATGCACATGTGATCGCATTCGGTGACTACGATCACGCCACGTGCTTCGATACCTTCCATCAACGCGTCGGCCACCTGTTGGGTGAGGCGCTCCTGCACTTGCGGACGTCGGGCATACAGTTCCACCAGTCGTGCAAGCTTGCTTAAGCCCGCCACTTGGCCGTTCGACGGAATATAGCCGACGTGGGCCACGCCATGGAACGGCAGCAGGTGGTGTTCGCATACCGAGAAGAGTTCAATATCGCGTACCAGCACCATTTCGTCGGTATCGACTTTGAACTTGGTTTTGAGCACTTCCTCGGGGCCGTGTCCAAGGCCTGCGAACAGCTCCTTGCAGGCACGTCCAATACGGTCGGGGGTGTCGAGCAGGCCTTCACGGTCCGGGTCTTCGCCAATGGATTTCAGAAACAGGCGTACTGCCTGGCGCACGCCTTCCTCGTCATAGCCGACAGGCCCGGCCGCATGGGCGGCACGGGCCTTGTCGTCGAAGAGGGTATCGAATGCTTCGGTATCGCTCATCAGTTGGTCAATCCTGCGCTTTTCTTCAGGGATTCGGGAATCGGAACCGGCGGAATGTCGGAATCCGGGCGCTTGCTGTCGCTCAGCCACACTTCACGCTTCGGCGCCTTCTTGACATTAGCAAAGATTTCCGCAAGTTCCTTTTCGTTGAGTGTTTCCTTGACGAGCAGCTGACGTACGAGCTCGTCAAGAATCTCACGATTCTCGTTGATGACGTTCCACGCTTCGGTATGCGCGGTTTCCACCAGTTTGAGCACTTCCTCGTCGATGATTTCGGCGGTGCGTGCGGAATACTTGTGGTTCAGCGATCCAAGGTCGCTCTGTTCGTCATCGGACCACTTGATGGCACCCAGCTTGTCGGAGAAGCCGTAGTCGAGCACCATCTGACGTGCGATGTTCGTCGCCTTTTCGATGTCGTTGGAAGCGCCGGTGGTCGGATCGTGGAACACGACTTCCTCCGCGGTGCGACCACCCATGGCGTACGCCATCTGGTCGAGCAGCTGGTTGCGAGACATGGAATAGCGATCTTCAGTCGGCATCACCGCAGTGTAGCCAAGTGCGCGGCCACGCGGCAGAATGGTGACCTTGGTGACCGGATCGGTATCGTTCATGGCAGCCGCCACCAGCGCGTGACCACCCTCGTGGTATGCGGTGTTGCGCAGTTCGTCGAGCGCCATGCCCTTGGAACGGCGCTTCGGGCCCGCCTGCACGCGGTCGATGGCCTCGTCGATGGCGCGGTTGTCGATCAGCTGCGCACCGGCGCGGGCGCACAACAATGCGGCTTCGTTCAACACATTGGCCAGATCAGCGCCGGTAAAGCCCGGCGTACGCACGGCGATCATACGCAGATCGACATCAGGCACGAACGGCTTGCCCTTGGCATGCACCTTCAAAATAGCCTCGCGGCCTTCCAAATCAGGCGCTTCGACGGCTACCTGACGGTCGAAACGGCCCGGGCGAAGCAGTGCCGGATCAAGCACGTCGGGGCGGTTGGTCGCGGCGATGATGATCAGATTGGTGTCGTTATTGAAGCCGTCCATCTCAACGAGCAGCTGGTTCAGCGTCTGCTCACGTTCGTCGTGGCCGCCGCTCATACCGGAACCGCCACGCTTACGACCGACGGCATCGATCTCATCGATGAAGATGATGGCCGGAGCGTTCTTCTTGGCCTCATCGAACAG
>ERZ839489.2067-NODE-2067-length-10143-cov-27.865781_pt1 | contig 10143 bp, 12 predicted proteins | sample MGYA00519938_ERZ839489 | MGnify/ENA primary metagenome ERZ839489 (study PRJEB31850, sample SAMEA3708846) | human gut metagenome | biome: human gut; feature: human-associated habitat; material: faeces | place: China | collected 2014 ... | reverse complement strand
AGTGCTATTCGGAGAACTCTTTCACGTTAAATTCAACTAAGAATGGAAAGAACCAATTAAGCGCTTACAGGACATATAATAGTCCGGTGGGAGATTATGCTGAATGGATTGTGAGTACGAAGCTTAATCTTTTACTAGAGAAAAACAGTAAGAAGGGTTATGATGCAATTGATGATGCTAGTGGTATTAGATATCAGATTAAGAGCCGTTGGATGCATCCTGGAAAAAATAGTCGTGAATTGAATGTGATAAGAAATTATGAAGAAAAACAGTTTGATTATCTTATTGCTGTTATATTTGGAAATGATTTTGAGGTCGCAGAAGCATATAAAGTACCACATGATGTTATAGGTGAATATTTTCTTTATAAGGAGCATCAGAATGGTGTTGTTGTAACACTGGGATCTAACTTTATTCAAGATACTCGTGGTGAAGATATTACATATATTTTTAGATGATAAAATAACAAATGATTAGCAGGAGGTGGTTCTGTGGCATTTGATCCAGGACTAAAGATAGGTCAGATACTAAAAAATGCGGATGTAGTTGATACATTCAAATGTGGAAATATGGGTGGTATGCGTCGTTCTAGAACTACGAATACTTTGGTAATAGTATCTGATTATACAAAAGGAATTTATCACGATAAGTGGATTGGTGGAGTTCTTCACTACACCGGAATGGGAAAGAATGGGACCAGAATATTAATTGGGCACAAAATGCAACACTTGCAGCGTGTGGGCGTAATGGCGTTGATGTGCATCTATTTGAGGTAATGGATGCAGGGGGAGTATATTTATTGCGGAAGAATTGAGTTAGTTGATAAACCATACACAGAAGAACAGCCTGGTGAAGATGGTGTTCCAAGAAAAGTATGGATGTTTCCGATTCGCCCGGTTCCTGATAATGATGTTAAGAAACCAGCTATGTTTGTATTTAAAGATATGGAAGACTTTAAGAATCGCGGTAAGGATGTTGATACGCAATATATGAAAATGATAGCTTCTAAGAAAAAAGGCAGCAGCAAACCAGCATATGTTCCACCAGTTATTCCAAAGTCTGAACCGAAACCACCTGTAGCTATTCCAGTAGATATTGTTGGAAAGCATGTAAAGCATAAGGCATTTGGTGTAGGAACGATTACTGCTATTGAAGGAACATCTATTGCTGTTGAATTTGATAAAGTTGGATTAAAAAGGATGGGATATGAATTCTGCATGGAAAAGAAAATGCTGGAATTTATTTGATGCGATATGAAGACGATAAAAGTAGTAGCTGCAGTAATCTGTGATTCGATCAAAGATAAGAAACAGATTTTTGCTACAGCAAGAGGATATGGAGAGTTCAAGGGCCAGTGGGAATTTCCAGGAGGAAAGATTGAAGAAGGTGAAACACCTCAGCAGGCTCTTTTGAGAGAAATAAAAGAAGAATTGGAAGTAGATATTAATGTTGGTGAATTGATTGATACTATTGAATATGATTATTCTGCATTTCACCTTTCGATGGACTGCTTTTGGGCGGAAATTATATGCGGCCAAATTGTGTTAAAAGAGGCTGAGGATGCAAAATGGCTTACGATAGATAAATTGGATAGTGTTCAATGGTTGCCGGCAGACGTTGCATTGATTTCATGTATTAAGAATAATTTGCGTGTTCAAGAAATGCTTGCCAGAAAAGTGAGTGTTGAAAAAATGAATGAGGAAAAAACAAAGAAGCTTTGGGGCGAAATAATCGTAGGTGTAGGAGGTCAGAAAATAGAATGGTGTTATACAGATGTCCTATACTCGTTTAAAAGTATGTATTTGTTAGGAATTAAAGCAAAGCATCAGGAGTTGGTTGAGGTATGTGGACATACCATTAGGCCACAAAATAGAAATTCCCCAAGAGAATTGGCATATAGCGAAGATTTTATTTTGAGTTGTGTTGATAAGTGTAGAGAACTCAATAATTATCAGGGCTTGCAACAATTTATCGATGTTTGCAACGGTGTACAAAGGGAACATAATAAAAAACTTAATAATGGACTGCCAATCTTACACAAAGTACCGCCCAAACGAGACTACGGGCGGTATTTTTGTATCATGGCGGAGAAAGGAGGAACTTCCCACGGGGGCTTGACTGAAAAGTTGAGCCTCTTTTTTCATGCCAAAAAACAGGAGGTAAATGCTTATGGCAGATGATAAAACCACAAAAACGCCGGAACAGCCGGTAACGGATAGCGGGCCGGGCAAGGAAACGCCTCCCGCTCCCCCAAAAGAGCCGGAGAAGGTTTCCGTTTCTCCGGAGCCGGAAAAAAAGACGGAACCGGATGTAAAGAACCCGCAGGTTTCCGTCTATAACTTCGCTGAAATTATGAAGGAAAAGAAGGTCGAGGAACGGGCGGCAGCTCCCAGCGGGGAAAAGCCTGCCCCGGCAAAAACGGAAAAACCGGAAAAGCAGCCGGAGGCTCCGAAGAAAGCGGAGGAAAAACCCAAAGAGCCGGAACAGCCGAAGCGCCGGGGCCGTCCCCCGAAAGCAGATAAGGACAAGGCCGCAACCCCGAAGCCCGAAGCTCCCGCACAGAAACCGGAAAATGCGGTCAAAAAGGAACCGGAGAAAAAAACGGCGCCAACGGTACAGGCCGCTCCCGCTCCGAAGGAACCCGAAAAACCGAAGGATGCACCACGCCGGGGCAAGGAGCAGATCGTCTATATCAAGCTGAACGAGCTCCACGCCTTCAAGAACCATCCCTTTGAAGTCCGGGACGATGAAGAAATGCGGGCTATGGTGTCCAGCGTCAAGGACAAGGGCGTGACCCAGCCCGCTATCGTCCGTCCCCGTGAGGATGGCGGCTATGAGATCGTGTCCGGCCACCGCCGCCAGAAAGCCAGCGAGCTTGCCGGATATGCGGATATGCCCTGTATTGTTCGCAATCTGACGGACGATGAAGCCATCACGCAGATGGTCGAGGACAATCTCAACCAGCGTGAAGAAATCCTCCCCAGTGAGCGGGCCAAAGCCTTGAAAATGCAGCTTGAGGCCATCAAGCACCAGGGCTCCCGCACTTCGGGCCAGATTGACCCGAAGGACGCAGGAAAACGCTCCAACGAAATTGTAGCCGAGCGCAATAAGATGGCGGTCAAGCAGGTGCAGCGGTATATCCGGCTCAATGAGCTGGTTCCCGACCTGATGAAGCTGATGGATGAAAAAAAGCTGGGCTTTACTACGGCGGTGGAGCTTTCCTATATCGGCAAGAAGAACCAGAACTATATCGCCGTCGCCATTGACAGCCAGCAGTCCTCGCCTTCACAGGCGCAGGCAAAGCGTATGCGTGAGCTGGACGAAAAGAAGCTGCTCAACGGGGATGTGATCGACGGCATTATGATGGAGGACAAAAAGGAGGTAGACAAAGTGATTTTGACAGGTGCGGAACTGAGCAAGTATTTCGGCAAGGAAACTACGCCGAGGGAAATGAAGGACCAGATCATCAAGCTGCTGGACGACTGGAAGGGTCAGCAGAAGGAACATGAAAAGCCGGAGAAGAAAACCGAACAGGAAAAGTAAGCCCAAACTTCGGGTCAGCATGGCCCGAGGATTGCGGGGCTCTGCCCCGCGCCCCGAAGCTCTGGAGATATAAATTATTCCCCGTCGCCAGTTATTCCGTAGCATAGCCGGGAAAATCAGTCAAGGGCAGCGCCGCCGCAGGCGGTGCCGGAGGCACCCTTGACGGATTTCTTCCGGTTATGCTTTTTCCCGGTCAAGCGACGGGGATATAAATTCTCCAGAGCCGTTCCCCTTCCCGGGGGAAGGGGCGGAGGGGTTGGGCGAACTCTTGCTTTTCCCTAAACCTAAACAGAAATGGAGGCTCAACCAATGAAACGACCTTTAGCATACCTGACCGCCGCATGGAGCGGTGAGCCGGATGTTGATATGGAGCTGGCGGCCCACTACTGCCGTCTTGCTTATGAGGCGGGCTTTTCCCCGATCTGCCCGCTCTTGTATCTGCCGCTGTTTTTGAATGACAGCGTTCCCGAGGAACACAAGGCCGGGATTGATATGCGCCGGGATATGCTGCGGCGCTCCCACACCCTGATCGTCTGCGGCAGCGCTGTGGATGAGGATGTAAAAAACGATATTGCGGTTGCCGGGCGGCTGGGCATTGCGGCGACCACACTGGAAGGGGTGCTTGCCGTGAAGGGACACGGCACCCCGGGCCATGCCGGACATTAAGCTGGGAAGCCTTTTTGACGGGATCGGCGTGTTCCCTCTGGCTGCTTCCCGGTGCGGTATCCGTCCGGTATGGGCCAGTGAGATTGAAAAAGCGCCCATCTCCATAACCAAAAGGCACTTTCCCGACATGGTGCATTTGGGGGATATTACGAAGGTGGACGGCGGGAAAATCCCACCTGTCCATATAATTACCTTCGGTTCCCCCTGTCAGAACCTTTCTCTGATCGGCAACCGCTCCGGCCTTGCCGGGGCAAAATCAAGCCTGTTCTATCAGGCGTTTCGTATCATACAGGAAATGAGGGATGCTACTGATAACCTATATCCAGCTATCGCTGTTTGGGAAAACGTCATGGGAGCGTTTTCTACAAATGACCGGATGGACTTTAGAGCCGTCCTATCCGCCTTCTCGGACACCGAAGTTCCAATGCCTCCTTCGGGAAGATGGGGAAATGCCGGAATGGTGCGAGGGGGAACGCCTGATGTGTGCTGGCGGCTCATGGACGCCCAGTATTGGGCAGGCACCCGAAGGCTGGCACGAAGGCAGCGGATTTTCGTCGTGGCGGATTTTGGAGGCAGACGTGCCGCAGACATACTATTTAAGCCCCGTCCAGTGCTCCCACTTCCTCCGCCTTGCGGAGAGGGCGGGCGGGCCGCCGCCGAAGGAGATCGAACAGCTTCTTTTGAAACAGGGCGGCAGATACCAGTCATCCACCCCTTTCAGTGCTTCCGTATGCGGGGAGCGGCAAAAAGGCAGGAAGAAACGGCCTTCCGAAACAGCTTCGGATTACCAACTGACCCTTTTCCCACTCTTTTAGCCAGTGATGTAACGCCCTTTTCCTTCTGGTATGAGGGCAACCCGGAGGGCGGCTGTATCCGTTTTCTGACGGAAACGGAAAGCGAACGGCTGATGGGGCTGCCGGAGGGCTGGACAAAGTACGGGGCGGACGGCGTGGAGATCCGGCCTCTGCAACGCTACAAGGCGCTGGGAAATGCGATTGCCCTCCCTTGTGCCGATTACATTATGGCCGGGATTTATGAGGTGCTGGCTGACCGGGCCGGAAAGGAGGAATGAGCCCATGTTTGAAGCTTATATAACCAATACAGCCCTATACCCCTTAATGGGGATTGAGGTAGGGACAACGGTACATTTCCCCATGACGACACAGGAGTTGCAGGCCGCCCTTGCCAAAATCGGGATAGACGGGAAACGGTACAGCGAAGTGTTCTTTACCAGCTTTGACAGTGATGTGCTGGGGCTCTACGATCATCTCTACGAATGTGAGAACATCGACGAGCTGAACGAGCTGGGCCACGCCCTGCTGGAAGTACGGGATAAGGGCGGACTGGAAACCTTTGAAGCCGCTCTTGTCTTAGGAAACCACACAAGGAGCGTGAAGGATTTGATAAACCTGACGCAGAACCTTGACCTGTACCGCTTTTACCCGGATATTTCTGATGATGAAGGGCTGGGCCGTCTGTACGCCGACGAGCTTGGGACCATCGACATACCGGAGCACATTCAGAACTACTTCGATTATGAAGCATACGGACGGGATGTGCGTATCAACGAGGGCGGCGTATTTGCTCCCGGTGGGTATGTGTCGGCAGTCCCGGAGGGCTTCAAGGAGTATTACCACGGGCCGCAGGACATTCCGCCGGAACACCGGATATTTGCCTATCCTGAAAAGGCCGAGCCTGTCCACTCCATTCTCGCTACACTCAAACAGTTTCAAGAAGCCCCACCCGCTCCGAAAAAGGACAAGGCGGGGCCTTCCCATGAAGAACGGTAGGACTTCGGGCCAGCATGGCCCGAAGCATAAAGGAGGTGCATACCATCAACTATTACCCTATCAATGAAGGAGCCGCCCGCCGGGCAAAAGAAATGAACAGCTTTTCCGACTACAAGGAAGGGAGCGCAACGGCGGAATACCGGGCAATGGTGGACAAGGCCGCCGCCATAGCGGAAAAGCAGAAATCCCGGGTGGACCCCATGTACCATGAGAAGATCGACCATCTGTTAGACACCTACGCCCGCAAGCTGGCCGAAAACATGAACCAAGGCTTTGCCATTGACGCGAGGGTTCCCTCTGTGCTGATCGCCGGGCCTTCCAATTTCCCGGTGGGAAAGAAGGAAAAACAGAACCGGGCCCGGGACAGCAACATGGAGGAATGGCGGCATATTCAAGGGCTGCTGGATAAGATACGCAGCACCGGCATGGGCGGGATCAGCGCCGATGACCCGGCAGCGATTGAAAAGCTCCAGAAGAAGCTGGACGGGCTGGAACGCTCCCAGCTCATTATGAAGGAGATCAACGCCTATTACCGCAAGCATGGCAAGCTGGACGGCTGTGCGCTGCTGTCGCCGGACCAGATTGAAAAGCTGAAAGCAAGCATGGCGTCAAGTTGGCGAAGCGACCCGAGGCCCTTTGAAAGTTACCAGCTAACCAACAACAATGCGGAGATCCGCCGGGTAAAGGCCCGTATCGAACAGCTTTCCAAACAGGCACAGCAGGAATTTTCCGGCTGGGAGTTCGATGGGGGTCGTGTGGAAATGAACCGGGAGGACAACCGCTTGCAGGTGTTCTTTGACGGAAAGCCTGACGCGGACACCCGGGCCGAGCTGAAAAGCAGCGGCTTTCGTTGGGCTCCCAGCGTGGGCGCATGGCAGAGGCAGCTCACGGACAACGCCATCCGGGCGGCTGACCGTCTGGAATGTATCAAGCCGCTGTCCGGCGAAAAGCCCTCCCAACTTCAAAAGAAGCCCTCTATCTTGCAGACCATGCGGGAACAGGACGAAAAAGTCCAGACGGAGCCGGAAAAGAAAGCTCCGTCCGGCAGAGATGCCGAGCGGTAAGCCTCGGGCCACATTGGCCCGAGGTTTTCTGTTCCCCGAGATTGTACGGGGGCCTCCCGGATAGCGGGAACCCCGACGGAAAGGAGGTTTTATGCAGGAAGAAGTAAACCAAAAAACGGTTGCCCTTTCGATCAGGACAACGAAGCTCACAGGAAAAGTGCTGGCTGCCGCTCTTGGCAAGGTGGTTCGGGCGCTGCAAAAGCACCACCAGAAGGCGCTGACCCCGCAGGGACGCCAGAGCGTGAAAAAGCTGATGAACCACTATGGCGGCAAAAGCACCATGCCCTATGTGGGAGCCCCAAAGGATTTTGACCGGATCGCGAAGGAGTTCCATGTGGACTACGCTTTCCATAAAGTGAGCCCCGGCCATTACCTGCTGTTTTTCAAAGCCAATCAGGCGGACGCTATCACGGCGGCCTTCCAGAAGTACAGCGCAAAGGTGCTGAACACAGATCAGGACAAGGCTTCCATCCTCGGTCAGCTTCGGAAATTCACGGAGCAGATCAGGACGCAGGCAAAGGAAAAGCAGCGGACCAGAGAGGCGGTGAAGGACGGACGTTGAGTGACAAGATCAGAAAATATGTGCTCCCAAACCTGCCGCACCTCTTTGTGTTCTGGTTTTTCTCCAAAATCGGGACGGCCTACCGGATCGCCCCCGGCACAGACTTCGGGACAAAGCTCATGGGGATGCTCGATACCTTCCCCAAAGCCTTTGAAACCTACTGGCCGGGGCTTGGCGGTATTGACCTGCTGGTGGGCCTTGCCGGTGCGGCTGGGGTGTATCTGCTGATACAGTCAAAGATCAGGCAGGCGAAAAAATTCCGGCGGGATGCGGAATACGGCACCGCCCGCTTTGGAACAAAGGAGGATATAAAGCCGTTTGTAGACCCTAAATTTCAGAACAATGTCATTCTGACCGGGACGGAGTTCCTTACCATGAACACCCGTCCGAAGATACCTGCCAATGCCCGGAACCTAAACGCCTGTGTCATCGGCTCGTCCGGCTCGGGAAAGACAAGGTTCTGGTTGACCCCGCAGCTCCTTCAAGCCCATTCCTCGTATGTGGTGGTAGACCCGAAGGGCGGCACCCTCGACCAGTGCGGGCGGTTTCTGCAACGGGAGAAATACAGGGTGCGGGTGTTCAACAGTATCGACTTTTCAAAATCCATGCACTACAATCCGCTGGCCTATATCAAGACAGAAAGCGATGTTTTGAAATTTGTTACCGCCCTGATTGCCAACACCAAAGGCGACGGCAAGGAGGGCGACGAGTTCTGGACAAAAGCAGAAACCCTCTTGTACTGCGCCCTTGTGTCCTACATCGTCTTTGAGGGGCCGGAGGAAGAACGCAACATGAATACGCTGGTGGAAATGATAAACAGCATGGAAGTCCGGGAGGATGACGAAACCTTCAAAAATGCGGTGGACTATATGTTTGACGGGCTGGAACGCCGCAGTCCCCAGCACTTCGCCGTGAGGCAGTATAAGAAATACAAGCTCGCCAGCGGCAAGACAGCCAAAAGCATCTTGATTTCCTGCGGTGCAAGGCTGGCTCCCTTTGATATTCCCCAACTTCGGGAGATCATGTCTTATGACGAGCTGGAGCTGGATAAGCTGGGGGATGAAAAATCGGCGCTGTTCTTTCTTATCAGCGACACGGACACCACCTACAATTTTTTGGTTGCCCTCGCTTTTTCGCAGATGTTCAACCTTCTGTGTGAACGGGCTGACAACACCTATGGCGGGCGTCTGCCCTACCATGTGCGGGTGCTGTGGGACGAGGCAGCCAATACCGGACAGGTGCCGGGGCTGGAAAAGATCGTGGCCGTCATCCGCTCCCGTGAGATCAGCCTGACGCTTTTTTATCAGGCAATGAGCCAGTGCAAGGCATTGTACAAAGACCATTCCGAAACCATCATGGGCAACATGGACAGTATCGTATTCCTCGGAGGCCGGGAGGCTTCCACCCTAAAGGATATTTCGGAAAACTGGCTGGGCAAGGCCACCATCTCTATGCAGACCGAGGGCCGAAGCCGTGGACAGTCTGAAAGTTACAGCCAGAATATGCAGCGGCTTGGCCGGGAGCTGATGACCACCAGCGAGATCACCACCATGCCCGGGGATAAATGTATCTTGCAGCTTCGGGGGCTCCCGCCCTTCCTGTCCCCGAAGTATGACTTGAAAAAGCACCCGAATTACAAGTACACAGCCGAATTTGATAAAAAGAAAAACGCCTTCCGCTTGGAAAGCCTGTTCCGCCACCGGCCATTGAGACTAAAGCCGGAGGACGAATACACGGTGTACGAAGTGGATGGCTCCGACACGGACGAAGAAGCTGACCTGTTGAATTTCGATGATCTGGACAGCGACGAGTTTGTGTAACTTCGGGCCATGTTGACCCGAAGCGCCGCCTATGTGGGCGGCTTTTTTTGTACCCAAAACCATCAAACAAACAAAATGGAGGAACGTATATGGAATTTTTCAATCAGGCAATCGACATTCTCAAAATTCTGGTCATGGCTCTTGGCGCTGGTCTGGCGGTATGGGGCGTCATCAACCTTCTGGAAGGTTACGGGTCGGACAACCCTGCGGCAAATGCTCATGTGCGGTAAAGTAACACACAAGAATTTAATAGACAACAGCCCCTCACTATTCCTAAAATTAAGGGAAAATAAATAGATTTCTTAAAATCTGTATGGTAGAATATGATTATGAACAAATCAACAAACAAGAATTGATATGGGAGGATAACAATATGTCAAGATTAGGTATGCTTTATGCACTGAACGAAGAAGATGTAAAAAAACTTCGCTCTGTGCCAGAAGAAGAACGATATGAATATATGTTGGAAGAAATAGAAGAAGCCTTAATCGGAAGTCCGCGCAGTTGTGAATTAGATAAAGCATGGGAGGGTATTCAGTATTGCTTAGGTGGTGGACAATGGAATGAAGATAATTGCATCCCGACTAATATTGTCTTTGGCGGAGAAGTTTTGGTAGAAACGGATGATGAAATTATTACATTGAAGAAAATAATAAAATTATAGGATTTGCATATTGCTATACACTTTTAAGACCTGA
>ERZ839489.2055-NODE-2055-length-10188-cov-19.906444_pt1 | contig 10188 bp, 9 predicted proteins | sample MGYA00519938_ERZ839489 | MGnify/ENA primary metagenome ERZ839489 (study PRJEB31850, sample SAMEA3708846) | human gut metagenome | biome: human gut; feature: human-associated habitat; material: faeces | place: China | collected 2014 ... | reverse complement strand
CATCCGCACCCGGCACTGGTGCACCGAGGATGAATCTGCCGCCACGCTGGCCATTGCGGCCGCGCGGCAGGCCCTTGACCGCAGCGGCCTTGCCCCGGCGGACATTGCCTGCTGTGTCTGCGCGACCCTTTCTGCCCCGGATGCCACCCCCAGCGTGGCCTGTCAGGTACAGGCGGCGCTGGGCCTGCCCGAAAACCGGCCCGCGCTGGACATCAACGCGGCCTGTTCCGGTTTTCTCTATGGCATGGCTGTGGCGCGGGGGATGCTGACGACTCTGGGCGGGCAGTATGCCCTTGTCATCGGGTGCGAAGCGCTTTCCCGCCTGATGGACCCCGCCGACCGCTCCACCTGCGTGCTGTTCGGCGACGGGGCCGGAGCCGCCATTTTCCGGCTGGCAGATACCCCCTTTGCGTTGACGCTGGGGGCACGCGGCAGCGATGTCCTCCATGCGGGCGGGCCGAGCCGGGAAGGCTCTGCCCCCATCACCATGGACGGCAAGGCGGTGTTCCGCTTTGCGGTGGATGCCCTGCCCAAGTGCCTGCACACGGTGCTGGACGAGACCCGGCTTACCCTCGAGGATCTGTCGTGGGTGGTCTGCCATCAGGCCAACAGCCGCATCATCGACCACTGCATCAAGGCCCTGCAGGCTGACCCGGCAAAATTTTATAAGAACATGGATCGCCACGGCAACACCAGCGCCGCCAGCATTCCGGTCGCCCTCAACGAGCTGGCCGAGAGCGGGCAGCTGACCCCGGGCAGACCGCTGGCCTGCATCGGCTTTGGCGGCGGCCTGACCTGGGGCGGCGCGATCCTGCAATACAAAGAGTGAAAATCATGTTCGGCAAACGGGCTCGCCCTCTCAGTCTCGCTCTGCTCGACAGCTCTCCCAAGGGGAGAGCCCTTGGCAGTACGGTAAACTTTTCGGTTTTGCCAAAGGCTCCCATTTTGGGGGAGCTGTCACCGAAGGTGACTGAGAGGGCGAGGACGCTTACCAATAGGATAAAACTATGAAACTTTTAAATGAAATTTTAGGCACAAAATACCCCATCATCCAGGGCGGCATGGCAAACATTGCCACCGGTGAGTTTGCCGCAGCCTGCTCCAATGCAGGTGCATTGGGCATCATCGGTGCGGGCGGCATGAATGCCGACACCCTGCGCGAAAATATCCGCCGGTGCAAGCAGCTCACAGACAAGCCCTTTGGTGTGAACATCATGCTGATGCACCCGCAGGCAGACGAGTTTGCCCAGATCGTTGTGGAAGAAGGCGTGCAGGTGGTCACCACCGGCGCAGGCAACCCGGGCAAATATGTTCCCATGTGGAAAGCGGCGGGCATCAAGGTGATCCCCGTGGTGGCTGCCGCTGTGCTGGCAAAGCATCTGGAGAAGCTGGGCATCGATGCCGTGATCGCCGAAGGGACCGAGAGCGGCGGCCATGTGGGCGAGATGGCCACCATGGCGCTGGTGCCGCAGGTGGTGGACGCAGTGGATCTGCCCGTCATTGCGGCGGGCGGCATTGCCGATGGCCGTCAGCTGGCAGCAGCCCTGGCGCTGGGTGCCTGCGGCGTGCAGGTGGGCACCTGCCTGCTGGTGAGCGAGGAGTGCCCCATCCACGAAAACTACAAGGCTGCCCTGCTCAATGCCAAGGACAGCGATACCATCGTGACCGGACGCATTGGCGGTTCCCCGGTCCGGGTGCTGAAAAACCGGATGAGCCGTGAATATGTCCGGCAGGAAAAGGCCGGTGCCGATAAGATGGAGCTGGAAAAGTACACCCTGGGCAGTCTGCGCCGGGCCGTGTTTGAAGGCGACACCTCCACCGGCAGTCTGATGGCCGGTCAGGTGGCCGGAATGCTCCACGAGGTGCGCCCCGTGGCAGACATTCTGGCCGACCTGTGGAACGGCGGGAGGCAGCGTATCCACGCGCTGAGCGAGGAATGCTGACGCTCGGAAAGAAAGCCCTGTCTGTGCCCATCCTGCAGGGCGGCATGGGCGTGGGCGTTTCTCTGGGCGGGCTGGCCGGTGCCGTGGCGGCCTGCGGCGGCATGGGGTGCATCTCCACCGCCGATGCAGGCTACCGGGAGCCGGACTTTGCCCGTGACCCGGCCAGCGCCAACCACCGCGCCCTGACCGCTGAGATCCGGAAAGCAAAGCAGATCGCAAACGGTGCCGGTATGGTGGCCATCAATGCAATGGTGGCCACGCAGGACTATGCCGCTGCCATCCGCACCGCTGTGGAAGCGGGCGTGGACGCTGTGGTGTCCGGCGCTGGTCTGCCGCTGGAGCTGCCCGGCCTTGTGAACACGATGGAGGTCGCCATCGCGCCCATCGTTTCCAGCGGGCGGGCGGCAAAGCTCATCCTGCGCCGCTGGGCCAAGGAGTTCGGCCGCACCGCCGATTTTGTGGTCATTGAGGGCTGCAAGGCAGGCGGTCATCTCGGCTTTGCGGAGCAGGACCTGTTCTCCGGAACCTGTCAGACACTGGATGAGATCCTGCCGGAGGTGCTGGCCGAGGTAAAGCCCTATGAGGCGCAGTTCGGCCACAGCATCCCCGTGTTTGTGGCGGGCGGCGTGTACACCGGGGCCGATCTGGCTCACTTTACCAGACTGGGTGCCGCAGGCGTTCAGCTTGCCACCCGCTTTATCACCACCTACGAGTGCGATGCATCCCAGGGGTACAAGGACGTTCTGCTGAGCGCCGGTTCTGAGGATGTGCGCATCATCCACAGCCCGGTCGGAATGCCGGGCCGGGCGCTGAACACGCCGCTGGTGCAGGCCATGGCGGAGGGCAGACGCTTCCCGCCCCGGCACTGTGCCCACTGCCTGAAGACCTGCGACCCCGCCAAGGTGCCCTACTGCATCACCCATGCACTGATCGAAGCGGTCAAGGGCAACCTGGAGGAAGGACTTTTCTTCTGCGGGGCCAATGTGGGCAGGCTGGACCGGATGTACACCGTCCGTGAGCTGATGGATGAACTTGTGACCGAATGGAGGCAAAACCGATGAAGCTTGCAGTTTTGTATGCCGGCCAGGGTGCCCAGCACCCCGGCATGGGCAAAGAATTTTACGAAGCATCTTCCGCTTTCCGTGCCGCGTTCGACGCTGCAGACCTTCCGTTTGATCTGCACCGCGTCTGCTTCGACGACCCGGACGGCGTTCTGAATCAGACCGAATACACCCAACCCTGCATGGTGGCCTTTGCCTGCGGCGTATCCGCCGTTCTGGCCGAGCAGGGGATCAAGCCCGCTTATGTGGCCGGTCTCTCTCTGGGCGAATATTCCGCGCTGGAAGCCGCCGGTGTATTCACCGCCAAGCAGGCCATTGAGCTGGCAGCCTACCGCGGCAAAGCCATGGCCGACGCGGCCAGCGGCATCGACTGCGGCATGACCGCAGTGCTGAACCTCGACCGGGTCCCCCTTGCAGAATGCTGTGAGCAGGCATCCGCGCTGGGCTGTGTGCAGATCTGCAACTACAATTGCCCGGGCCAGCTGGTCATTGGCGGCGAAAAGGCCGCAGTGGACAAGGCTGCAGAGCTTGCAAAGCAGGCCGGTGCCCGCCGGTGCATCCCGCTCAAGGTGAGCGGCCCGTTCCACACCCGTCTGATGGCTCCCGCCGGGGATGCACTGGCAAAGCGCTTTGCCGCCGAACCCTTTGGCGAAATGAGCGTTCCGGTGCTGTTCAACTGCCTGGGCCGCGAAAAAGCCGAGAGCGACAGCATCCCGGCCCTGCTGGTCCGGCAGGTGCAGAGCAGTGTCCACATGGAGGACACCCTGCACCGTCTGGGTGAGCTGGGTGTGGATCACATTCTGGAGGTCGGCCCCGGCAATGCACTCTCCGGCTTTGTGAAAAAGACCCTGCCCGGTGTGACTTGTGTGTCGGTGGAGACCCCGGCGCAACTGGACACCGTTTTGAACGCATGGAAGGAAGAACAATGAACGAAGAAACCATCATCCGTACCGCCGTTGTGACCGGCGGAAGCCGGGGGATCGGCCGGGCAGTGTGCGTACAGCTTGCCCGGCAGGGCTGCCATGTGGTGGTCAACTACTGCCACGGCGAAGCGGCTGCTGCCGAGACCGTGTCTCTGTGCAGGGCCCTGGGCGCGCAGGCTGTGGCCGTGCAGGCCGATGTTTCCACCGCCGAGGGCTGCAAAAAGCTCTTTGAGGAAGCGGTAAACGCCTTTGGCCGGGTGGATATCCTTGTGAACAATGCAGGCATCACCCGGGACAACCTGATCCTGCGCATGTCCGAAGCAGACTTTGATGCCGTGCTGGACGCAAACCTCAAGGGTGCGTTCCTCTGCTGCAAGGAAGCGGCCCGCCGGATGGTGCGCCAGCGCTGGGGCCGGATCATCAATCTGAGCAGCGTCGTTGCCCTGCGGGGCAATGCAGGCCAGACGAATTACGCCGCCAGCAAGGCCGGGCTCATCGGCCTGACCAAAAGCCTGGCCCGGGAGCTGGCCAGCCGCAATGTGACAGTAAACGCTGTTGCGCCCGGCTTTATTGAAACTGATATGACCGCCGCCCTGCCGGAGGCTGTCCGCACCGAAATGGCAAAGGACATCCCTGCAGGCCGCGCCGGCCAGCCGGAGGACGTGGCAAACGCGGTGGCATTTTTTGCCGCAGAACAAAGCAGCTATCTCACCGGGCAGGTGCTCTGTGTGGACGGCGGCATGGCAATGTAAAAGGAGAAATTCTCTATGGAAAAACGCAGAGTCGTGATCACCGGTCTGGGCACCGTGAACCCGCTGGGCAACACTGCTGCCGACAGCTGGGCTGCCGCAAAGGCAGGCCGGTGCGGCATTGGTCCCATCACCCAGTTTGACACCACCGATTTCAAGTGCAAGCTGGCCGGTGAAGTGAAAAACTTTGACCCCGAGACCGTTGTGGACAAAAAGGAAGCCCGCAAGATGGCCCGCTTCACCCTGCTGGCACTGGCTGCTGCAGCCGAGGCCATTGCCGACAGCGGCCTGAACACGGAAGCAGAGGCCAAAAACATCGGTGTGGTCCTTTCCAGCGGCATTGGCGGCCTGCCCACCATCGAGGAGCAGCACACCCGCGGGGAAGAGAAAGGCATGGAGAAGGTCAGCCCCTACTTTGTGCCCATGTCCATTGCCAATATGGCGGCGGCACAGGTGGCCATCCGCTTTGGCCTGAAGGGCATGTGCACCTGCCCGGTCACGGCCTGCGCCGGCGGCACCAATGCTGTGGGCGATGCCTTTCACCGCATCCGGGACGGTTACGAGACTGCCATGGTCTGCGGCGGTGCCGAAAGCTGCATCAGCCCGCTGGGCATCGGCGGTTTTACCAGCATGAAGGCGCTTTCCACCGCCACCGACCCGGACGCTGCCAGCCTGCCCTTTGATGCCCGCCGCGGCGGCTTCGTGATGGGTGAGGGCAGCGGTGTGCTGGTTCTGGAAGAGCTGGAGCACGCCCGGGCACGCGGTGCGCATATCTACGCCGAGGTGGTGGGCTATGGTGCCAACTGCGATGCTTACCACTTTACCGCACCGGCTCCCGGCGGCACAGGTGCCATCGACTGCATGAAGCTGACACTGGCCGATGCAGGTATTGCCCCGGAGCAGGTGGATCACATCAACGCCCACGGCACCGGCACCCACATGAACGATGCCTGCGAGACGGCTGCCATCCATGCCGTGTTCGGTGAGCACGCAAAGCAGCTGACCGTGGTCAGCACCAAGAGCATGACCGGCCACCTGCTGGGCGGTGCGGGCGGCATCGAGGCCGTGTTCACTGCACTGGCCCTGCGAGACCAGTTTGCCCCGCCCACCATCCACTACGAGCAGCCTGACCCGGAATGCGATCTGGACTATGTGCCCAATGCAGGCCGTGCGCAGGCCATGACCTACGCACTGAGCAACAGCCTGGGCTTTGGCGGGCATAATGCCTGCATCGCCCTGCGCAGATGGGAGGGCTGAGCCATGGCAGAACCGCGCACCGTGCGGGAGAACGCAAACGCCCTGAACAGTGAGCAGATCGCAGCCCTTCTGCCCCACCGCTACCCCTTTGCCCTCGTGGACCGTATCCTGGACTACGAGCCGGGTCAGTGGGCCATTGGCCGCAAGTGCGTATCCCGCAACGAAGAATTCTTCTGCGGTCACTTCCCGGGCCAGCCGGTCATGCCAGGGGTGTTGATCCTGGAAGCACTGGCCCAGACCGGAGCCGTGGCGGCGCTGAGCGTTCCCGAAAACAAAGGCAAGCTGGCCCTCTTCGGCGGCATCAAAAATGCCCGCTTCCGCAAACAGGTCACCCCAGGGGATGTTCTTACGCTCCATTGTGAGCTGGTGGAACAGCACGGCCCGGTGGGCATCGGGAAAGCGTCTGCTTATGTGGATGGCAAGTGCGCCGCCACAGCGGAGCTGACCTTTGTGCTGACCGAAGCAAACACAGGGGCTTAAGGCGCTTTGTGCGCAGCAATCGCCCCCAGAATATCCTTGTAACACAAAAGGCAGGATACCATCGCCATGATGATATCCTGCCTTTACTCGTTCCTGCTTACCGTTCTGCATACTCCCTCCGCAGAACCTCTTGTAAACAAAAAACGTACCCGAACCCTTTTTCATAAAGAATTGGGTTCGAGTACGAACTGTATGGTGGAGGATGGGGGACTCGAACCCTCGACCTCTGCGATGTGAACGCAGCGCTCTAACCAGCTGAGCTAATCATCCATGTGCGATTGACAAATGATATTATAAAGGATTCCGCCGCATTTGTCAAGCGCCGGGAACAATTTTTATCTGCAGTTTTTCCAAAGTATGCTTTTGCCGGCAGGATGGACCGCCCCGCCCCAGCATATAGGGGAGGGCACACCGGCCGAGCGCCTTCACTTGGGTTGTTATTCTGCGCACATTTTCGCACGCTCTGTTGTTATCCACGGCACAATTTTGCGGCGGCGCACCCCCTCGGCGTTGTTATCCGGGACACAATTTTCACCCTCCCGGGTTGGAGCGGCGCGCACAGTTTGCCGCCCCGCTGTTGTTATCCAGCGCATAATTTCACGCGGCCGCTCCCTCCAAGATTTCCATGGCAGAGTTGTTATCCCGCACACATTTTGCAGCCTTGCTCCGCCCTGCCCGGTATTGTTATGCAGCACACATTTTATACCTGAAAATAATGCAGTTGTTATCGGCAGCACAATTCAGCCGTGCGGGATTTCGGTTTTCTGCGATTTTCTCTATTGTTATTCTGCGCACATTTTACAATTTGTAGAATTTTGACAATGTTGTTATCCGCAGCACAATTCGTAAAAAAGAACGCTTTTACGACGGTCTATTGTTGTTATACAAGGCACAATTTCAAAAATCTTTTTTCAGGAGTTGTTATTTGCGGCACATTTTAGGAAAATCTGTATTTTTCCATCCCCCGTTGTTACGGTCAGCACAGTTTTTCCGTATGCAGGGTGCGGTTGTTATCGGCAGCACAATTCCGGTCTGCAGGATTTTTTCTTCCGGGGTTGTTAAACACCGCACATTTTTTGCAGAGCGGCTTTTCCATATCAGGATTGTAACGGAGAGCACAATTCAAAAAATTCTTTTTTGTGGTTGTTATACCTGACACTTTTCAAAAATCCCACCCAAAATTGCGACCGCAGAATTTTTGCGCAAAAAATATTTTTTTGCGTTGTTACCGCCGGCACATTGTAGCGCAGCACACAGCCCGGTTGTTAGACAGCGCACAGCAGGGTTGGAATCCACCGCACAGTTTTGTTGTAATTTTCGACATAGCTATACCTTATTTCTAAATATATATAAATATAGCCTAAAATTTCCAAAAACAAAAAACGCATATTTCCGGCGCGGAAAAAGAAATGTGCTGAATGTTACAATAATTGACACCCGGCGCACAATCTGGTATTATACGCTTAACGAATTGCGCGATACTTTTCGGGAAATTCGCATGCTTTTTTAGATTTTTAGAAAATTGTTGTTATTTAAAGCACATTTCCGGCCCGTGCAGCAGGATGGCTGCGGGTTTGAAATGTGTATTTTTCAGTGCGTGTAAAGGCATTCTGTACAAGTCCCGTCTGCGGGTGTTGTGCGGCAATGCCTGAGAATGAGGTTTTCAGCATGGCTTCTTACACACCCACCCCCTCGGCCTCCAAGGCAGGGACCAAAAACGGCCGCGCCAAAAAGACGGCGGCCAAGGCCGGCGCCAAAAACGGCAAAAAGCAAAGCACCGCCCCGGTCGCTACCTACAGCGGCCGCGGCAGCCAGACGATCGTCCGGAAATCCAACGACCTGATCCAGAACGCAATGTACAGTCTTTCGCTGAGTCAGCAAAAGCTGATGCTGCACATTTTCGCCATGATCAAGCCGTCGGATACCGAGCTGCCACGCTATGAGATGTCGATCTATGAGTTTCTCAAGCTCTGCGGCGTGGACCCCCACAACGGCTCGATGTACAAGCAGGTCAAAAAGAACATCGAGGATATCGCCAACGCCAAGGTACAGTGGATCCGTCTGGCAGGCACCCAAAAAATCACGATGTTCCGCTGGCTTTCCAGCGCAACGATCGATGAGGGCACCGGCAAGATCGTGCTGACGCTGGATCAGTCGCTCAAGCCGCACCTGATCCAGCTCAAAGAGTTCTACACAACAATGAACATCACCTATACGCTCCCGATGAAGAGCCAGTATAGCTTGAAGATTTATGAGCTGTGCAAGAGCTATCAGAATCTCTACCTGACGAAAAAGCAGAAGGGCGAACCACTCGTCTGGAACATTGAAACGCTGAAAAAACAGGTGGACTGCAACGCGGCCAACTGGGCCCATGTCCGCCGCACGGTGCTGGACAAGGCGAAAAGTGAGATCAACGGACACACCGACATTTATTTTGACTATGAGGTCTACGAAAAAGACCGCCAGCGCGTCATTGCCATCGCAGTCACGATCGAGCCGGTGGACAAGCAGGTCGCGGATGACAAGCTGAACGAGATCACCAAATCCATGTCGAGCAAGGTGCGCAGCAAGAAAAACAAGCTGACGCTGGCAGAGACCGGCACCTTGGACGATGACCCGAATGTCCTGACGCTGGAGTATGTTTCGGTGCCTGAGACAACGATCCCGTATTCCTACGGTGCTACGCCGGAAATGCTGCGTCAGGAGCTGGAGGTCAAGGCAGAGCTGGATAAGCTGGCACGGGAGCTGACCGCGGATGAGATGGAGGCCGTGCATACCATCATCGGCGCCATGGTCAAGATGGCCGGAACGCCGCGCGGCAATGACAAGATGATCGACGGCGGCAACGCGCATTTCTTCCAGACGATGAACAATGTCATCGACAACTGCGGCGGCCTGCGCCGCGGGTTTGAGGGGGCCGCGACCCGCTATGCCGCCAAGGTCATCCCGGTGGCACGCACCAAGAGCGCGCCGCTGCCGTATCTGTCCCGTGCGATCCTTGAGGATCTGGAAAACTATCGTCTTTATGTCGTGGGCGGTATGCCGGAGGAGTTGGAGGACGAATACCCCGAAACGCCGGATATCGTGGAGACAACTGACTTTGTGGAAACAGACGCCGAGCCGGTGAACCAGCTGGAACCGGACGATGCTGCGACAAAAAAGGAAATCACGGCAGCCCTGCTGCGCTACATCGACCGCGAGGCGCTCTCGGCAAGGCTGACGACCGGCCAGATGGAGGCCTTTGAGGATATTTTGCAGATGACAGCCTACTTCTGTCGCCGTAATGTCAAGGGCAAGGATGACGGCATGATGGAGGGCAAGGCCAACATGCAATTTTTGGATGCCCTCAATAAGGTCATCGCCCGCTATGAAAGCCTGACCATTCTGTTTGAGGCGATGGCGGTCATGATGGACTATGACACCTACTGGAAGGATTTGATGAAGAATCCCAAGATTAAGAATCCGAAGCTGGTCTTTCAGTCCGAGGTCGAGAAGGCGCTGCTGATGCCCTCCGCCGTGATCGGCGCGTATACTGCCCGCAGGGACCAGAATGACAGCGGCCGCCCTGCAAGAAAAGAGTACAACTGGACGAAGGTTTTTGACGAAGAATAACCGCACCGTCTGCAAAATGTGCGCTGAATAACAACCAAAGCCCGTATCCCTCAACGCGAAGGATACGGGCTTTGCATATTTATTCAGATACTATAAATATTCACAACTGCTTTACAACCGCCTCGATGGCAGCCTTATCCAGCCCCTCGCCGATGACGATCAG
>ERZ839489.2046-NODE-2046-length-10213-cov-2.061331_pt1 | contig 10213 bp, 4 predicted proteins | sample MGYA00519938_ERZ839489 | MGnify/ENA primary metagenome ERZ839489 (study PRJEB31850, sample SAMEA3708846) | human gut metagenome | biome: human gut; feature: human-associated habitat; material: faeces | place: China | collected 2014 ... | reverse complement strand
GCCGCTGCGGAGACCAGAATATTCCTGTTTCTTAATTCAATGACCTTTTTCTGATCTTCTGTCCACTGTACACTCATGACGGTTCCTCCCTGTTTTCGATTTCTTCTTCCATCCGGCGGATGACTTCTTCTTTCGAGTACTTTTCCAGGCTCCGGTACGCATAACCGTCCAGCCTTGGATCAAACCCGCAGATATCCCGGTATGCACAGTAGTCACACCCTGTACTTCCATTCAACTCATATGGATTTGCCTGTACTTCTCCTGCATAGATCTGCCGTTTCACCTGAGCTTCCTTTTTCTTTGTATAAGAAAGCATTGCAGCAAACGCCTCCGGAGGCAGTACTTTGGAATACCTGTTGAGACTTCCGTCCTTATTTTTCCCGATCGGGTTGAGAACCGATGTCCCCGAAAGCTGATGCTCCAGATGCTCGATCACCTCTTCCTTCGCATTGATCATTCCATCCAGCCTGAGCTCTTTTAAAATCTTCTCCTCCAGTGCATGATCATCTTTTTCTCTGTCCACGATCGGGTCTTTGATCCGATAATAAAAGATACCGGCAGGCTCTACTGTTTTTCCCGATGCACGTCGTTCTTCCAGCTCCAGTGCCGCATTCAGATACACCGGAAGCTGCATCTGCAGCCCGTGATACAATGCCACAATATCAAAACTCTTCATCCCGGTCTTGTAGTCTGTCACTTTCACGTAAACCACATCTTCATCCTCGCAGGTATCGACCCGGTCGATCTTTCCACTTCCGAAATTCATTTCATATCCGCTCGGTTCAAAATCCCCTTTTTCCATCTGCCTGGTCAGCGCCCACACTGAACGTCGGATCAGCTGTTTGATGCGCACGATCATATACTCATTGCGGGCAGTACTGTAGAGTACCGTATTTCCGTAGTCTTTGATACTTTCCTCCACACTCTCCTCGATCATGGCATCTCTCTGCACCTCTTCCAGTTTCGGCCACGGCATCCGCTTTTCCTGCGCCTTTCTTGCAAACCGCTCCATGGACTGATGGGCAATATTTCCCAGATCCATCGCCTCAAGCTCCCGATCCGAAAGATGCAGTCCATAAGTCAGAAAATGCGCATAGGCACAGGCCGAGAACCGCTCCATCCTTGTAACGCTGAACTGCTTTTTCTCCCCGTATAATTCTGCCGCTTCTTCTCCTGTAAGCGCATCCGGTTTCTTTTTGAAAAATCCTGCATCCAGAATTCTGTCCACTTTCTGCCCTTCATTCTGCCGATACCAGGTATAGAGTTCTTTCCAGGATTCATCCACCCCCAGATACCGGTCCCGAACTCCGCGGATCACAAATTCCAGCCCTTCTCCCGGAGTCAGCTCCCTCTGTGTCATGAGAAGCGCCTCTTCTTCTGTAACAACAAGCTTCGGAAACAGTTTTTTCAAATCCCAGACCAGATACGCCGGACGCAATGTTTTTCCGTCAGACGAAACCTTACTATATGAAATATGAAGAAACTCTTCCGGTTTGGTCAGATTCATATACAGATAAAATTTCTGAATATACGTCTTTTCTTTTGCGCCCGGAGAAAGTGCCTGCTTTTCTTTCTGAAACCATTCCCGGTCCCGTTCGGTAAGCAGTCCTCCCTGCCCCATATTTCCCGGAAGCAGGGTATCATTCGCCCCCACAAAAAACAGGGCTTTCAGATTGCTTTTCAGACGGGTTCTCTGCACATCTCCAATCACAACCTGATCCATACCCGGCGGGATCACACCGACTTTTGCCTCTTCCAGTCCTGCATCCAGAAGCTCACAGTACTCTTTCAGAGAAATCCCCTCGTCTCCCAAAAGTTCTGCAAATTTGTCAAACAATTCCAACACAATACGATAGATCTGTGCGTACTCTTTCGCCAGTGCCAGCTCTTTCTTTTCCGCAAAACAGTTTTCCATCACTTTCAGCTTCTCCTGAATCTGATTTTCCACAAAGAAGCGATACACTGCTTCACAAATATCGCGCACTGTCTTTTTTCGCTGTTTCAAAACAAAGACAAGTGACTCTGTCATTTCTACAAACCGGACGCGCAGACCATTTAGTACTGCCAGCTCTTCTTCATCTGTCCTATTTGTCTTTCTCGCCCAGACTGCCTGCCATTTTTTATAGCCTCTTAAGCCCACTGCTACCACATAATTTTCCAGACGATCGATCTCATCTCTTGTAAATTCCGTAAATCCGGTCCTTAGAAAACGGAACACACTCTCATAGGAAAAGTCCTGCTCCACCATGGACAGGACACTCCTCACATATTCTACAAATGCATTCAAAAGAATACTCTTTTTGTAGTCCATAAACACCGGAATCTGATACTCTGTGCATGCCCTCTCCAGATGATCTGCATATGTTCCCATATCACTGCAGATTACTGCAATATCCCGGTAGTGGTATCCTTTTTCCCGCACCAGTCTGCGGATCTTCTGTGCAGTCAGCTTTGCCTCCATATCCGGACTGCCCGCTGCATACACCGAAAGATGATCTGTTTCATCCGGATACTGTTTTCTGGAATAGCGGAACAACTCAGATTCCAGAAAGCCAAGCTCCGGATTGCTGCGAAACCGGTAAACCGGCTTGTCATACAAATAAATTGGATCGGCAATTTCTATTTTTCGCTCTCCTGCAATCTGTACCAGACCCGTCACCATCTGCTTACTGAGTGCAAACAACTGATACGGATGCGTATACCGAAACGCATCCTCCCTTCCATCCATCTCAACTGTTATTAAAACTTCTTTGCAAATGCTCATCAGCTCTCCAAGAAGCCGATTCTGCACTGGTGTAAATCCGGTAAATCCATCCAGTGCGATCACACTGTTTTTCAAAATCTCCGACTTTGCCACCATCTGACTGAGCACATCCAGCAGTTCTTCTTTTGTAATATATTTTTCTGCAAGAAACTGCTCGAACCCCTCGTATATCATGCGGATATCTGACAGCTTATAATATAGAAAACTTTCTTCATCCAGATTTTCCATCAGCACATCCAGCTCTTCGAATCCGACTCCATACTGTGTAAACTCAGAGATCACCGACTTGACCTCACTGATGTATCCCTGCTTTTTCAAGTTCCCTTTTAATACCATCAGATGATCTTCGTATTGTCCGGCGATTTTCCGAAGAATCAGATTCTTTCCTTCATCATCCAGAACCTGTCCTCTCGACTGTCCCACTTCCTCAAAAATGCGGTGTGCCATTCGTCCAAAACTTAAAACATCGATATTCATGATCCCGTGATTCGGGTGCAGTATGACAAGATCCTTCTGCGTCTGCATCGTAAACTGTTCCGGCACGATGACCAGATAGTTTATTTCCGGATGTTTCATTGACTCCTGAATGATCTTTTCATATAAATAATGCGATTTTCCCGCACCTGAATTTCCTAAAATAAATTGAAGCATGCTGTGTCCTTTCTTGTCCATTTCTCCTGTTTGTCTTATTGTAGCAGACCTGTACTCCTGCTTCTAGTCTGAATTAAAAAATCTCCGGGCTGCCCCGAAGATTTTCTATTCTTTCTATTTTCTTTTTTCAACCGCCAGGATCACAGTCATGGAAAGGAGTGCCAGAATACAGTACGGTGCCGGATTCGCCGCATCTCCTGTTACAACTCCGGTTCCTGACGGACGTCCGGTTGGGATGTTTTCTGCCGGAGTTTCTGGTTTTTCCTCCCACTCACTTTTGGGATGGATTTCGATCTCATATACAGGCATTCCTTGTTCCAACACCGGTACTGCGACCAAAAACGGAGCCACTGCAAAAAATCCTTCCTCCGCAGAATATCGCTCTGTCTGACCAATAAGATATAACCCCTCTTTCAAATTGGAAAATACAAGTTTTCCATTTTTATCTGTCTCCCGATTCACGCCTTTCAGCTTTTGCTCTTTTGCATACTTCCACAACAATTCTGCATTCTCCCGCTGTCCGGAGGCAGAAGAATCATTCAGCACAACCTGTGCTCTTCTGAATTCATCTGTCAGTTCCCAGCCATTTTCTGTTGAATTTCCAACCTGATACAATGCGAACTTTGCTCCTTCAAAAACAACTTCTTTCTGGTGCATCGACGTTCCTTTGCATAGGATTTCTATCCGTCCTGTTTCCTGCGCATGAACTGCTCTTGTTCCGAATATCCCCATACAGACCAAAACTGCGATGCAAACCAGCACTCTGAATCTAATGTCTGCGCCTTTTCTCATTCTTTTTTCTCCTCTTCTGCTTCTTTGGCTGCGTTCTCAAACTGATCAGCTTCATCGTTCCCCAGATCAATCCCAGACAGATCAAGCCGATCAGCAATATTTTCAGATGCAGCGGCATCCTGGCTTTCTGTGCCATTGCCTGCTCTTCAATCTTCTCTTCATACGGAATTCTGTGTCCCCGCACTAAGAGCCGATGAGTATTGACAGAATACGGGGTACACGTAACCAAAGTCATCAGATCCTGCCCCTGCTCAATTTTCAACGCATCGATCTGCGTTGGCAGAACCGTCAAAATCTGATCTACTTCATATGCCAGTGTTTCATGCATGACTTTGACAAAGAAGACATCGCCCACCTCCAGCTGATCCAAATCTGTAAACAGCTCCGCCGAAGGCAGCCCCCTGTGCCCGGTCAGGACACTGTGCGTAGAATCTCCTCCAACCGGAAGGGACGTATTTCCTACATGTCCAACTCCACTTTGCAAGACCCGCTCTTCTGTTCCATGATAGATCGGAAGAGTCACGCGGATCTTTGGAATCTTCAAATACCCCATCATCCCGTTTCCATCCAGATCCAATGCATTCAGATACGCTTCATCCTCTGTCTGTGTCCCGTTGGAAAATGGATCTTCGATAGCATTTAACGCTGTAAGTGACGCATTGTATGCTGCTGCCTGCTCCAGGATCTGCCGTTCCTCCTCCGGCTGTATGTCCTGCAGGATCTGTTCATAGGAAGAAACGATCGTCGTTGCATTCTTTTCCTGCAAGTAATTGCTCACAGTCGGGTATAATAATACAGAAAAGCCAAGAAGATAGCCCATGATCCTCAATAATTTCAGTCCTGTCTTTCGCATATCTTATTTCCTTTCCTCTATTATTATGAATATCATGCGGTCAGACTCTGACCGCATGATACTTCTCTTATGAATGTTTACGTTTTTTACTTCTCATTGAACAGATCATCACAACTGCCAGAATGGCAACACCTGCAATTGTGAAGATGACTGCTCCGATACCTCCGGTATTTGGAAGTTCTGTTCCGGATTTATTCTCAACCTCGATTGTCGGAGACTGATCCTTTTTATCAGATGAAACTACAACTACTTTATCATTATATGTATATTTCACCTCATATTTCGTCAGCTTTTCTTTTTCATAAGTTGGTGTGATCTCAATCTTAATCGGACCGGTCAACTTGTTGTATCCATCCGGTGTAGTGGTCTCTTTCAGATAATAGGTACCTGCATCCAATCCTTTGAACTGAATTTTACCAGATGCCGGAGTGATTGCTTCTACCCCTGACTCCTCTGCTTTTGCTTTCCGATAAACTGCTGCGTTTTGATCATTTCCTTCAGACTCTCGTACAACGTTCACTTCTTCAGTACAGTCTTTATTTTTATATAGTTTAAATCCAACTCCGCTCAGTGGGGATTCGTTTTTATCTGCCATGAAATATTTGTTTACTGTAAAATCAAAGGTATGAACATCTACCACATCCGGAACAGATGGAACTCCAAGGGTTGGATTGGAAGGATCATTGCTATACTCTACCTTCGCCTCATTGGTATTCGGATTCATACCAACAACTGCCTTCTCATTCACGGTAGCTGTATATTTCACAACAATCGGTTGTCCTGCCTGATTTTGGTAGTTGATAAAATCTAAAATTTCAATCGTGATTGCATTCGGATTCTCTAACTCCTGAGTCAGTGTATACTGTGTCTCTGCTGTCAGTGGCTGATCTCCAACCTTAACTTCTGTAATTTTCCCAAATGTCAGTCCTGCTGACAGAGTATCTTTAAATTTGAATACATAAGAATCATATCCTGTCATATCCGGAACATGAGAAGTCAGTGTATAAGTCACTGTATCTCCGATTGCTGTGCTCTGGTCGTCTGCAATCTTATCTACGACCGGATAAGAACTCTTCATATTGATTGTAACAGCAGGATCTGTGACATTGATCAGCATCGCCGGAGTTGCTACGTCACCTGTAATTCCATCCACGTTGGTTGCCCCTGCGAAATTAAACAGATAAAATCCATATGCAAGATCAGGTACCATTGTTGTCGTTTCTGTTGTTATCGTTGTACCAATCTTTTTATTCGCTAATGTCCAGGCCAAAAGTTCCTGAGACAATGCTTTTTTTGCATCTGGTGCTGTCTGATTGCTGACATACTCATATGCCTTCTGAGAAAGAGCCTCTCCTGTCAGACCTGTACACCCATACTTTGCATCTGATGTAAAAAATCCTTCGAAATCCTGACTCAGCGTATATGCAACCGCTGTTCCACTTTTTGTTGCACTGAAAATCTGATAATATGTCAAGTTCTTGCCCGCAACCGTATTATTGATTGTAACAGTTCCTGTCTTAGCAGCCCTGGTTTCTAATTCTCCTGCTGCCAGAGTTGTCAATGTCATTCCAAACAACATGATTCCTGCCATGATAATTGACAACATACTTTTGATCCATTTCTTTTGTGTTTTCATCTTTTTTCTCCTTTTACCTTTTTTCCGGTCTACCTGTGTGCATTTTGCTTTCTTTTTCTATCCCCCTGACTTTCTTTTTTCTTCCTGCTGCAAATTGTAACCGCCAGAACTGCAACACCTGCCAACATGAAGATCCATGCACCGATTCCCCCGGTTCCCGGAAGGAATCCCCAATATTTATTTGTGATCACAACCGAATAAGCATCTTTTCCCCATTCGTATGTGGTCGTATATTTCTTCAAAACACTGCCATCCGGCTTCAGCTCTTCTACGATATATTGATATTTATAAGACGCCAGTACATTCCCCGCACTGTCTGTTCCTACATGATAGACTTCCAGATCCGGAAGGATCGTCTTCCATACGTTCTTTTCCTGATCTTTTCCATTTAAAGTAATGGTATGCGACGGGTCTTCATTGAATGTGGTATCCCAGATCTCCTGTCCGTCTTTTTCGTATTTTCTCGTAATTTTTATCTGAATTTCCTTTGGACGATTTGGATTGGAAAAGTCTTTCCACACTTTCTGAATCGTCAGGAAGAATTTCTCCGCACAAGGATCCTGCATCTCTGGTGTCTCCGGCTTCTCAGTATCTCCATTCTCCATTGTTCGAGTTCCTTCCATCAGAACTGCCGACGCACTTGATTCCCATACGTGCAACTGTTTCTTTTCACTTCCGCTTGCATTGGTCAAATATGCGTCCTGATAGTCTTTATGTCGGCTCATGATCGGGAAATGTGTTACAGTGTAGATATTAAACAGCTTTCCTTCTACTTCTCCCTGTCGAAATTCTGTCTGAAATACTCCCTTTCCCGGTGCTACAGCCTGCTTTAGATCTGCATTTTCCTGCCGGTAGATCTGATAGCTGTTTCCCTGACCAACCACATCAATTTCCTCCTGATAATGGCTGCTTAGTTCCATCTGACCAATAAACTCTCCGATTTTTCCGGAAGCGCCACGAATCTCATCTGCCTGGATCATCTGATTCTGGATCACATAGCCTTCCTGATCCAATCCAATAAATCCTCCGGCGATTCCTTTCACGCCCTGTCCATCCCGGTCGAACTCTGCATTTCCTCCATACACATCATATCCGTATGAAACTCCCTGAATACTGCTTTCTGTAATTTTCGTTCGATTGGCTTTGATCAGATTAATCTGTAAATTGGAATTGTCCTTCACACCATCCGGTGAGCATGGAAGCTTCACAGTCGAATCCCCGATCGTTATGATCGCAACATCGTCTCCTCCTTCATTTGGGTCTGCCCGATTCAGCGCAACGCTGATCTCCAGTCCAAGCAGCGTCACTCCCAGTGTCTTTCCATCTGCCAAAAGTTGAATTTTCAGCAAGCCGCCAAGTCCTACATTGATTACACCCAAATCCTGCAGATTCCCTATATAAAGAATCTCCAAAAGTTTATTCACGATTTGCAATACGGCATTTAGTACTACAGAATTGGCTTCTGCTTCTACCAAATACGCCATGGTTGTTTTTCCGGCAAAACCTCCGGCAATCTCCTCACTGGAAACTTTTTTGATATTGTTCACATGACAGTCCCGAATTCTTCCAAGATCTGCAAGCCCTGTAAAACCTCCGGCAATCTCTTCTGAGCCGCCCTGTCCGTTTACTGTAAAACCGGCCGGGATTCCGATGACACGGCAAGATTCAATCGTAGAACCACAGACATCCAGAACTCCGGCTGTCACTCCCAAAATACCTCCTGCGACATTCGCAGAATCAATGTCCACTGTTCCGCTTTTTCCCAAGTGTCCGGCAAAGCCTCCGGCATAGTTTGGAGCATGAATCTGATTGATTCCCTGTGCTTCACAATTCTTTATGCTTCCGTTTAATACTGCTCCTGCAAATCCTCCCGCACTTCCACTGTATACAATGGATTCCTGCTGTCCAAATTTTTCTTCCCGATCTGCTGATACGGAAATTCCTTCTCCGGAAGCAGTCACTTCTGCCTCATAAATATAACTTCTAAATGCATCCAGCACACTGATATTTCCGGCTGTGATCAGACCTAAAATTCCAGTCTTGTGATCATCGGAAAGAGAAGCTGCGCTTGCCACATCTGAAAGTCCCACAAATCCTCCGGCATAATATCCTCCGGCTACTTTCTGCAATCCAGATACATGAATCCCTTTTTGTTCCTTCTGATCTCCAATGACAGCTCCTGTGATCTCACCGGCAAAGCCTCCGGCATAATCCGGTGTCTGCTGCGAATAATATCCTTCTATTCTCAGTCCGTCCGCCACACCATTTACCTGTGCATAATGTACGGTAGAAACCGTTGCCTGCAGTACTTTGGCCAGATTGTCTACGTCTTTTAAAAGGACATCCAAAATTCCACCGATCAGACCCGCTGTATTGCCTGTACTTACATCTGCAACGGATCCCGGATCAATCTTTCCGACAAATCCGCCAACTGCATTTCCACCTTTGACAGAACGCACTGCATCCGCCTTACAAGGAGACTCCTGCGTTCCCCAAATTTGTCCTCCGATCACAACGCCTGCAAATCCGCCGGCATTTCCCTGTCCCATTTGATATGCAGTTCCAAACGCTTCTACATTCACTCCAGAACGATATCCCGATACCGACGCTTTCTTTACAACCGGAACAAACACCTCCACTGCTTTGAGCAAATCTCCCAAGCCAAGATCCAAAAGGCCCAGTAAGGAAACACTTCCAAACTGTGCGGCTCCTCCCGTCAGCATTTCTCCGGAAAAACCTCCGGAACTGCGCATCGCAGACACCTTCTTGAGATCTTCTACCTGCGCGTCAGTGACCGTTCCACCTTTCATTCTTCCGTTGTAGCCTCCGGCACATCCAGAATCCGCCTGAATGCCCTGCTCCAACTCAGACCGGTCTCTTCCGGCTTTTACCTGAAATCCATAGGTATACTGCTCCAGCATTGCCTGCAGCTGTTCTTCGGTCTCTACTTTCTGAACCCATTCTCCATAGGTCTTGTCACTTCCTACATACTCTACCCATGCATTCCATGTTGCAATATCCAAAAATTTCAATGGTCCATACACTGCCGTATGTTCTTCTGTGGGGTACATTGCGTTCAAAATTCCAAGCACATTTCCCACTTTTATAAGACCATCCAGGATCTCTACGCTTCCAAGCTCTGCCGTGGATGCACATTCCATGAAACCTGTGAATCCTCCGGCATACTCATATCCATAAACCGAACGCAGCCGGATCGCCGAACACGCTGTCTGCTCTCCTGTGTAGGCTGCCCCTTTCCAGTCTCTTGCATCATTTCCCCAGATATGTCCACCGGCATTATGCCCTGCATAACCTCCGGCCATTCCCCGGAATACCGCCCGATCCGATGCTGCATCTGCACGTACTGCACCACCACACGGAACACAGGATGTATGGCTGTTACGGATGGTCGGAACAAACGTCTGACCCAGACTCAGCAGCCCATCTACATTCAACAGATGAGACAGCAATCCGCCTCCGGTCTTATCTAAGAGAGACGCCACATCTCCCGGCTGCA
>ERZ839489.2043-NODE-2043-length-10239-cov-2.934603_pt1 | contig 10239 bp, 9 predicted proteins | sample MGYA00519938_ERZ839489 | MGnify/ENA primary metagenome ERZ839489 (study PRJEB31850, sample SAMEA3708846) | human gut metagenome | biome: human gut; feature: human-associated habitat; material: faeces | place: China | collected 2014 ... | reverse complement strand
GACTCCGACTGGCTTCGGTGTGGTGTCTAATCAGAATCTGGCTCCGGCTTCGGCCGACAGAGTCAAGAACCTGCTGCAACAAGTTACCAATGCTTATGAAGATACCTACGACCGGTGCTTGGAGCTGCTGGTCGGTACCGAATGGGCAGATACGCCACAGGCTCGTATCAATATTCCCAACCTGATATATACCGCCCGACAGCTGAAGATGTATGTTGAATTTCCTTCTTCAGACGTACATCGTTCCAAACTGAATGAGTTTCGCACGAGAATGTATCAGGCAGAAGAAAAGATCCGGCAGCACGTATCGTCTGAGTTTTTCGATCATATCCTCGAACAGGCTCGGCACAATGCTTTCACAAAAGAAGAAACCACCATGGCAGACTACATGTGCAAGTTTATAGGTTTTTGTATTATGGGGCACTGGCCGGCTGCAAAGAGCATGCTGGAGCGCATCGAGAATTATGCGGAATCCAAGGTAGAGGTATTTACCAGTTATAAGGACTCCGAGGCATACAAAGTCAAACATTTCCAGACTAACCAGAATGAAAAAGAAGATTCCGTGTACTTTTGGGGGTAGGATTCTTGATTTCCGTTTTCCCACTTCCTGGAAGGAACTTAACCAGGAACAGCTTCGGTATGTGTTCCTGGTCATTACGCTGTTTCCACCGGTCAAGGCAAAGACCTATGTCTTTATGCGATTTACTGGAATACGTGTTCGCAAGCGGAATAAAGAAGGTTGGCTGTGCTCTTTCCGTTTGAACTGGCACAAGAAATTGAGGTTCATTCTTCAGGGCTGGCAGATCCGTAGCTTTCTCCGGCAGATTGATTTTATTTCCGAGCCCAATGCTTATCCCGTCAGATTGGACAAGATTGGCGGCCGGTATGCTATTGATTCAATGCTGCATGGCCTGAACTTCGAAGATTACCTTTGTTGTGAGAATTACTACCAGGGCTACTTGTATTCGCAGAACATTTCCCAGCTTAAATCCCTGTATACTTATCTCTATAAGAAAAAGCCAGGCATGAAAGGTTCGTTGCAGGCAGCCTTTTCCCGGATCAAAGAATACGAACTGGTTTCGGTATTTCTTTGGTGGGCTAGTGTTAAACTGTATTTTGCGTCCCAGTTTCCTCATTTTTTTCAGCCGTTTCAACGGTCAGTTGGTGCTGATCAGCCAGAACTACCCAACCTGATGGGTGCGATGAACGCCCAGATTAGGGCACTGACAGGTGGTGATGTTACAAAAGAAAAGGAGGTCTTGCAAATGGACTGCTGGCGGGCTTTGACAGAGCTGGATGCCAAAGCACACGATATTCAAATTCTAAAATCAAAGCAAAATGGACACAAGTAAATTCTTTGACGGCCATACCTATTTCAAGGAGCTGACCGAGAAAAACAAGCTGGCCAAGGCTAACGCCTTTTTCCCATGTTCCTGTAGCGGTATTAATTCACTCCAGGACGTGCTTGACAAGTTCCGCCGTCAGTTCGCTTTCGTCTGCATCGACGATACCAACGATGCAGCTACCGAACAGATCGGGGGCGGCTGGTTCAAGAAGCGTACCTTCACAGTATTTCTCCTGATACGTTACCGTTACGATGACATGAGTGATCGTGCGGCAAAGCTGGATATCTGTCGGCAACTCTTCCGGCAGTTCCATTCTCGTATGATCCGTGACAAATACATATACGAAGATCTGGACTTATCCTTCCTGAATGTATCCAGAATCTATACCCGTGAACTGGGTGAGTATTTTATATCCGGTTGTACCGGTTTGTACTTTATGGTCGAGCTGACTGAACCGACTGATCTGTGTTATAAGGAGGACGAATGGGATGGCTAAGACAGACAATAACAGACCGGCAGCAACTGACGAAGATCGTAAGAAATATCAGGAAGCCTGGGCGGAAATGATGGTGACAATCTGGCGTGAGAAAATCGAACGGCTGCACGTCATCAATACCTACTCATTGCATCAGCAAATTCGGGATAACGTGATATCATCTACTGACTCTGTATCTACTATCCAGCACAAGTTCCTCGAGTACGGTATCTACCAGGACATGGGTGTTGGCAACGGGTATACTAAGGGTAATGGCGGTGACTTGCAGATTTTAAACCCTATATATCGGGAGGAACACGGGCTTAACGTTCCTCGGAAAGTAGGCCCTAAGCCTGGTGGATATTATACATCTGGTAATCCCCGTAAACCTCGTGAATGGTTCTCACGTCCCTATTTTGCGTCAATCATGGTGCTGAAAGAACAGATGGCGTACATGTACGGAGAAGAGTTCTGTGGTTTGCTGGTCGATAAAATCGAAGAAGCAAATCATAAACGCAGCACAACACTCAAGTCACGTTTGTATGGGACTCGTAAACGTAAATAAACTTATGTCTTTTTGTAGTATAACTCGGTAAGTTTACTTCGTAAAAAACTCAAGATTATGGCAACAAAAACATTCGAAGAACTAAAACAACTGGCAATACAGATTCGTGATGAGAAAACGAACAAACAGAATACTGCTACACGTATCGGTACACAAATGCTTGAGCATCTTGATAAGCTCGAACAGGACTACTATGATAAAACAACTACTAATGAAAAATTTACTGAGTTAGACAAAAAAACAATTAATAATAAGATTTCTATTGACTCCTCTTTGCCCCTTAATAGTAGATTTATTGAATTTGAAATTGGAGATACTAATGGTGGTATAGCTGGAGAAGACAATAATGATAATGCCCCCAAAAGATTTAGAAGTATTAATGTTATTTCTATAGCTTCCCAGCCCACTGCATCTATTATTCGTTCTGATTTTACTCCAAGTGTAATCTTTAGATTTCACAAGGAAGATGGGACATATATTGGCACTGAATATACAGATGAAGCAAAAAAGATGAGAATTATTCTTGCTAATGTAAATGGCAACAATAATGTTGATTTAAGGAACTTACAAGAATGTATTCTAACCTATAACAGTGCTCAATATAGATGTACAAAATTTAAAGAAGTATTGGATAAAGAAAACGTAGATAAAAATATTTATGAATCAACTCTAGCAATAGACAATTCTGTCGCATTAAGACCTAGTAATTATACTGGGTTTATTGATTTTGTAGTAAATTCTACATTTGTCAAAGTTACTTTAAAAGCTAGTTATATTTTAGGACGGAAATTTAATCACCAATTACCTGCTTCAGATTTATCCTCGTCCATAGCAAGCGACGGAGATTATTGTGTAGTTTTTAGACTTAAAGATAATTCTTTACATATTGTAAAATATGATGCTGTAAAAAATGAAGATTATAATTCTATTATAATAGCAAGATTTTTTTATACTAATAATATATTTAGTGTCATAAGTATTATATCATCATACTACACTATTAATGGGAAATCGTATAACTTGATTAATTGTGTACAAAAATTAGATAGTCAAGTTGATAGAATTACAGAATTGTCTACATCTTTGCCGCTTAATAGTATATTTATAGAATTTGAAATTGGAGATACTAATGGTGGTATAGCCGGAGAAGACGATAATGATAATGCTCCTAAAAGATTTAGAAGTAAAGATGTTATTTCTATATCTTCCCAACCTAGTGCATCTATTAAAAGAGTAGGATTTACTCCAAGTATAATCTTTAGGTTTCACAAGGAAGATGGAACATATATTGGTACTGAATATACAGATGAAGCAAAAAAGATGAGAATTATTCTTGCTAATGTAAATGGCAACAATAATGTTGATTTAAGGAACTTACAAGAATGTATTCTAACCTATAACTCATTAGACTATAAATGTACTAAATATAATCTAGCAGCAAGTGTAGATAATTTGCCAACAAATGTTGCTAACATAACGTGGGCAGAAATTGGTGATTCATTCGTAGAACCTGATAACAATAACGGTAATGGCTATGGTAAAATTATCAGAGAAAAACTAGGTATTATACAAGCTAACCATCATGCAGCAGGATTTAGTGGATATTCATGGGTTACATTTTATTTATATGCAATATTAGAAAATGATCCCAAGTTAAATGTAATAACAAAAGATGAGGATTTTATTTCAATTGGGTTAGGAACTAATGATTGGGGAGCAAACAAATTATATCCTATCGGTACTAAAGAAGATTATATAAATAATACGTTTGTTGCTGGTAATAACTCTACTTATACAAGCTATGGAGCTGCAAGAAAAGTAATTGACTGGCTTCTTGAGACTAGAGGTAAGAATACACCTAATGTAATTTTATTATCACCAATGCACAGGGGGCAATTTAGTTCTGGAACTTCGTACAGACCTTCTGATTTTATTATTGAAGATGGAAAACAAAAATATATTGAAAATACTACATGGCTTAATAAAAATTTAACCTCTGAAGGCCTTCAAACTGTTGAAAATGGATTTACATTGCTAGATGTATATAATATGGTTAAATGGATTGCTGAATATGAAGGTTTCACATTTGTTGATTTTTTTAATAATGGGTTTGTGAAAACAAGATTTTTGAACCAAGGATATGAGAGTGAAGCACCATCTACTTCCCCGGAAGTTTATACAGACCAATTATCTGACAATCTACACCCTTATACAGAAAAAGGTAAAAACTCTTATGCAAGTATGGTTTACCAATATGGATTTATTCCATTGTTAAAATTGTAAATAACTCGGTCGGTTTTGATTAAATATCCAATTTTATACCTCGCTAAGTTTTAAAGAATACATTATAAATCCCTTTTTCAGTAGAATAGAGCCTTGCCAGATATCTGACAAGGCTTTGTCTTTTTACTCATATATCAGGTTTCATACTTTTGGTTAACAAACAATCAAAAGCATGACAAATTTTTCAAATCTTTTTGAGTGGCTGAAGATTAGTAACCGCCCAAAGCACGTCAAAGCAGGCATTATCATTTTCATCGTTTGGATTACTGTTGTACTGGCTTTAACATCTATGTCCATTTTGCAAGCTGCATTCACAGGCACTATGTGCGTATTTGTTGCAATGTGTTCTGTAGAATATATCCAAAAAAACATTGATGCAGAATGGGATTGGTTGGATGTCTTATCTGGCATTCTTTTCCCATTGATTGTGACTTTAATCATTTATCTGTATGGAGTTTTTAAATGAGATAGTCAATACGCTGAGTAGTATTCTTTCTTCAATATTTCTTCCATTAATTGGAGCACTGATGTTTTATGATGCGCGAAGAAGAAAAGAAGAGGCAACAGCACATAAAGAAGAAGCTGCTGCTCGGAAAGCAGATACAGATAATATAACCAGTTATGCTGCTGAATGGAAAGAATTATATGAGAAAAAGGAAGCTAAGGTTCAGGAGCAGGATAATAAGATAGATCAGCTTTATGCAGAAAAGAATGAAGACCGGCAACGGATTCGGGAGCTGATGGAGAAGAATACAGCTCTGGAATTGGAAAATCAGAAGTTGACTGTAAAACGATGTGATGTGAGAGGATGTGGTAAAAGACAACCTCCTATTAACTATAAATAAAATAAAGAATTTATGACAACACAACCACGAGGCTTGCGGAACAATAATCCAGGTAATATCCGCAATTCAGATGCTACCGACTGGCAGGGCGAAGTTCCTGCATCTAAGAAACGAGACAACACCTTCGAAGAATTCGAAGACATGGCACATGGTTATCGGGCATTAATCAAGCTGCTGCAGAACTACCGTCGTAAGTACGGATGTCAGACAATTGCTGACTTTATCAGCCGTTGGGCACCCAGAACCGAAAACAATACATCCGGATACATTTCTCGCGTATGCAAGGAAATGCAGGTGCCGACAACCTACGTTCCGAACGTGGAGGATAAAACAACTATGTGCACTTTTGCTGCTGCTATCTCACAAGTTGAAAATGGTGTACCGGCTATTATGAAAGATGTTGAATCAGGCTGGGACTTATTATGAGAACATTCATTATTTCATTCTTTACAATTGTTTTTTGCTCGGTGTTTCTCGGTTGTAAGACTGGGAAACACCTTACTTCAGACAACCATACACAGATCATTGTGCATGACAAACTGATACCTGTATTCCGTCCTGCTGATTCCGCATCTATCAGAGCCTTGTTGGAGTGTGATTCAAATGGTAGGGTTGTGCTTTCTTGGTTGGATATGGCACAGTCGGAGAATGCACGCCTTCGGTTCAAATTGGATTCTATGGGTAATCTGATGGCGGACTTCAAGGTTCCTTCAGATACGGTTTACATTCCAGGAAAGGATAGTACGGTTATTAAAGAGAAAGTCAAAACAGTAGAAGTTGAGAAAGAGCTTACCGCATGGCAAAGGTTCTGTATCGTATTTACTGTGATTGCGATGATATTCATAGTGTTGTTTGTAGGCTTCAAATTTCGTTCAATTTTAAATTTCTTCAGATAATATGGCAATAGATCAGATAGCGACCGTTGAGGTCCGGGTGAATGGCGAGGAAGCCAAGCAGGAACTCAAGAATTTGGAGGCGATAGCATCCGGATTAAAAAAGGAGCTGGCTGATGCTTACGAAGCTGGTGATACGTCTAAGATCAAACAGGTTACATCCGAGCTTCGTAAGACTGAAGCGCAGATCAAGACGTTGAAGAAAGATACTACGGCGCTTACTGAGGTGATGAACAACCTTGATAAAGCAACGCCGAAAGAACTTCGTGCTACTCTGACGGCCATTAATCGGCAACTGAATAGTGGTTACATCAAGCGAGGATCAGCAGAGTGGAAATATTATCAGCAACAGGCTAAGCTGGTGACTGCCGAACTTCAGAAGATTAAAACGGAGGTGCAAGAAACCGAGAGCTGGATTTCTCGTTTCAATAACGGGCTGACGAAGTGGGGAGGTTTGTTGGCAACTGGTGCAGCCACTATCACGGGTGTATCTATGGCATTGAATACCCTTCGTAATAACCGCGACTCCAAGGAATCCTCTCAGGCAGAGCTGAAAGCTTTGACTGGGTTGGACGATTCATCTATTCAGTGGCTCACCGAACAGGCGGAGAAGCTGTCTACTACTATGGACGAATCCGGTTTACGTATTCGCCAGTCATCCGACGAGATCCTTCAGGCTTATATGTTGATCGGTTCCAAGAAACCGGAGCTTCTGAAAGACAAAGAAGCACTGAACGCCGTTTCCATCGAAGCCATGCGTTTGGCGGCAGCTGCAAAAATTGACTTGAAGGATGCAGTAACGGCAACTACCGTATCTCTGAATATGTACGGTGAATCTGCTGATCAGGCGGCACGTTACGTGAACGTGTTGGCCGCTGGTTCTAAAGAGGGTGCCGCTGATGTATCTGCCCAGGCTGCCGCAATCAAGAATGCAGGTGTGGCTGCGTCCGGAGCAGGGGTGAGTATCGAACAGCTTGGAGGCACAATCCAGATGCTGGCAGAGAAAGGACTGGAGGCAGAACCAGCCGGTACGGCACTTCGTAAGTTCTTCTTGGTATTACAGACTGGGCCGGATGAGACGAATCCGAAAGTGGTTGGGTTGCAGACTGCGCTCGAGAACCTGAATAAAAAGTCACTGTCGGCTGCACAGATCCAGACTATGTTCGGTGAAGAAGCTTATTCTGCCGCTACCATTTTGATTGATAATGCGGATAAGGTACGTCAATATACCGAAGCTGTGACGGATACCAATGTCGCCATGGAGCAGGCAGCCATTAACTCTGATACCAACGAGGCTAAAATGGCGCAGTACCGCAATAGCATTAAAGAGGCAGGTATTGAGCTGATGGAACGGCTTAACCCATCGTTGTCACTCCTGACCGGATGGACTACGAAGATCATCGTGGCTCTTCCAAAACTGATAGATTGGTTTATAAAGTACAAAGGAATTATCATAACATCAACAGCTGCTATTACTGCATATACTGTCACGGTAAACGCATCCACAATAGCTACCAAGCTGTACGAAACCTGGACAAAATTGGCAACAGTAGCAACACGAGGTTTCAATACGGTACTAAAGGCAAATCCTTTTGGGTTAGCTGTAGCTGGTTTGACGGCTATTGCAACGGCTCTGATGACTTACGTGATTCCGAACACTCGGAAAGCCAAAGACGAGCAGAAGTCATACAATGAGGAATTGGAGAAAATGGCTAAAATTTCAGATTCGTTTGTTGATATAAATAAGCGTGCTGATAATTTAAGCAAATTGAATGATCGTCAGAAACAGAATCTTAAAACAGATGCTCAAGAGGAGTTGGCTATTATAGAGGATAAACTTACCAAAGAAGAAATCGCTTACAACGAACAGTTTGAAAAAGAAAGAAAACGTATTCAGGAGCGTGACGATATAAATGAAACTACAAGAAAGGTTCTGCTGAAGGGACTTGATGGTAAATTCAAGGCGCAAAGACAAGCGATTGAAGCTTTGGCTAAGCAAAGGACAGAACTTCAAAATATCATAGATAAAATTCCTGATATAGCAACTCCGGTTGTGGATCCAGATCCAATTGAAGACAGAAGCAATGGTTCTCCTGCAACAAAAGAAAATCCTCAGGTAGCTTCAGAAAATAAACGGTACTACGATGAACTGGCAGACCTGAAGAAGTCGTACTTCGCCAGCGACGAGATGACGCAGCAGGAATATAGTCGGTTCATGGAAGATCTGGAGATGCGTCATCTCGAGAATATGCTGGCCATTGCTGGACTGGAACCGGAGAAATGGCAGCAGATCGAGCAGAAAATCCTCGAAGCACGAATTAAGTACAAAGAAGAGTGTGAGAAATTGGATGAAGAAGATGCTAAAAAAACATCCGAAGAAGCGTTCTCCAGCCTGGAGAAACAATACCAGTTGGAGATAGAGAAAGCTACGCAAAAACATTATGACGGTTTGTCATCCGAGCAGGAATATCGTCAGCAACTGATAGACATTCAAAATGAATATTATGATCAGGTGCTTTCTTCTTCTGAAATTTCCGAAGAAAAGAAAGCTGAGATTATTGACAAAAAACAAAAAGAGAGTCTTGAAAAATCCCGTAAAAATTATGAAGAGAATCAGCGTAAGATAAGAGAGCAGCTTTCTTTTGCGCAAAATATCGGACAACAATTTGGAGAAGCATTTGCGGAAATGCTGACTGATTCAGAAACATCTTTGGGCGACTTTATGAAGGAAACTCTAAACATCATACTGGATAGTCTTCAGAAGATGATGATTGCTTATATTGCTGAAACACAAATGAAGAATATAGCGACCTTAGGTTTCATTGGACTAGCTAAAGCTGCAACTGAGATAGCATTAATTACCGCGGCCTTCCAAACGGCAAAGGCTGTAATAAATGGTTTTGAAGAAGGTGGCTATACTGGTTCTGGTAGACATGACGAACCCAAAGGTATAGTCCATGCCGGTGAGTTTGTCGCTAATCGTTATGCCGTGCAGAATCCGGCTGTTCGTCCGGTTCTGGATTTAATAGATCAGGCGCAGAAGAACAATACCATCGGTAGCCTGACTGCAAAAGATGTTTCTGCGGTGTTGTCGGGTGTTGCTTCGACGACAAACAATACCTATTATCAGCAAAGTGTACCTGCTGATAACGGAATGTCTGTTATCATGCTCGAGGCTGCTAAGGTGATAGATGCACTAAACAGGAGATTGAACGAGCCAATATATACATATACACGTGCTACTGGCAAAATGGGAGTAAACGAAGCTCAGGATCTGGTAGCACGAATGAAAAATAATGCATCGAGGAGGGTAAAATTATGACGAGATTGTTTATCGACGGTCAGGAAGTTGTGCTATCTGAAAACTTTGAACTTGAACTGATAACAGAGAATCCATACTTCACCCGCAATGGGGAATATACTTATGATATTGATATAGATTTAAGGGATGCTCACAATAGAAGTATTTATCAGAATATAAACAGATCTGATGTAACAAAAGGGATAAAGAATCGCAAGGCGACATTAATGTCAGGGGCTCTTGAAATCATATCGGGCATGGAGGTTGTTCTTTCAATTGAAAATTATACGGCTAAAATTCAGATCGTAGCAGGAAACTCGCAGCTGAATTATGAAGGCGGTGATACAAACATACGAAGTATGCTCCTTGATGGAATATCCATGTCATCACAGGAAGCGGTCAATACGTTGTTTGGCAATTTTCCGGAGTATAAGGTGGTATATCCTCCGATTGTTAATTACACTGAATCAAATGGAGATATGTCAATATTAAACAACGTGAAGGTGGGCGAAGATATATCCTTCACAGATG
>ERZ839489.2042-NODE-2042-length-10243-cov-2.540538_pt1 | contig 10243 bp, 7 predicted proteins | sample MGYA00519938_ERZ839489 | MGnify/ENA primary metagenome ERZ839489 (study PRJEB31850, sample SAMEA3708846) | human gut metagenome | biome: human gut; feature: human-associated habitat; material: faeces | place: China | collected 2014 ... | reverse complement strand
GGGATGTATCACGGTGAGGATTACGATGTCGCGGGTTTCTGCGTTGGCGTGGTAGAAAAATCAGAAATCATCGACGGCTCTAAAGTCAGCGACGGCGATGTGCTGATTGCACTCGGTTCCAGCGGTCCACACTCGAACGGCTATTCGCTGGTGCGCAAAATTCTTGAAGTCAGCGGTTGTGATCCGCAAACCACCGAACTTGATGGTAAGCCATTAGCCGATCATCTGCTGGCACCGACCCGCATTTACGTGAAGTCAGTGCTGGAGTTGATTGAAAAGGTCGATGTGCATGCCATTGCGCACCTGACCGGCGGCGGCTTCTGGGAAAACATTCCGCGCGTATTGCCAGATAATACTCAGGCAGTGATTGATGAATCTTCCTGGCAGTGGCCGGAAGTGTTCAACTGGCTGCAAACGGCAGGTAACGTTGAACGCCATGAAATGTATCGCACCTTCAACTGCGGCGTCGGGATGATTATTGCCCTGCCTGCTCCGGAAGTGGACAAAGCCCTCGCCCTGCTCAATGCCAACGGTGAAAACGCGTGGAAAATCGGTATCATCAAAGCCTCTGATTCCGAACAACGCGTGGTTATCGAATAATGAATATTGTGGTGCTTATTTCCGGCAACGGAAGTAATTTACAGGCAATTATTGACGCCTGTAAAACCAACAAAATTAAAGGCACCGTACGGGCAGTTTTCAGCAATAAGGCCGACGCGTTCGGCCTTGAACGCGCCCGCCAGGCGGGTATTGCAACGCATACGCTCATCGCCAGCGCGTTTGACAGTCGTGAAGCCTATGACCGGGAGTTGATTCATGAAATCGACATGTACGCACCCGATGTGGTCGTGCTGGCTGGTTTTATGCGCATTCTCAGCCCGGCGTCTGTCTCCCACTATGCCGGGCGTTTGCTGAACATTCACCCTTCTCTGCTGCCGAAATATCCCGGATTACACACCCATCGTCAGGCGCTGGAAAATGGCGATGAAGAGCACGGTACATCGGTGCATTTCGTCACCGATGAACTGGACGGTGGCCCGGTTATTTTACAGGCGAAAGTCCCGGTATTTGCTGGTGATACGGAAGATGACATCACCGCCCGCGTGCAAACCCAGGAACACGCTATTTATCCACTGGTGATTAGCTGGTTTGCCGATGGTCGTCTGAAAATGCACGAAAACGCCGCGTGGCTGGATGGTCAACGTCTGCCGCCGCAGGGCTACGCTGCCGACGAGTAATGCCCCGTAGTTAAAGCGCCAGCTCTGCCGCTGGCGTTTTTCAATTCACCTGTAAATCGCAAGCTCCAGCAGTTTTTTTCCCCCTTTTCTGGCATAGTTGGACATCTGCCAATATTGCTCGCCATAATATCCAGGCAGTGTCCCGTGAATAAAACGGAGTAAAAGTGGTAATGGGTCAGGAAAAGCTATACATCGAAAAAGAGCTCAGTTGGTTATCGTTCAATGAACGCGTGCTTCAGGAAGCGGCGGACAAATCTAACCCGCTGATTGAAAGGATGCGTTTCCTGGGGATCTATTCCAATAACCTTGATGAGTTCTATAAAGTCCGCTTCGCTGAACTGAAGCGACGCATCATTATTAGCGAAGAACAAGGCTCCAACTCTCATTCCCGCCATTTACTGGGCAAAATTCAGTCCCGGGTGCTGAAAGCCGATCAGGAATTCGACGGCCTCTACAACGAGCTATTGCTGGAGATGGCGCGCAACCAGATCTTCCTGATTAATGAACGCCAGCTCTCCGTCAATCAACAAAACTGGCTTCGTCATTATTTTAAGCAGTATCTGCGTCAGCACATTACGCCGATTTTAATCAATCCTGACACTGACTTAGTGCAGTTCCTGAAAGATGATTACACCTATTTGGCGGTGGAAATTATCCGTGGCGATACCATCCGTTACGCGCTGCTGGAGATCCCATCAGATAAAGTGCCGCGCTTTGTGAATTTACCGCCAGAAGCGCCGCGTCGACGCAAGCCGATGATTCTTCTGGATAACATTCTGCGTTACTGCCTCGATGATATTTTCAAAGGCTTCTTTGATTATGACGCGCTGAATGCCTATTCAATGAAGATGACCCGCGATGCCGAATACGATTTAGTGCATGAGATGGAAGCCAGCCTGATGGAGTTGATGTCTTCCAGTCTCAAGCAGCGTTTAACTGCTGAGCCGGTGCGTTTTGTTTATCAGCGCGATATGCCCAATGCGCTGGTTGAAGTGTTACGCGAAAAACTGACTATTTCCCGCTACGACTCCATCGTCCCCGGCGGTCGTTATCATAATTTTAAAGACTTTATTAATTTCCCCAATGTCGGCAAAGCCAATCTGGTGAACAAACCACTGCCGCGTTTACGCCACATTTGGTTTGATAAAGCCCAGTTCCGCAATGGTTTTGATGCCATTCGCGAACGCGATGTGTTGCTCTATTATCCTTATCACACCTTTGAGCATGTGCTGGAACTGCTGCGTCAGGCCTCGTTCGATCCGAGCGTGCTGGCGATTAAAATCAACATTTACCGTGTGGCAAAAGATTCACGCATCATCGACTCGATGATCCACGCCGCACATAACGGTAAGAAAGTCACCGTGGTGGTTGAGTTACAGGCGCGTTTCGACGAAGAAGCCAACATTCACTGGGCGAAGCGCCTGACAGAAGCAGGCGTGCACGTTATCTTCTCTGCGCCGGGGCTGAAAATTCACGCCAAACTGTTCCTGATTTCACGTAAAGAAAACGGTGAAGTGGTCCGTTACGCACACATCGGGACCGGGAACTTTAACGAAAAAACCGCGCGTCTTTATACTGACTATTCGTTGCTGACCGCAGATGCGCGTATCACCAACGAAGTACGGCGGGTATTTAACTTTATTGAAAACCCATACCGCCCGGTGACATTTGATTATTTAATGGTGTCACCGCAAAACTCTCGCCGTCTGTTATATGAAATGGTAGACCGCGAAATCGCCAACGCGCAGCAAGGGCTGCCCAGTGGTATCACCCTGAAGCTAAATAACCTTGTCGATAAAGGCCTGGTTGATCGTCTGTATGCGGCCTCCAGCTCCGGCGTACCGGTTAATCTGCTGGTTCGCGGAATGTGTTCGCTGATCCCCAATCTGGAAGGCATTAGCGACAACATTCGTGCCATCAGTATTGTTGACCGTTACCTTGAACATGACCGGGTTTATATTTTTGAAAATGGCGGCGATAAAAAGGTCTACCTTTCTTCCGCCGACTGGATGACGCGCAATATTGATTATCGTATTGAAGTGGCGACACCGCTGCTCGATCCGCGCCTGAAGCAGCGGGTGCTGGACATCATCGACATATTGTTCAGCGATACGGTCAAAGCACGTTATATCGATAAAGAACTCAGTAATCGCTACGTTCCCCGCGGCAATCGCCGCAAAGTACGGGCGCAGTTGGCGATTTATGACTACATCAAATCACTCGAACAACCTGAATAACCCTATGCCAATACACGATAAATCCCCTCGTCCGCAGGAGTTTGCTGCGGTCGATCTTGGTTCAAACAGTTTTCACATGGTCATAGCCCGTGTGGTAGATGGTGCCATGCAGATTATTGGTCGCCTGAAACAGCGGGTGCATCTGGCGGACGGCCTGGGGCCAGATAATATGTTGAGTGAAGAGGCAATGACGCGCGGTTTGAACTGTCTGTCGCTGTTTGCCGAACGGCTACAAGGGTTTTCTCCTGCCAGCGTCTGTATAGTCGGCACCCATACGCTGCGTCAGGCGCTGAACGCCACTGACTTTCTGAAACGCGCGGAAAAGGTCATTCCCTACCCGATTGAAATTATTTCCGGTAATGAAGAAGCCCGTCTGATTTTTATGGGAGTGGAACATACCCAACCGGAAAAAGGTCGCAAACTGGTTATTGATATTGGCGGCGGATCTACGGAACTGGTGATTGGTGAAAATTTCGAACCTATTCTCGTTGAAAGCCGCCGGATGGGTTGTGTCAGCTTTGCCCAGCTTTATTTTCCTGGCGGGGTCATCAATAAAGAGAATTTTCAGCGCGCTCGCATGGCGGCAGCACAAAAACTGGAAACTTTAACCTGGCAATTCCGTATTCAGGGCTGGAACGTTGCAATGGGCGCTTCCGGTACCATAAAAGCCGCCCATGAAGTGTTAATGGAAATGGGCGAGAAAGACGGGATAATTACCCCGGAACGTCTGGAAAAACTGGTAAAAGAAGTTTTACGTCACCGTAATTTCGCATCGCTGAGTTTACCGGGTCTTTCCGAAGAGCGGAAAACAGTCTTCGTTCCGGGACTGGCGATTTTATGCGGTGTGTTTGATGCTTTAGCCATCCGTGAACTGCGCCTTTCTGACGGGGCGTTACGCGAAGGCGTACTGTACGAAATGGAAGGACGTTTCCGTCATCAGGATGTGCGTAGTCGCACCGCCAGCAGCCTCGCCAACCAGTATCACATCGACAGCGAACAGGCCCGACGGGTGCTGGATACCACTATGCAAATGTACGAACAGTGGCGGGAACAGCAACCGAAGCTGGCGCATCCGCAACTGGAGGCGCTACTGCGATGGGCCGCCATGCTGCATGAGGTCGGGTTGAATATCAACCACAGCGGTTTGCATCGCCACTCCGCTTATATTCTGCAAAACAGTGACTTGCCGGGCTTTAATCAGGAACAGCAGCTGATGATGGCGACACTGGTGCGCTATCACCGTAAAGCGATTAAACTCGACGATCTGCCGCGCTTTACCTTGTTTAAGAAGAAACAGTTCCTGCCACTGATTCAGCTATTGCGCCTTGGCGTATTACTCAACAATCAACGTCAGGCAACCACCACACCGCCAACATTGACACTGATTACTGATGACAGTCACTGGACACTGCGTTTCCCGCATGACTGGTTTAGTCAGAATGCGCTGGTACTGCTTGATCTGGAAAAGGAGCAAGAATACTGGGAAGGCGTGGCTGGCTGGCGGTTGAAAATTGAAGAAGAAAGTACACCTGAAATCGCCGCTTAATGCTTTGCGGGCCGACGAGAAATGTCGGCCCGCATTATTCAGGCACTTTCGCGAATGGGTTCGATTTCATTCAGCGTATCAATTAACGGCTGCGGCTTACCAATAAGATAACCCTGCATATAATCGATCCCCAAAGAGAGCACCGCCTCGCGGATCTCTTCGTTTTCAACGTACTCTGCCACTACCCGCATTTTCTTCATTCGCGCCAGGTGGCAAATCGATGCCACTATCTGATAATCCAGACTATTTGACACAATATTGCGGATAAAACTGCCGTCAATTTTAAGCAGATCGGCATTCACATTTTTAAGCCGCGCATAGCTGGAGTAGCCGGTGCCGAAATCATCAATCGCAATCTGGCAGCCTAATTCCTGAAGATGCTGCAAGGTGATTTGCGCCTGCTTAACATTGGTCAGAGCATTACTTTCGGAGACTTCAAAAATAAGTTGCCACGCTTCAATCTGATATTTAGCCAGCAACTGACTGACTTCAACAGGAAAACGAGCCTGACATACCGAGGTTGGAGACAGATTAATAGCAAAACGGTGAGCGGGCATCTTCGCTCTGTTTTCAGCCATAAATTGCAGCGTATGCTCAATGACCCACATGTCGATACTCGACGATAAACCAAATTCGTGCGCGACCGGCAAGAAGCTATCGGGGCTGATCAGTTCATCATTCTCACCTTTCATGCGCAGAAGAATTTCATGGTAAACATCACCACGCATACCGGTAATCGGCTGGGCCATCAGGAAAAAATGGTTGTGTTCCAGCGCCTGCTGTAGTCGATTCATCATCGCGACTTTATCTTTCAATTCGCGTTGCAAATACATTGCCCCGCGACGCTGCATATTTTCCGGGGCGTTGGTCACGATGGAAAGTTCGGCGACCGTATTTAGCTCTCCCAGCAGCAGGTAGATATGATTCACTGGCGAGCGCACATAGCAGTAACTGACGCCAATCTGCGGTTGCATCGGCATGCCATCCCAAAAGAAACGAAATTGCTTGAGATGGCTATCCAGTGCGGTAATGCGCTCCTGGTGCGATTCTGTATTCAGTCGCAGCGCGAGATCGTTACCCGAAAGCTGATAAACATCTTCACCCGGTTCCAGCAAGGGTGACAGCCAGTGAGAAAGTTTTTGCTTGTATTGAATCCGCAGCATGATGCCATAGTTCTTAACCAGCATTTCCATGCCAGGGATGCGTAAATAACAAAGCGCAGACCAGGGGGCATCACGCAACGCGCGATTCAGGGCGCGAACATTTGGCAGATGAACCACCGGGTCCACATACGCAAGCCGCTGAATGCGTCTGACTACCGCTCTCTGACGGGTTGCCAGTACAGCCATATAATTGACAATAAAAGAGAATACCAGATAACTGGAGGAGGTTATGGCCAGCTGCGTGGTATAGCCAGGATAAATGGGAATGTAATTTTGATAGCTGTGGATGCTGATCATCAACACGACCGCCCAGAGCAGCGAAATCAGCTTATAACCATAGCGCATCGCTCCCCACATCATCAGGGGCAGCAATAATGACAAGGTATAATTGGTGCTAAAAATTGTGCTTTTTTCATTTAACGGCATGCATAACAGCAACAATAAAGCACCTAATGCCAGTAGCCAGAGCGCGAACTCTTTTTTGGTGACTTTGGCATCAACCTGCTGTTTTAATTGCGAATAATAGCTACGTAAATAAAATGGATTTCGCACTACCCGAATGATGAAGTAGCACAGCGGGACACCGATCAGATTACCCACCAGTAAGGCCTGATAATTGATTAAAGTCCCGAGGTTAAAAGGCATGACACCGACCAGATTTTCTCTGCTCGCCAGTAATCCTACAAATGCAGCAAACTGGAAAAGTATCAGAAACAGCGTTGCAGGAAACACAATCTGCCAGAATATACGCTGGGAAATTAAACGGGTATCACCATGTGAAACGTTGTTACGCCGGGGAGTAAAGACCCTGTAACCGCCCCAACAGAGAATGATAATGATAATAAAATTAGCCGTTAATGATAGCGTTTCGTAAAAACCCAGCTCTGCATATTTGCGGACAAAAATCCCTAAGGCGATCCCTGGCAATGCCGCCCAGCTGAAAAACATCATCATGCTGATCATCAGTGCCAGAGGCAGATAAAAGAGAAAAACCTCACCGGAAGAAATATGCGCGAAAGTATTAATGTGGGCGAAAATGGGCAAGATTAAAGAAGGCAGGAACAGCGGAAGCCCCCACCATTTATCACGTATTTTTATATAAGTTGCATTCAGTTTCATAGATGCTCAGCAGAATCCCCCACATCCTGAAGGAGGTGTATTCAGACAGGCATCCCACCTGACTTCGAATGATGATTATTCATCACTATAGAGAGCATTGATTCTAAGTGTCATATGAAAGTACCAATTGATATATATCAAACAAAATAACCCTGATTAATGAATTATTACGTTTATCATGTTAATTCATCATTATTACATCATCATTGTAAATAATTAAATTAACTTCCATAACATTAAAATATGTATCCACTGACGCTTTTTTACATAACGAAGAATTGACCATTTTGTCCTGTTGTGCCTTAATGTAAGTACCGTCCACAGCGTGGGACATACTTCAAGGAACCTTTTGTGAGTCAGGCAACCAGTATGCGAAAACGACACCGATTTAACAGTCGCATGACCCGTATCGTACTGCTCATCAGCTTTATCTTCTTCTTTGGCCGTTTTATCTACTCGTCCGTCGGTGCCTGGCAGCACCATCAGAGCAAAAAAGAAGCTCAGCAATCCACACTCTCCGTCGAATCACCGGTACAACGTTAGCGGTTACCTTCTCCACTTTCACAGAACATAACGGCACTTCACTGTCGGATGCTTTTGCTCTTTGGGATTATCAAAGCGGCAGATATTCTTTCATCTTAAATTTTACGTCTTTGTCCTGACTGATGTTTATCCTGTTTGGCTGCGAAATAAATATAAAATTAATATATATATGTTGTAATGATATATTTTTATAAATCATTCCCTGCGTGAATTTTAATAAATTTAATCTATCCCTTTATACGCAATACATTTACTTTCCTCTTTTGATGATCTTAAATATCTTATTTTTCGTAATGTGTATAACAAGGAATAGTGATGAAATTTAAAAAATGTCTTCTGCCTGTAGCAATGTTAGCGTCATTCACTCTGGCAGGATGCCAGTCAAATGCTGACGATCATGCCGCCGATGTTTATCAAACCGATCAACTGAATACCAAACAAGAAACTAAAACCGTTAATATTATTTCCATTCTTCCCGCAAAAGTTGCCGTAGACAACTCCCAAAATAAACGGAACGCACAAGCCTTCGGCGCGCTTATTGGCGCAGTCGCTGGCGGTGTTATCGGCCACAACGTCGGGTCTGGCAGCAATTCCGGAACGACGGCAGGTGCAGTTGGCGGCGGAGCTGTAGGCGCGGCAGCGGGTTCTATGGTGAATGATAAAACCTTAGTGGAAGGTGTTTCTTTAACCTATAAGGAAGGCACCAAAGTGTATACCTCTACCCAGGTGGGTAAAGAGTGCCAGTTTACGACAGGTTTAGCCGTTGTTATTACCACGACGTATAACGAAACGCGTATTCAGCCAAATACCAAATGTCCTGAAAAGAGCTAATAATCAGGAGGAGTCATGAAGAAAGTTTTTCTTTGCGCCATCTTAGCCTCCTTAAGCTATCCGGCTATCGCCTCATCATTGCAGGATCAACTCTCTGCTGTCGCAGAAGCGGAACAGCAAGGTAAAAATGAAGAGCAAAGGCAGCATGACGAATGGGTCGCGGAGCGCAACAGGGAAATCCAGCAAGAGAAGCAACGTCGCGCAAATGCCCAGGCCGCCGCTAACAAAAGAGCGGCAACGGCAGCGGCAAATAAGAAAGCTCGTCAGGATAAACTGGACGCCGAAGCCTCTGCGGACAAAAAACGCGATCAAAGTTATGAAGATGAGCTACGCAGCTTAGAGATTCAGAAACAAAAACTGGCGCTGGCGAAAGAAGAAGCCCGCGTTAAGCGAGAAAACGAATTTATCGATCAGGAACTGAAGCACAAAGCTGCGCAAACCGATGTGGTGCAATCTGAAGCTGACGCCAACAGAAATATGACTGAAGGCGGTCGCGATCTGATGAAAAGCGTGGGCAAAGCAGAAGAGAACAAATCGGACAGCTGGTTTAATTAATCGATGTTAGTAACTTCAATCCTATAATTCTTGAAGATAAAAAACCCTCTGTAGTAACAGAGGGTTTTGTTCATTCATAGTGCAGGGATCAAAATCATTCCCACTCAATGGTAGCTGGCGGCTTGCCGCTGATGTCATACACCACGCGGGAAATACCGTTCACTTCATTGATAATGCGGTTGGAAACGCGACCGAGGAAATCGTACGGCAGATGCGCCCAGTGTGCGGTCATAAAGTCGATGGTTTCGACAGCACGCAGAGAGACAACCCAGTCATACTTACGACCATCGCCCATTACGCCAACGGAACGTACCGGCAGGAACACAGTGAACGCCTGGCTGACTTTGTCGTACAGGTCCGCTTTACGCAGTTCTTCAATGAAGATGGCGTCAGCACGGCGCAGCAGGTCACAGTACTCTTTCTTCACTTCACCCAGAACACGAACGCCAAGGCCTGGTCCCGGGAACGGGTGACGGTACAGCATGTCGTACGGCAGGCCCAGCTCCAGACCAATCTTACGCACTTCGTCTTTGAACAGCTCTTTCAGCGGTTCAACCAGGCCCATCTTCATCTCTTTCGGCAGGCCGCCCACGTTGTGGTGAGCCTTCACGCCATCCTGGGACTCCAGGATGTCGGGATAGATGGTGCCCTGGGCGAGGAAGCTAACCTCGTCGCCAACCTTGCGGGCCTCCTCCTCGAACACGCGAATGAACTCGGCGCCGATAATCTTACGCTTGGCCTCGGGCTCCTCGACGTCCACGAGCTTATCCAGGAAGCGATCAGTCGCGTCAACATAGACCAGGTTGGCGTCCATCTGGTTCTTGAAGACGTCGACGACCTGCTCGCTCTCGCCCTTGCGCATCAGGCCGTGGTTCACGTGCACGCAGATGAGTTGCTTGCCGATGGCCTTGATGAGCAAGGCCGCGACAACCGAGCTGTCAACGCCGCCCGAAAGGGCCAGCAGGACCTTCTTGTCGCCGATCTGCTCGCGGATTGCAGCGACCTGCTCAT
>ERZ839489.2030-NODE-2030-length-10304-cov-4.462972_pt1 | contig 10304 bp, 10 predicted proteins | sample MGYA00519938_ERZ839489 | MGnify/ENA primary metagenome ERZ839489 (study PRJEB31850, sample SAMEA3708846) | human gut metagenome | biome: human gut; feature: human-associated habitat; material: faeces | place: China | collected 2014 ... | reverse complement strand
TAATGCACTATCAACACACTCTTAAGTTTGCTTCTAAGTCTTATTTCCATAACTTTAGGGTTAACCATACGCAAGACCAATCACTCTCGGACAATACTCATGATTTTCGGTAAAAAACGTAAAAGAAATAAGAACAATTAACAAAATGTATAATAACAATCAATAGCGACTAATGATTTTCATGTAAAAGGACACCAAACTATACGGTGTCCTTTTCAAATTCTTACGTCATATCAAGGCTCATTCAATCGTGGTAAATTCGTGGTAAAATGAGTGCTTTCCTATATTTCAAAATGCTTGAAAGTATAGTGTTTATGCGGATAATCAAAAATCAGATATAAAATTTCTTTTAAATAATTCATTATTAATTAATAAACAACAAGTAAAAATTAAAAATATATCTATTCTTAATTTACAACCTTTTATAGGAACAAAAAAAATATGTATTGAAACATTATCTCCTATGCTTATCTATTCAACAAAAGATAATTATTCAACATATTACAGACCTTCAGATAAAGAAAGTCTTAATTTTATTATTAACAATATTCAAGATAAGTGCCTTGCTTACCATTATCCAATAAAAGAATTAGTATTTAAAATTGATTATATAATATATGAAAAAAGAAGAATGATGAAATTTAAAAACTGCTTCTATGAATGTTTTATGACAAAATTAGAAATTGAAACAAATTTTGAAACATTATCCCTTATTTATAACTGTGGGCTTTCAAGTAAAAATTCATGTGGTTTTGGCATGATAGATATTGCTCATGAAAAAAGTAATATATCTTTATAAAAGTGGCCAATTATTATGTAAAGATTATTCCTTAATATTAAAAGATAAAAAAGATTATGTCTCTTACATTCCTATTGAACAAATAGATACGCTTATTTGTTTTGGAGAGATTTCAATAAATAAACGTACTTTGTCATTATTAAATAAACATAATATAGTTATTCTATTTTTTAATTTTTATGGTCAATATATTGGAAGATTTACACCTAAACAATATTTAGATGGCAAAATACTAATTAATCAAATTCACATCTTTGAAAATGAAACAATACGATACCATATAGCAAGAACTATGATTATCTCATCATTAAAAAATTGTTTAGCACTGTTGAAATATTATAATAAAAAACAGATTCCTTTACTAGACAATATTATTGAAATAGAATCTATTATCAAAGAATGTAAAAATAAATCCGTAAATGAGCTTCTATTATTAGAAGCTCAAGGAAAGAAAATATATTTTAATAGTTTTGATATTATTCTAGAAAAAGAAAAGTATCATTTTATAAAAAGAACAAAGAATCCTCCTCAAAATGAGATAAATGCTTTATTGAGCTATGGATATTCTTTACTTTATGCTAATTATATATCTGTTATAGATAGGAGTCGTCTTTATTCACAAATCTCATTTATTCACAGTTTAACTAAATGTAGTGAATCTTTACAATTTGATTTAGCCGATATATTAAAACCAGTATTAATTGATAGACTTGTTCTTAGTCTTTGTAGACATAAATCATTAAAAGATGAGTATTTTGATTATAAAAAAGATAGATGTTATCTCAACAAAGAAGGTGTTAAATTCTTTGTTGAAAAATATGAAAATTATCTTTTAAAAACAATTAAAATAAACAATAAATACTATTCATATAGAAATCTTATATCTCGTGAAGTTCACTTGCTTTCTAATTACATCGCTAATGAATCAAATGATTATAAACCATATATTATGAAGTGGTAAAATGTATATTATTTGTACTTATGATGTAAAAAGCAAGAACTGTCCGAAGTTTATGAAGTTATTAAGAAGATATCTTTTTCATGTTCAAGAATCTGTATTTGAAGGTGAACTTACACCAGCAGCATATAAAAAATTAACTAAAGAATTAGAAAAAATTATTACAGATGATGATCATGTAGCAATCTATTACTCATATAATTCTAAAATGATTAAAAAACAAGAAATCGGTAAATCTATTGATAAACCATGTTTCATAATAGATTAATATCGACTATCCCCTGATTACTATAAGAATTTCATCATAAAAAAACTTATATTTTTAATAGATAGTCGATATTTTTAATCATTTTTCTTCTTAATTTTACATATTTTTAGTATATTAACAAATCAATTTATATTATTCATTAAATATGTTAATATTTCATTGTTAGATATCATACTTATTAAGGATTAACGCATTGTAACAAACCCTCTATAGCTTAAATGATATTTATGTTAGATATCATACTTATTAAGGATTAACGCCAGTCCTAAAGCGTCGCGGTCATATAAAATTGCTAAAATGTTAGATATCATACTTATTAAGGATTAACGCTAAATAAACTTTCTATCATTATCAGTTATTAAACCTTTTGTTAGATATCATACTTATTAAGGATTAACGCTAAACTGTGATTGCTATTTTACCGTCAATAAATAAGTTAGATATCATACTTATTAAGGATTAACGCTCATTACATCTACATCCTTCTAAGCACATACCTTTATGTTAGATATCATACTTATTAAGGATTAACGCTGTTTTCTACTCACTAGATTTTAGGTTATATTCTCATTTGTTAGATATCATACTTATTAAGGATTAACGCTTACCTAACATATCCCATAATTGTTTAGCTGACATTGGTTAGATATCATACTTATTAAGGATTAACGCTCGATTGTAACTACCTTTTGTTTGATTGGTACCATTTTCTGTTAGATATCATACTTATTAAGGATTAACGCTTATTATCAAACACTCCTACAACATTTAACTTAAAATCTGTTAGATATCATACTTATTAAGGATTAACGCTTTTTACTTTCAATTTAATCACCCTTTCTAGATAGTGTTAGATATCATACTTATTAAGGATTAACGCCAAAACACAAAGAACAATTTGATAAGTTAGTTTATGTTAGATATCATACTTATTAAGGATTAACGCCATCTTTTAAAACCCTCTTTATCTTTCTAAATCCCAACCAGTTAGATATCATACTTATTAAGGATTAACGCCTTGTAAACGCTTCTTCTAACTGTTCTCTTTTAATTGTGTTAGATATCATACTTATTAAGGATTAACGCTGAAAATAGCCTTTCGTTCTCATACCAACGAGTGTACCGTTAGATATCATACTTATTAAGGATTAACGCCAAGTTCCATTGTTTGTTGATCACAAGCACTTTTCTTAGGTTAGATATCATACTTATTAAGGATTAACGCCTGTATACCCTTCATATTTGAGTGCCATTCCAACACGTTAGATATCATACTTATTAAGGATTAACGCTCTTTGATTTCGGTAACGATATATTTATCGTTTACATGTTAGACATCATGCTTATTAAGATTTATTTTTATTTCTATCAAATAATGAAAAAACTATATTTTATATTCTTCTTTTAGTACAATAGAATATATACAAAGGAGAGCGTTATGAGTAAAATTGTATTTTTAGATGTTGATGGAACATTAATTGATTATGAAACCAAACTTCCTGATTCAGCTAGAAAAGCAGTTGATCTAGCAAGAGCTAATGGACATAAAGTTTATATTTGTACAGGATGTTCAAAAGATGAGATCTTACAAAGAAATTTATGTGATTTAGATGGAATGATTTTAGGTAATGGTACTTATGTAGAAGATCATGATCATGTTATTATGCATCAAGCAATGCCTTTAGAAGAAGTAAAAAAGGTTGTTCATTGGTGTAAAGAAAGAAAACTTGCTTTTTACTTAGAAACAAATAGTGGGGTTTATTGTAATGATCAAATGATTAAAGATGGACCAGCTGTCATGATTAAATACGGTCAAGGTAAAGGAGCTAATCTTGAAAATGCGAAAGAAAAAGCACAAAGTTTTATTGATTCTTTTACGTTAATACATGATGATGAATTTTATCGTGAAGATGTTAATAAAATAGACTTTATTATTCGTGATTATCAAGATCATTTAGATGCAATTACTGCCTTTCCTCATTTAGCACATAATACTTGGGGAGGAAAAGGGGAACTTGCATTATTTAGTGATTTGGGTCCTACAGGAATTAATAAAAAACATGCCATCGAAGTGTTGTTGGATTATTTAAAATTGGGTAAAGAAGATACGATTTCTTTTGGTGATGCTAAAGTTGATTTATCGATGTTTGAATGTTGTGGTTTCAATGTTGCTATGGGAAATGGTGGAAAAGAAATTAAAGAAGCCGCTGATTATATTACCGATGATGTAAATGAAGATGGCTTATATAATGCTTTTAAATATTTAAAATTGATATAAAAAGGAGAAAGTTATGAGTAAAATAGTATTTTTAGATGTCGATGGAACATTAATCGATTATGAAGCAAAATTACCTGCTTCTGCTGCTAAAGCAGTAGATCAAGCAAGAGCTAATGGACATAAAGTTTATATTTGTACAGGATGTTCTAAAGCTGAAATTCTACAAAGAAATTTGTGTGATTTAGATGGTATGATTGGTGGAAATGGTGCTTATGTTGAAGATAACGGACATGTTGTCATGCATCAAGGATTATCTAAAGAAGATGTAAAAAATATTGTTGATTGGTGTAATGAAAGACATATTGGTTTTTATTTAGAAGCGAATAGTGGTATGTATTGTAATGATTATATGTTAGAACAAGGACCTGAAACCATGGTAAAATACGCTAAAGGCAAAGGGGCAAGCTTAGAGAATGCAAAAAGTTCTGCTCAACATTTTGTTGATGGTTTCATTCATTTACAAGGTGATGAGTTATACCGTGATGATGTTAATAAAATTAGTTTCATTTTAAGAACGTATCAAGACCATTTAGATTCTAAAGTAGACTTCCCTCATTTAGTTGCGAATACTTGGGGAGGTAAAGGAGAAGTTGCATTATTTGGTGATTTAGGACCTACAGGTATTACTAAAAGACATGCTATTGAAGTCCTATTAGATTATTTACATGCCAATCCTAAAGATACGATTTCTTTTGGTGACGCTAAAATTGACTTGTCGATGTTTGAATGTTGCGCTTATAATGTTGCGATGGGTAATGGTGGCTTTGAAATTAAAGAAGCTGCTGATTATATTACTGATGATGTAAATGAGGATGGTTTATACAATGCCTTTAAATATTTAAAATTAATTTAAAGTTGCTTAAATAAATATTATTTGATAGAATAAACTCATAAAAGGGAGTAGCTTGCCAAGCACTTGGTTCACTTCTTCGTCAGTACAGTTATAAAATTTATAACTCGGAAAGTGATTGAATAGCGAGACTTTTACTGCAATGCAGTAGGAGTCCGCTTTTTTTATACCTACTGCAAAATAAAAGGAAGGAGTAATCGTTATGATTCAACAAGTTATTATTTTATTAGTAGGTTTTATTTTTCTAGTAAAAGGAGCTGATTGGTTTGTAGAAGGGGCGGCAAGCATTGCTAGAAAACTGGGTATTCCCCAATTAATCATTGGTCTTACAATTGTTGCTATGGGAACCAGTATGCCTGAAGCTGCCGTCAGTATTACGGCTGCCATACAACAAAATGCGGGGATTACTATTGGAAATGTGGTAGGTAGTAATATCTTAAATATTTTTATTATTTTAGGAATTACAGCCTTGATCACCAATGTAAAAATACAAAAATCAACCATTCGTTATGAAATTCCCTTTATGATTTTTATAACAATCATTCTCATGATCTGTGGTATGACGGATATGAAAATTACTTTTATTGAAGGTATTTTCCTTTGGATTCTTTTTATTGCTTATCTTGTTTATTTATTTATCATGGCAAGAAATGGTGAAACTCAAGAAGAAGAAAAAGATATTCCTGTTTGGAAATGTCTTATATTCATCCTTATTGGAGGAATCTTAGTTGTTAAAGGAAGTGATTTTGCGGTAAGTGGAGCTAGTGCTATTGCTCGCTATTTTGGAATGAGTGAACGATTTATTGGTTTAACCATTGTCGCTTTTGGAACTTCGCTTCCTGAACTTGTTACATCAGTCACTGCAGCAAAACGTGGTAATGCTGGAATTGCGATTGGTAATATTGTAGGAAGTAATATTTTTAATATTCTTTTTGTTATTGGGACAACTTCTCTTATTTGTAATGTTCCTTTTGAAAGTAAATTTATGGTTGATACAATTATTGCAATAATTGCTGGTTTAATTCTATGGTTTGGTACAATGAAACATCAAGAATTAAGAAAACCATGTGGTATTGTTATGCTTCTTTGTTATATGTTTTATTTCATTTACTTATGCCTTATGTAAATCTTATTTACAAAAAAATAAAATAAATATTTCTTAAATGTAAATGGTGCTCCATTTACATTTTTTTATATTTCAAAAACAAATAAAATCAATAAACTAGTAAACGAGGTGAGAAGTGATGAGTCAAAGAGAAGAAAAAGTATTATCTTTACATACGCATGGTTATAACTGTGCTCAAGCTTTAATTTGTAGCTATCAAGATATTTTACCCTTTGAAGAAAAAGAACTCTTCAAACTTACAGAAGGACTTGGAAGAGGCGTTGCTGGTTTAGAAGAAATGTGTTGTATTCCTATTTTAATTGCTATGATTTATTCTTGTTTGAAAACATGTGATGGAAATGTGGAAAATCCTCAGTCTAAACTTAAAAGTTATGCTTGTGGTAAATGTTTAGCTATGGATTTTAAAGAACAGGCAGGAAGTTTATGTTGTCATACTCTTTTAAAGGAAAATAAAGAGAAGAAAAGATGCTGTAGTGACTTATTAAAAATGGGAATTGATATTTTAGATGATTGTTTGAAATAAAAAAGAAGAACTAATCTTCTTTAAGTTCTTCAATAATTTCATTATCTATTTTACGATTTGTTTCTACTCTTCTAGCAACCTTAATTTTATAGTCTAAATTTGCTTGATAATTCAAAGAAAACAAACATGAATAAAGAATATTTAAAACAATATTCATAGATTCCAAAGAAGTAAATCCTGCAATTTTAGAAAATGATTTTTCTCGAGTAGAAATATTCAAAGAAACATCCGCTAAATCAGAAAGTCTATTTTTACCAAGACTTGTAATAGCGATAATAGGTACATTATTCTCCTTTAAATATTGTGCAGTTTTTAAAAGAGTAGGGGTTTCTCCTGAATAAGATAAACAAATAGCACATTCATTACTGGTTGTCATAATAGCATCTTGAAATTGATTATCTTGAACAGGTTCAATATAGGCTCTTTTATGAATACGATTAAGTTTGAATACAAATTCTTCACCAATAAAATTTAAATTAGCTACCGCAAATACTTTAATAACATCTGCTTTTGCCATAATACGCAAAGCTTTTTGTAAAGTATCATGTTGAATAAGTGATGCCGTATCTTTAGCACTTTCAATATGTAATTGTGTTATTTTATGAGCAATTTGCATCATTGTATCTTGATTTGTAAAAGGAAAGTTAGGATCTATTTCTTGAAAATGATTATTTAAATAGATGACTTCATCTAAAAAAGATTCTTTAAAATCTGACCATCCTTGAAAACCTAGTTTATGGGCAATTCGAATGATGGTAGAAGGGGCTGTATAGGTTTCATCACCTATCATTTTAGTAGAATAGTCTTTTATTTGTTCTTGTTTTTCTAATATGAAATCAATGATTGTTTTTTCATTATACGAGAAAATATCTTGTTTCATTTGTTCTTGTAAAAGCATGTCATCACCTCTTTATTTATTATATAAAAAATTAAGGGAGGAAAAAATGGATTTATTAAAACATTATAAAAATAGTTATTTAAGTTATTTCTTAATGTATTTTTTCTTTTTTTTCAGTCTTGCTTTCTTTTCAGGATTTCTATCTGTTTATTTAATGGATCAAGGCTTTAGTGCTTCACAAGTAAGTTTTGTTGTTTCTTGTTCATTTATTTTATCTGTGATCGTTCAACCTTTTATTGGTAAATTAAATGATGTTTATGAATCAAAATATGTTAATGGTGTTTTATTATTAATTGCAGGCCTTTTAGGAATTGTCTTTATGTTCTTAAAAAATATTTATTTAATTGCACTTGTTTATAGTCTTGTTTTATCAATTACCAATGGAACAAATCCAATCATTGAAAGAATGGCTGTTCTATCAAGATTCAAATATGGTTCTATTCGTGTGTGGGCTACCATTGGCTATGCCATTGCAACAATCATATCAGGATATATTTATAAAAACATTGGATCTTTTAGTCTTTATGTTTTCTTTGCAATAGGGGAGTTTTTATGTGTTATAGGACTATTAGGTACGCAAAGTATTCTACCTCCTGTTGAAAAGACAAATGAAAAGATTTCGATGTCATCTGTTTTTAAGATTAAACATATTCCTTATTATTTAATTATTGTTTGCTTATTTTATGGTATTACGAATGTACATCATCTTTATTTACCAGCTATGTTAAAACAGAGTGGATTACCAATTAATAACGTCTCAAATGTTATCTTTGTTTCTACTTTATCAGAAGTACCTGTAACCTTATTATCTCATTTTTATATGAATCGTTTTTCAAATAAACAATTATTAATGAGTGTTTTTATTTTACTATGCATTCAATTTTTTACTTTTAGTTTTCTATCCTCACTTATTATCCAAATCATGATTGTTTTTCTTACAAAAACAGTTGCTACTATGGCTTTTGTAATGATTAATTTAAGAATTATTTCAACCATTGTTGATAATGCTAGACAAAACACAGCTTTGTCTCTTGTTTCAGCTTGTAAAAGCTTTGCATCTATTGTCTTTCAAATGCTTGCTGGTTATTTGATTGATTTTACAGGTTATCAAATGTTTTATTTTGTTTTATTTATTTGTAGTGTTATTGGTATGGTCCTTGTTTTCTTTTTTAAAGTACCAACCAATAAAGATTTAAAAGTATTTCATTAGGAGGTTTTTATGTTAGAACGTTATAAAAATAGTTATTTAAGTTATTTTCTCATGTATAATTTCTATTATTTATCATGGGCTGTATTCTCTGCTTTAATTTCTGTTTATTTATTAGATAAAGATTTTAAAGCAAGTGAAGTTTCTTTAGTTGTTTCTACTTCTTTTTTAACATCTATGATATTTCAACCAGTGATTGGTATGTTTAGTGATCGTTATGATGTTAAAAAAGTTAACTTTGTTTTATTTGCTTTAGCAGGTATTGGTGGTCTTGCCTTTATGTTTGCTTCTTCTTTAATAACCATTACAATTGGTTATAGTTTTGTATTAACTTTAATTAATGGGACAAATCCTGTTATGGAAAAGATTGCATCCTCTTCTCCTTATCAATATGGAAAAATAAGAATATGGGGAACCATTGGTTATGCTATTGGTTCATGGCTTGCAGGAATGATTTATCAACTTATTTCGCCATCAGCCATCTTTATTTGTTTTATCATTACAATGATTCTTTGTATCATTGGCCTACTAGGTACCAAAACACCTAGTGAACTTGGACAAAACAATGAAGAAAAAACAAAAACAAGTACACTCTTTCATAACCATAAATACTTATATTATTTAATCATAGCTGCTATTTTCCAAGGAATTACCAATATGGCTAATACCTATATTCCAGCTATGTTTCAAAATGATGGTTTAAAAGTAAGTCTTGTTTCTACTATTTTATCTTTTGCTGTCTTATGTGAAGCACCTCTAGTTTTATTTTCACATAAATTCATGGATAAACTTACTAATAAAAGACTACTTATCATTGCCTATAGTATGATTACTATTCAATTTTTATGTTATGCCTTAAATGTTTGGTTACCACTTAAAGTCATTATTACTTTAATTACAAAGCATCCTTCAGGTATGTTATTTATTATGATTAATTTAAAAATTGTTAGTACACTTGTTCCTAAAGAACATCAAATTACAGCACTTGCATTTGTACAAACTTTAAGAAATCTAAGTTCTATTATTTTTCAAAACATTGCAGGACAAATACTTGATATTTCTTCTTATCAAATCCTATTTGCTTTATCATTAATTGTTATTGTAGTAGGTTTTGTTCTTGTTATCCTCTTTAAAGTTCCTTCTGGAAAAGATCAAAAACTCTTTAATTAAAAATCGAGGACAATGCTTAGCATTGTCCCCTTTATTCAAATAATTTAATTCTTATTCTTTAAATCATTATTAAATGCATCTTCTAATTCTAATACTTCATCTTCAGGAATTTCTAAAAAAGCTATTGCTTCTTTAAAAGACATTTTAAGTTTTGTCATAATATTTTTAATACTTCTAATTCTTTCTTTTTGTGTTCCTTTTTTTGTCCCTTTTTCTAACGCTTCTAA
>ERZ839489.2026-NODE-2026-length-10339-cov-2.835084_pt1 | contig 10339 bp, 6 predicted proteins | sample MGYA00519938_ERZ839489 | MGnify/ENA primary metagenome ERZ839489 (study PRJEB31850, sample SAMEA3708846) | human gut metagenome | biome: human gut; feature: human-associated habitat; material: faeces | place: China | collected 2014 ... | reverse complement strand
CGGAAGAACGGGCTGAGACCGGACTTGGCGGCGCTGGTCGATTCCTTGGCCCCTCGTTTTATCCGTTTCCCCGGAGGCAGTTTCGTGGAGGGGTATACGGCGGGTACGTACCCTATCTGGAGGGAGACGCTGGGCGATATCTCGGAACGTAAGCATTTCTGGAACGTATGGGCCTATGGTACGACGAACGGCATGGGCTACCACGAGTACTTGCAAATGTGCGAGGATATGGGGGCGGAGCCTATCTACGTTATTAATAGCGGGATCACGAGCCAAAGCCGCCGGCCCCGCTACGAGGATATCACGGCGATGGATAAGCTCACGGGAGATGCCTTGGACGCTATCGCCTACGCGAACGCCCCGGCGGATTCCCTGCCGGGCGCCCTGCGTGCGAGGAACGGGCATCCGGAACCTTTCAACTTGAAGTATGTCGAGATCGGCAGCGAGAACTATGGCGGGGAGTATTTCAGGCGCTTTGAGCTTTTCCGCAAGGCGATCAAGGAGGCCTATCCGGAGATTACCGTTATCAGCAGTTCGCCCCTCACGAAGCGAGGCCGTAGCGAGTGGGTGGATTCCCATTATTACGCCGGGGAGAATTTCTTCCTATCGAACTCCGGCCGGTTTAATAGCGACCGGTATTCCCGACGTTCGCCGGCGGTGTTTATCGGGGAGTTCGGGACGACAGAGCGGCCCTTGGCCGGTACGCTCCGGGCGGCGGTGGCCGAGGCCTGTTTCTTGGTCGGGGCGGAGGAGAACCCGGATATGGTACGCCGCTTGGCGTATGCCCCGGTGTTGGGCAACGCCGGGTTCGAGAACCAGCGCCATCCGTTGATCTCTTTCAACACCCATCAGGCGGTGGTCTCTCCTTCCTACCATTTATTAAAGATGTTTACCCGCCATCGGGGGGATGAGGTGCTGAAGACGATCGTGGATACCTACGAGAAGCCACAGGCACGTACGGGCCGGGCGGGCGTAGAGATGTTTGATAATAGCTATGAGTTCAAGGACGTGCGGATCGACGGCGTGCCCGTATCGGATATATCCGTGATGAGCGGGGGATGGAGGGTCCCGGAGGCTGGTATGTTGGTGCCGGAGGCCAACCGGTGGAACCAGGTATTGTTCGGCGACTCTACGAGCTACGCCTATGAATATACGGCTACCGTCCGGCGTACGAAAGGTAGCGGGCAGATACAGCTTCGCCTCCGCGACAACGGGCGGACGGGCGAGCAGGCGGATTATATCGCCCTGACGATCGGGGCGGGAACGAGCGAGCTGTACCATCAGGTAGGTGGCGTGAAGGATAGCTTGGTCTCTCCCGTGCGGTTCCCTTTTGAGAGTAACCGGTGGTATACGGTTCGCATGACGTGCGAGTACGAGCGTGTCCGTTGTTATGTGGACGGCGTATTGCTGCATGAGGTGGATATGCGTCCGATCCCGTCGTTGGTATCCGTCGCTACCCTCGACAAGGAGAACCGGGTGATTTACTTGAAGGTCGTGAATACGACCCGCCACGAGGAGAAGACCTCTTTGCGTATCGAGGGAGTGAATATCCGTAACGAGGCGGAGCTGATCCAATTGAGAGGGGAGCCGGAGGCTCGTAATACGTTTGAGAACCCGGGGGCCGTAACGCCTGTCACCGAGCCTATCGTATTCCCGATGAGCGGCCCGTTTATCTATAATTTCCCGCCTAATTCAGTGACGATCTTGAAATTATACATGGAGTAGGTCAGATAGGGCAGGAGGGCCGGTACACTTTATCTGTATTTATCCTAACTTCGCGGCGACTTTAACAAAAAAAATGTGTTATGGAACCAATGCATAAGATAAACAAGGTAGAGCTCCGGAGCTTGCAGCTTGAGGACTATACGCAGTTGTCGCAATCTTTCAAGAGGGTGTACGCCGACAAGGATGTTTTCTGGACCCGCAAGCAGATCGAGACGTTGATACGGATATTTCCCGAGGGACAGGTCGTGACGCTGGTGGATGACCGGATCGTAGGATGCGCCCTCTCCATCATCGTGGATTATGACATGGTGAAAGGGGATCATACCTACGCCAAGGTAACGGGCAACGAGACGTTCAGCACGCATAATCCGAACGGGAATATATTATATGGTATAGAGGTGTTCATCCATCCGGACTACCGGGGCCTCCGGCTGGCCCGCCGTATGTACGAGTACCGGAAGGAGCTGTGCGAGAAGTTGAACCTGAAGGCGATCATGTTCGGCGGACGTATCCCGAACTATTATAAATACGCCGATCATATGCGTCCGAAGGAATACATCGAGAAGGTGCGCTCACGCCAGATCTACGACCCGGTGCTCACCTTCCAGCTCTCCAACGATTTCCACGTGCGGAAAGTGATGATGAACTACTTGCCGAACGACGAGGAGTCGAAGCATTGCGCTACCCTGCTGCAATGGGATAATATCTATTACCAGCCGCCTACGACGGATTACGTGGATAAGAAGACAACCGTGCGTGTCGGTCTGGTACAATGGCAGATGCGGCCTTATAAGACACTGGACGACGTGTTCGAGCAGGTGGAGTTCTTCGTCGACGCCGTGTCCGATTACAAGAGCGACTTCGTCCTTTTCCCCGAGTATTTCAACGCTCCGCTGATGGCCAAGTTCAACCATCTGGGCGAGGCGCAGAGCATCCGTGGGCTGGCACAGTACACCGAGGAGATCCGTGAGCGATTCGTGAACCTCGCCATCAGTTACAATATCAATATCATCACCGGTAGCATGCCTTTGCTGAAGGAGGACGGGGCGCTATATAACGTGGGATACCTGATCCGTCGTGACGGCTCCTACGAGATGTACGAGAAGGTACATGTCACCCCGGACGAGCAGAAGAGCTGGGGACTCTCGGGCGGGAAGATGGTGAAGACGTTTGATACGGATTGCGCCCGGATCGGAGTGCTGATCTGTTATGACGTGGAATTCCCGGAGCTTTCCCGTATCATGGCCGACCAAGGGATGCAGATCCTCTTCGTGCCTTTCCTTACGGATACGCAGAACGGTTACTCTCGGGTTCGTGTGTGTGCCCAAGCCCGGGCGATCGAGAACGAGTGCTTCGTGGTGATAGCGGGCAGCGTGGGCAACCTGCCTCGTGTGCATAATATGGATATACAGTACGCCCAGTCGGGTGTGTTCACGCCTTGCGATTTCGCTTTCCCGACCGATGGCAAGCGTGCGGAGGCAACCCCGAATACGGAGATGATCCTTGTATCGGACGTGGACCTTGATTTGCTCAACGAGTTGCATACGTATGGTAGCGTGCGTAACCTTCGGGACCGTCGCCACGACTTGTATGAGTTGAGGGTAAAAAAACAGTAGTGTTTGCGGTTGAACACAATAGTATTCATGGTTGAACCCAGTAGTGTTCGCTATTAAACACAATTATATTCGCCGGAAGAATGCAGTAGGGGCGGGATCTGTCCGCCCTCCCGTGCCGTGTATGCGTGGGAGGGCGGACGAATCCCGCCCCTGCGGTTTATATCGGGGGGAGGATCGCTCGCTTCCCCCCTTCGGAAATGATCTTAATGACTTAGCATCTCAGCCGTGATCGGCGTGAATTTCTCGGCATCCGATTTACGGAGTTGTACGCTACCGTCGTTCCAGTTGGAAGGCCAACCTCCGATGATGTGTCCGAGGAATACCAGCTTGATCTCGTGCAAGCCCTTTGCCAAGGCCGCGGAGGTGTCATGACGGGAGAAGCGTTTTACCTCGCCACCGTTATTGACCATCAACTTGCCGTCGATCCATACCTCCTCTAAATCCGAAGAGATGTAATAAACGCCATCCTCCGGGATATTCACGTAGCCGGTAGCGATAGCGGCGTATTGCTTCACGCCTCGCATGGATTCGGGGGCGGGCACTTGGTTGGTCAGTTCACGGGTCGTCTTGATGACCTGTTTCTTACCGGTCTTCTGAGCGGCCTCCAGATTATTTACGCTTAGGTACATGCCATCGAATACCTCCATGTCGAGGCCCGGGGTCGTCTTGGCTACCTCCTTGGCGGGAGCCAGCGTTTGTTTCTCCACGAGGATCGTGCGAGGCTTACCCATCTTGCCGGAAGGCAACACGGAAGCGATCTTCACGGTCGTAGTCTCTGTGATGTCGAAAGGAGCCGTATATACGGTAGATTCCGGGGTAGGCTCGGTGCCATCCAGCGTGTAGACCATCTTCATCGGACGGTTCGTGGTGAATGTCATGGTAGCCTTGTCCGTGAAAGCCACGAAGTTGCAAGAACCGTTCGGTTGCTCGGGCTGCGGGATGTAGTAGTTGATACCGTGTCCGTCTAGGCGAACCTGAGCGTTGTCCAGACGGCGTTCGAAGTCCTTGTAATCCTTCCGGTCCAGCGGGCTCCAAGCGATCTCGGAGAGGGCTAGGATACGAGGATAGATACGGTACTCCATGATGTCCGTGTTATAAAGGTACTCACTCCATACGTTGCATTGCACGCCCTTGATGAAATGTCCTTTACCGGCCGCTGCCAGCGTGTCGGGGACGGGGTTGTACTTATAGACCCGCTCCGCCGTGGTGAATCCTCCGATAGATACCGGGTTGATCTTGTAGTCGCCTTGGAACTGGTCGATATACATACCCTCGCTTCCCGGGGTCATGATCACGTCGTGGTTCATGCTAGCGGCGGCGATACCGCCTTCCTCACCTCGCCAAGACATTACCGTGGCCGATGGAGCCAGACCTCCCTCGAGGATCTCGTCCCATCCGATCATCTTCTTGCCGTGCTTGTTTACGACCTTCTCCATGCGTTGTACGAAATAGCTCTGCAATTTCTCCTCGGCGGAATGTTCCTTGTCGCCTTTCAAGCCTTCCTTACGGATACGGGCCTGACAAAGCGGGCATTTCTCCCAGCTCGTCTTCGGGCACTCATCGCCTCCGATATGGAAATACTCGCCCGGGAATAGGGGAGCTACCTCGGCGATCACGTCCTCGAAGAACTGGAAGGGCTCTTCCTTCCCGGCGCATAATACGATGTCTTCCACGCCCCAGATGATACGGGGAGTACCCAGCTTACCCTCGCAAGACAGCTCCGGATAGGCGGCGATAGCGGCCATCTCGTGTCCCGGAAGCTCTATCTCGGGAACGATCGTGATGAAACGATCCGCCGCGTATTTAACGATATCCTTCACCTCCTCTTGGGTATAGAAGCCTCCGTACTCGGTACCCTCGCCATCGATGCGCTTAGAGCCGATCTCGGTCAGTTTCGGGTACTTCTTGATCTCGATACGCCATCCTTGGTCGTCGGTCAGGTGCCAATGCATGCGGTTGATCTTGAACAAGGCCAATACATCCAGCTGCTTCTTGATATTCTCTACCGGGATGAAATGGCGGCAGGGGTCGAGCATGATACCGCGGTAGCCGAATCGAGGCTCGTCCTTGATAGATACGGCCGGAGCGGTCCATGCGATACCTTTCACGGCGGAAGGACTCTCGATCTCGGCGGGCAGCAATTGCAAGAACGATTGCATACCGTAGAAAAGACCTTGAGGGGTCTTGGCTTTGATACGAACGCCGCTGTCGGCTACGTCGAGCGTGTATCCCTCGTCGTTTACGTCCAGAGAGCCGTCGATAACCAACGAGATACCGTCGGAGGTCTCTTTGTCGGCGGTAGCTATCTGGTAGCCTGTCGCCGTGTTCATTTTAGCCGCGAAGAACTCGGCTACGGTTTTCGCCTCCGGGGTGGAAGCGTAGATCCTCGTGTTTTTGTTTAGCTTGAAGTTTCCTTCGTTCTGCGTAAGGCTGACCGGTGTCGGGATGATGTTGATACCTTGGTTGTAAGCTTTCGCTTTACCGGGAGCATCATCACACGAGGCCATCAGGCCCAAGACAGCGCCGGCGCAGATTGTAGCAAGGAGCTTTTTCATAGAATTAAAAATTGAAAGTTGAAAATTGAATATTGTTTAGATGTTTTTGAGAGTTTAAAAAGAGAATTGAGAGTTGAAGATAAGATGCCGTTTGGCATCCTTTTCAATTCTCAATTCTCAATTTCCTATTTACCATGCGAAGATAGGATATTCCTTCATGATACCGTTCACCTTCTCACGAACGGCGCCGATAGTCTTATCGCATTCGGGAGCGGCCAATACGGTGTCGATCAGTTCCACGATCTCGCCCATAAGCGGCTCTTTAGCGCCACGGGTCGTGATAGCGGGCGTACCCACACGGATACCGGAGGTCTGGAAGGCCGAGCGGCTGTCGAACGGAACCATGTTCTTGTTCACCGTGATGTCGGCGGCTACCAAGGCTTTCTCGGCCACCTTACCGGTCAGGTCGGGGAACTTCGTGCGCAGGTCGATCAGCATGCTGTGGTTGTCCGTACCGCCGGAGATGATCTTGTACCCTTTGTCCGTGAAGGCCTTGGCCATAGCGGCGGCGTTCGCTTTCACCTGTGCTTGGTACGTCTTGTATTCCGGCTCCAAAGCCTCTCCGAAGGCTACGGCCTTGGCTGCGATCACATGCTCCAGCGGACCGCCTTGGATACCCGGGAATACGGCGGAGTCCAACAACTGAGACATCTTCTTGATCTCGCCTTTCGGTGTCTTCTTGCCCCAAGGATTCTCGAAATCCTTACCCAGCAGGATGATACCGCCACGAGGACCCCGCAGGGTCTTATGCGTCGTAGACGTTACGATGTGAGCGTACTCCAGCGGGTTGTTCAGTAAACCGGCGGCGATCAGGCCTGCCGGGTGAGCCATATCGATCATCAATAAGGCGCCTACCTTGTCGGCTATCTCACGCATACGTTTGTAATCCCAGTCACGGGAATAAGCGGAACCGCCGCCAACGATCAATTTCGGTTTCTCACGAAGGGCTACTTCCTCCATTTGGTCGTAGTCCACCCGTCCGGTATCTTCCTTTACATTATATTCGGTAGCGTGATAGAGAACGCCGGAGCTATTTACTGGTGAACCGTGGGACAGGTGTCCGCCATGCGACAGGTTCAACCCGAGGAACGTGTCGCCCGGATTCAATACGGCGAAGAATACGGCTGCGTTGGCCTGCGCCCCGGAGTGAGGCTGCACGTTGGCCCATTCGGCGTTGAATAGCTTTTTCAACCGTTCGATAGCGATCGTTTCACTTTGGTCTACTACCTCGCAACCCCCATAATAACGCTTGCCGGGATATCCCTCGGCGTATTTGTTGGTCAGACAGCTTCCCATGGCCTGCATGACCTGGTCGCTGACAAAGTTCTCGGAAGCGATCAACTCAATGCCTTTCAATTGGCGTTGGTGCTCCTTCTCGATAATGTCAAAAATGATGTTGTCTCTTTTCATTACCTCTTAAATTGGTTATTGCAATGATATGTTCCTCATTGAAAAGGAATCCTCGCGAATGTACTATATTATTTTAATACTATTTAAAAGATTCCGTTTAATTATTACAGATGCGCCGGAAATGGCTCCGCTTACCACTTGGTGAGGGTTACGTTTCTGAACTCAACCTCCTTACCCTCGCTCTGTAGCCCGATATGGCCTTCCTTCACCTTGTTGGTTCCGGTGTTCTGGTATACGCCGTTGATGTAAACGGTGATGACGCCGTCTTTCACGAAGATGTTCGCCTCGTTCCACTCTCCGGCGGGCTTCTCGCTGGACGGGTTCACGTTCTTTACGACAGGGAAGAAGGGACGTTCCTCTCCCGGGCGTTGCTGGTACTCGACAAGGTCGGAGCCTCCCAGCAGTACGAACAATCCGGCCCTCCCGGCTTGCAGATTACACTCGATCCCGTTCGGGAAGGGGTTCTTTAGGTCTGCGATATGCAGGAAGATGCCGCTGTTCGCGTTGGAATCCCCATTCGGCCAACGCCATTCCACGTGCAATTTATAGTCGCTGTATTTCTCCTTGGTGTACATATAGCCGAAAGGCTGGCCGGTGATGAAGATCTTACCGTCGCGTACGGAATAGACCTGATCGGCGGGGACGGAGTTTTTGTCGACTACGAAATTCCAGTTAGACAGGTCTTTCCCGTTGAACAGTTTCTCGGTCTTCTGTGCGTTCGCCCCATTGGAGAAACAGAAGAGGGAGGCGGCTAATACAGCCAAAGATAGCATTCTTTTTTTCATGGCATTAAACTCTATTTATAGTATGATTAATCAACGATTAGTTTGCGATAGCGTACCCGTTTCGGCTCGGCGTCGCCCAATGTCTTACGTTTGTATTCCTCGTACTCGGAATAGGTCCCTTCGTAGAAGACCACGTTGGAATCGCCCTCGAACGACAGGATATGCGTACAGATACGGTCCAAGAACCAACGGTCGTGAGAGACGACGACGGCGCAACCGGCGAAGTTCTCCAGACCCTCCTCCAAGGCACGTAGCGTGTTCACGTCGATATCGTTGGTCGGCTCGTCGAGCAGCAATACGTTAGCGTCCGCTTTCAGCGTCAGCGCCAGATGCAGGCGGTTACGCTCTCCTCCGGAGAGTACGCCGCATAGCTTCTCTTGATCCGCTCCCGCGAAATTGAATTTAGACAGGTAAGCCCTTGCGTTCACCTCCTTGCCACCCATACGGATGAATTCCTGTCCGCCGGATACGACTTGGTAAACGGTCTTTTTCGGGTCTATATCCTTATGGGTCTGGTCGGCGTAACCTACTTGTACGGTCTCGCCCACCTCGAAGGTCCCCTTGTCGATGCTTTCCATGCCCATGATCATCTTAAATAAGGTAGTCTTACCGGCACCGTTCGGCCCGATGACTCCCACGATACCATTCGGGGGAAGCATGAAGTTCAAATCATCGAACAGCAGCTTATCGCCGAACGCCTTCGCCACGTGCTGTGCCTCGATCACCTTATTGCCCAAGCGAGGGCCGTTCGGGATGAAGATCTCCAGCTTAGCCTCACGCTCCTTCTGGTCCTCGTTCAAGAGGGCCTCGTACGAGTTCAGACGTGCCTTACCCTTGGCGTGACGGGCCTTCGGCGCCATATTGATCCATTCCAGCTCACGCTCCAAGGTCTTACGGCGCTTGCTGACTTGCTTCTCTTCTTGAGCCATACGCTTCGTCTTCTGGTCTAGCCAAGAGGAGTAATTACCCTTCCAAGGGATACCCTCGCCACGATCCAGCTCAAGGATCCATCCGGCCACGTGGTCTAGGAAGTAACGGTCGTGCGTGATGCAGATAACGGTACCGGCATATTGTTGCAGATGTTGCTCCAGCCAGTCGATCGACTCGGCGTCCAAGTGGTTGGTCGGCTCATCCAACAGCAATACGTCCGGCTGCTGGAGCAGCAATCGGCAAAGGGCCACCCGGCGACGCTCGCCTCCGGACAACGTATCCACCACCTGATCCTCCGGCGGACAACGCAAAGCGTCCATGGCACGTTCCAGACGGCTGTCGAGGTTCCATGCGTCCGTAGCGTCGATCTTGTCCTGCAACTCCGCCTGACGGTTGATCAAGGCATCCATCTTATCCGGATCTTCCAGCACTTCCGGATCGCCGAATCGCTCGTTCACCTCCTCATATTCCTTCAAGGTGTCCACGATCTCCTGCACGCCTTCCTGCACGATCTCCTTCACGGTCTTGCCCGGCTCCAACTTAGGATCCTGCTCCAGATACCCTACGGAATACCCGGGGGAGAAGACCGCCTCTCCTTAATAATCCTTATCGATGCCGGCGATAATCTTCAGCAACGTAGATTTACCGGAACCATTCAATCCGATGATTCCGATCTTCGCCCCATAGAAAAAGGACAGATATATATTCTTTAAAACCTGTTTTTGAGGCGGAAAGATCTTGTTCACGCCTACCATCGAGAAAATAATCTTCTTATCGTCTGCCATATAATTTTTAGTGTGTTAATTGGTTCCTTAACTTAAAATAATGGTGTACAAATCTACGTAAATATCTTTTATTTTACAAATTAACAAAGATCATAGGTATCAGATATCTACCGATTGCCAAGTTTGGCGTGTGGAGATTACTCGGTTCAATTCTCTTGTGAAAGAAGCCGGTAGATATGCTATTCCTCGGAAGTTGAGTTTTAGCGTTATCATAAATGAAGGGTAGGAGAGGTTGTGCGGCGTTGTGGTTAGGACTGTGCGATCATGTGGCTTTAGGCTGTGTGATCCTAACGATTTAGGATTGTGGTTCGTCTTCGTCTCGTGAAGATATGTAACCGGTTTATGCATGATGTAATACGTGATGTAAAGTGCTTATATCTTGTTTCTTGCGTTTGCTCCCCATGAAAAAACTAAAATTTACCCCTCTTGAAATTTGTATAATAAAATAAAACCCCCTATCTTTGCACTCGCATTACAAAAGTAACGCACAGGATGATTCGCTAGCTCAGCTGGTAGAGCACAACACTTTTAAT
>ERZ839489.2018-NODE-2018-length-10377-cov-4.768165_pt1 | contig 10377 bp, 6 predicted proteins | sample MGYA00519938_ERZ839489 | MGnify/ENA primary metagenome ERZ839489 (study PRJEB31850, sample SAMEA3708846) | human gut metagenome | biome: human gut; feature: human-associated habitat; material: faeces | place: China | collected 2014 ... | reverse complement strand
CGGTATCGGCCAAACCTTTACGGGCACCGTGAGTAGAGATAAAGTACTCCAACACGGACAAACCTTCCTTAAAGTTAGAAAGGATCGGGTTCTCGATAATCTGACCACCTTCTGCACCACTCTTCTGCGGTTTCGCCATCAAACCACGCATACCGGACAACTGACGAATCTGCTCCTTAGAACCACGGGCACCGGAATCCATCATCATGTAGATTGAGTTGAATCCATCGTTATCCGCCGTCAATTGCTTAATCAAGATATTAGACAAGTTACTATTAACGTGTGTCCAAGTATCGATAATCTGGTTATAACGCTCGTTGTTGGTAATGAAACCCATATTATAGTTAGCCATGATCTGCTCAACCTCCTCATATCCCTTCTGAACCAACGCGTCTTTTTCAGCAGGAATAAGCACATCGGCCAAGTTGAAAGACAGACCACCCTTAAATGCCATATAGTAACCCAAGTTCTTGATATCATCCAAGAACTGAGCGGTACGAGCTACGCCACAAGCCTTGATTACCCGACCGATGATGTCGCGAAGAGACTTCTTACCCAACACCTCGTTTACATAACCAATCTCTTTCGGCACGAACTCGTTGACCATCAAACGTCCAACAGAAGTCTCAACCATCGTCTTCACCAAGTTACCGTTCGCATCCAAATCCTCCACGTAAACATGGATCGGAGCATGGATATCCAACTTCTTCTCATTGTAAGCGATCGTAGCCTCTTCCGGACCATAGAAAGTCAAACCTTCGCCTTGTGTACCCTTGCGCAACTTGGTAATATAATACAAACCAAGCACCATATCCTGAGAAGGTACGGTAATAGGAGCACCATTCGCAGGGTTCAAGATATTGTGTGAAGCCAACATCAACATTTGAGCTTCCAAAACAGCCTCATTACCTAACGGCAAGTGAACAGCCATCTGGTCACCGTCGAAGTCGGCGTTGAATGCTGTACATGCCAACGGGTGCAACTGGATAGCCTTACCCTCGATCAATTTCGGCTGGAACGCTTGGATACCCAAACGGTGCAATGTCGGGGCACGGTTCAACAATACCGGGTGGCCCTTCATTACGTACTCCAAAATATCCCAAACAACCGGTTCCTTACGGTCAACGATCTTCTTGGCGGATTTCACCGTCTTCACGATACCGCGTTCGATCAATTTACGGATAACGAAAGGCTTATAAAGCTCGGCAGCCATATTCTTCGGCAAACCGCACTCGTGCATCTTTAATTCCGGACCTACGACAATAACCGAACGAGCGGAGTAGTCAACACGCTTACCCAACAAGTTCTGACGGAAACGACCTTGTTTACCTTTCAAACTGTCGGACAAGGACTTCAACGGACGATTGGCGTCTGTCTTAACAGCGCTCGATTTACGAGAGTTGTCAAACAAAGAGTCCACGGCCTCCTGAAGCATACGTTTCTCATTACGTAAGATCACTTCCGGAGCCTTAATATCGATCAATCGTTTCAAACGGTTATTACGGATAATAACACGACGATATAAATCATTCAAGTCAGAAGTAGCGAAACGGCCACCGTCCAACGGAACCAACGGACGCAGTTCGGGAGGGATCACCGGGATCACCTTCATGATCATCCATTCCGGTTTGTTACGACCTCTGGACGCACGAAAAGACTCAACCACCTGAAGGCGTTTCAAGGCCTCGTTCTTTCTCTGTTGAGATGTGTCCGTGTTCGCACGGTGACGCAACTCATAAGAAAGAGAATCCAAGTCCAAGCGAGCCAACAGCTCATAAACAGCCTCAGCGCCGATCTTAGCGATGAACTTATTCGGATCCGTATCCTCTAGCAATTGATTTTCTCTTGGAAGGCTATCCAAAATATCCAGATATTCCTCCTCAGATAATAGGTCTAACTCACCGACCGTGTCTACGCAACCCGGCTGGATCACGACGTAGCGTTCGTAATAGATGATGGAATCCAGTTTCTTGGTAGGAAGACCTAGCAAGTAACCGATTTTATTAGGCAAAGAACGGAAATACCAAATATGGGCAACAGGAACCACCAAATGGATGTGTCCCATACGTTCACGACGAACTTTCTTTTCCGTAACTTCCACTCCACAACGATCGCAGACAATACCTTTGTAACGGATACGCTTGTACTTACCGCAATGGCACTCATAGTCCTTGATCGGACCAAAGATACGCTCACAGAACAAACCGTCACGCTCAGGCTTATACGTACGATAGTTAATTGTTTCCGGTTTCAAAACCTCACCGCTGGAGTTCTCTAGGATCTCCTCAGGGGATGCCAGACCGATGGTTATTTTTGAAAAGTTACTCTTTATCTTGTTTTCTTTTCTAAAGGCCATATTATTTATTTATAAAGAGTTATCAATAGATAAAGTAGACGGGCCGTAGCCCACCTACTTCTTTATTGTTATTGAATTAATCCAGAGTGAAACTCAAACCAAGTCCTCTCAACTCGTGCAATAATACATTCAGAGATTCAGGAATACCCGGCTGTGGCATCGGATCACCCTTCACGATCGCCTCATAAGCCTTCGAACGTCCTACAACGTCATCAGACTTAATCGTAAGAATTTCCTGAAGAACATGAGCGGCACCGAAGGCTTCCAGTGCCCAAACCTCCATCTCTCCGAAACGCTGACCACCGAACTGTGCCTTACCACCTAACGGCTGTTGCGTAATCAAAGAGTACGGACCGATTGAACGGGCATGCATCTTATCGTCAACCATGTGGCCCAACTTCAAGAAGTAAGTCACACCCACCGTAGCAGGTTGGTCGAAACGCTCACCAGTACCACCATCATACAAGTAAGACTTACCGTAGCGAGGAATACCAGCTTTGTCTGTCCATTCGTTCAAATCATCCAAAGTCGCGCCATCGAAGATCGGAGTAGCGAACTTAACGTCCAGCTCACGTCCGGCCCAACCCAACACGGCCTCAAAAATCTGTCCCAAGTTCATACGAGAAGGCACACCCAGCGGGTTCAAGCAGATATCCACCGGAGTACCGTCTTCCAAGAACGGCATATCCTCCTGACGAACGATCTTTGATACGATACCCTTGTTACCGTGGCGACCGGCCATCTTATCACCTACCTGAATCTTACGTTTCTTGGCGATATAAACCTTAGCCATCTGTACGATACCTGTCGGCAGCTCATCACCGATCGTCAAGTCGAACTTCTTACGTCTCAACTCAGCGTCAAGCTCCTTGTACTTCTTCAAATAATTCAAGATAACCTGCTTGATCAACTCATTTTTCTGAGCGTCTGCCGTCCACTTGCTTACTTGGATGGAGTTATAATCCAATTCTTCCAGAGATTTGCGGGTAAACTTAGCACCCTTAGCGATAATCTCCGTATTCATATAGTCTTTAACACCTTGAGAAACCTTGCCGTTTGTAAGCACTAACAACTTATCAACTAACAAAGTCTTCAAGCTAGCCATCTTTTCTTCGTATTCCTCGTCCAACTTCGGCAAGATCGCCTTATCAGTCAATCTGGATTTACGTTTCTTGACAGCCTTCGAGAACAAAGCGGTCTCGATAACCACACCGCGCAAAGACGGAGTAGCCTTCAAGGAAGCATCCTTCACATCACCCGCCTTATCACCGAAGATAGCACGCAACAACTTTTCCTCCGGAGATGGATCAGACTCACCTTTCGGAGTGATCTTACCGATCAAGATATCACCCGGCTCGATGCGAGCACCTACACGAACGATACCTCTCTCATCCAAATCCTTGGTAGCCTCTTCGCTGACGTTAGGGATATCGGAAGTCAATTCCTCCATACCACGCTTTGTCTCACGTACCTCAAGGATGTATTCGTCAACGTGGACAGACGTAAAGAAGTCCTCGCGAACCATACGCTCGTTCAACACGATAGCATCCTCATAGTTGTAACCCTTCCAAGGCATGTAAGCCACCTTCACGTTACGTCCCAAAGCAAGCTCGCCTTTCTGGGTTGAGTAACCCTCGGTAAGGATATCGCCGGCTTTCACACGTTGTCCGCGATGACAGATCGGTTTCAAATCGACCGTCGTGCTCTGGTTGGTCTTACGCCATTTCGGGATATTATATGTCTTAACCGCATCCTCGAAGCTAACGAATTCCTCGTCCTCCGTGCGGTCATATTTAATCTTGATACAAGTAGCATCAACGAACACAACCTCGCCCTCACGCTCAGCCATGATCTGAGTACGGGAGTCACGGGCAACCTGCGCCTCAATACCGGTACCAACAATCGGAGCGTCCGTACGCAACAAAGGAACTGCCTGACGCATCATGTTAGAACCCATCAATGCACGGTTAGCATCATCATGTTCCAAGAACGGAATCAAAGATGCCGCAATAGAAGCAATCTGTTGAGGAGATACATCCATCAACTCTACCTGATCAGGAGTAACAACCGGATAATCGGCATCGCGACGAGCCTTAACCTTGTCACGAACAAACTTACCTTCATCATCCAAAGGTGCATTACCCTGAGCAATAATCTTATCTTCTTCTTCTTCTGCAGTCAAGTATTCAATTCCTTCATCAGAAATATCCACCTTACTATCAGCTACCTTACGATAAGGAGTAGAAATGAAACCAAGTTCATTAATTTTAGCATAAACGCACAAAGAAGAAATCAAACCGATATTCGGACCTTCAGGGGTTTCAATCGGACACAAACGACCATAGTGAGTATAGTGTACGTCACGCACCTCGAAACCGGCACGTTCACGCGACAAACCACCGGGACCTAACGCAGACAAACGACGTTTGTGAGTAATTTCAGCCAACGGATTGGTTTGGTCCATGAATTGTGATAATGCATTTGTACCGAAGAATGAATTGATAACAGAAGAAATAGTCTTCGCATTAATCAAATCAATCGGAGTAAATACTTCATTGTCACGTACATTCATACGTTCACGAATAGTACGAGACATACGAGCCAATCCGATAGCAAACTGATTGGACAACTGTTCTCCCACTGTACGCACACGACGATTACTCAAGTGGTCAATATCATCAACATCAGCCTTAGAGTTAATCAGCTCAATCAGATACTTGATGATCTCGATAATATCTTGTTTTGTCAATACCTTCACATCCATATCCGTAGTCAGCCCCAACTTCTTGTTGATTCTGTAACGTCCCACCTCACCCAGATCATAACGTTTCTCTGAGAAGAACAGGTTCGTGATAACCTCGCGTGCGCTAGCCTCATCAGCCGGTTCCGCATTTCTCAACTGTCTGTAGATATACAACACAGCTTCCTTCTCGGAGTTACTCGGGTCTTTCTGGAGCGTATTATATATGATAGCATAGTCGGACAGATTCTGGTCCTCACGATGCAACAAGATATTTTGCGTGCCTGAATCCAAGATAGCCTCGATATTGTCACTATCCAATACAGACTCACGGTCGATGATTACATCGTTACGTTCAATAGAAACCACCTCACCAGTATCCTCATCTACGAAATCCTCCACCCAAGTCTTCAAAACACGAGCGGCCAGCTTACGTCCGATAAACTTCTTCAGGTTTGCTTTCGTTACCTTCACCTCTTCCGCAAGGTTGAAGATTTCAAGAATATCTCTATCGCTTTCAAAACCAATAGCTCTCAAAAGAGTAGTTACAGGCAATTTCTTTTTACGGTCGATGTAAGCGTACATCACATTGTTGATGTCCGTAGCGAACTCGATCCATGACCCCTTGAACGGGATAATACGTGCGGAGTACAACTTCGTTCCGTTTGCGTGCGTGCTTTGTCCGAAGAATACGCCCGGAGAACGGTGCAGCTGAGACACGACAACACGCTCGGCGCCGTTGATCACGAAAGTACCTCTGTCCGTCATATACGGGATCGGACCCAAGTATACATCTTGGATCACCGTATCGAAGTCCTCATGATCCGGGTCCGTACAGTACAGTTTTAACTTCGCTTTTAAAGGCACGCTATAGGTTAACCCGCGAGCGATACACTCATCGATACAGTAACGAGGCGGATCTATATAGTAATCTAAGAACTCCAACACAAAATTGTTACGGGTATCCGCAATCGGGAAATTCTCGGCAAATACCTTATACAATCCCTCCTTCTTTCTCTTTTCAGGAGGAGTGTCAAGTTGAAGAAAGTCTTGGAACGACTTCAATTGAACTTCGAGAAAGTCCGGATACGGGAACTGATTCTTTATCGAAGCAAAATTAACTCTTTGGTTTTCAGCTGTTGAAGACATCTAGTAAGGAATTTATTGAACTTATTGAAATTATAGACACAAAAAGGTTAAGAGTCTTCGTAGTCGGAGACTCTTAACCAAATCACCTGGAAACCAGGTTATAAATACTATTTAAGCTCAACTTCAGCTCCAGCCTCTTCCAACTGTTTCTTCAATGCCTCAGCATCAGCTTTAGCGATACCTTCCTTGATTGCACTAGGAGCGCTATCTACCATATCCTTAGCCTCTTTCAAGCCAAGACCTGTTAATTCTTTAACTAACTTAACGATAGCTAATTTATTAGCACCTGCTGCTTTCAATACAACATCGAAAGAAGTCTTCTCTTCTGCAGCGGCAGCAGCACCACCAGCAGCAGGACCAGCAACAGCAACAGCTGCAGCAGCAGGTTCGATACCGTACTCTTCTTTAAGGATAGTAGCTAATTCGCTAACTTCTTTAACGGTCAAGTTTACTAATTGTTCTGCAAAAGCTTTCAAATCTGCCATTTTTGTATGATTTAAATGATTATTTATCTGTGTAATGTTTTAATGAAAAATTATCTTTCTTCCAAAGTCTTCAACAGACCATGGATAGTTTGTCCTGATGACTGAAGAGCAGAGATAACGTTCTTCGCCGGAGATTCCAACAATGCGATAACATCGGCAATAAGTTCGTTTTTGCTCTTGATATTTACTAATGCCTCAAGATTCTCAGCACCTACATAGAAGCTTTCTTGTACGTAAGCAGCCTTCAAAGCCGGTTTAACGACTGCACCTTTTTTAGCGTCCTTAGTAAAATCCTTAATCAGGCGAGCGGGAGCATTAGCGACTTGTGAGAACATCACAGCCGTATTGCCTTTCAAAGCTACGTTAAGATCAGAGAAGTCACCCTCAATGTTCTCCAACGCTTTCTTAAGCAAGTTATTCTTTACAACGACTAACTTAACCTCACGCTTGAAACACTCTCTTCTCAATTTGCTGGTTTTCTCAGCGTCCAACGCCTCGATATCCGTCAAATAGAAATTAGGATATTCCTTTAATGTTTCAGTTAATTGACCTATAACAGTTCCTTTATCTTCCTTTCTCATTGTTCAATTGTTTTTTAGTTTTCTTCAACTGATTTGGGGTCAATTTTAATACCCGCACTCATAGTACTAGAAAGATAAATACTCTTTATATACGCACCTTTAGCCGCAGTAGGTTTCAACTTGATCAAAGTTGAAATAAACTCCTTAGCATTGTCACGAATCTGTTCCGGAGTGAAAGACACCTTACCAACAGATGTGTGAACGATACCGCTCTTATCTACCTTAAAGTCGATCTTACCTTGCTTAACCTCCTTCACCGCATTTCCGATCTCATTGGTAACCGTACCACTCTTTGGGTTAGGCATCAAACCACGAGGGCCTAATACGCGACCAAGAGCTCCGATCTTACCCATGATAGAAGGCATAGTGATGATAACATCAATGTCAGTCCAACCGCCTTTAATCTTATTAATATACTCATCCAATCCAACATAGTCAGCTCCAGCGGCAGTAGCTTCAGCTTCCTTGTCCGGAGTACATAATGCGAGAACCCTAACCTGCTTACCAGTTCCGTGAGGCAATGAAACCACGCCTCTCACCATTTGATTGGCCTTACGGGGGTCAACACCTAAACGGACATCAACATCTACGGATGCGTCAAACTTAGTTGTAGTAATTTCCTTCACTAAAGCTGAAGCTTCTTTCAATGTATATGCTTTCCCAGCTTCAATCTTGCCCAAAGCCAACTTTTGATTCTTTGTAAGTTTACTCATCTCAATTGAAGTTTATTAATTATTACCCGGGAATGTCCCTTTAACAGTGATACCCATACTTCTGGCTGTTCCCGCAACCATTCTCATGGCTGACTCGACAGTAAAGCAGTTTAGATCGACTAATTTGTCTTCAGCGATAGCTTTCACCTGCTCCCATGTGATCTCAGCGATCTTAGTACGGTTAGGTTGAGCGGAACCGCTCTTCTTCTTAGTAGCTTCCAACAACTGGATTGCCACAGGAGGAGTTTTAACGACAAAGTCGAAAGACTTATCGGCATAGTAAGTAATTACAACAGGTAATATCTTACCAGCCTTGTCTTGGGTCTTGGCATTAAATTGCTTGCAAAACTCCATAATGTTAATACCCTTAGAACCCAAAGCAGGTCCTACTGGGGGAGAAGGGTTTGCTGCTCCTCCTTTAATCTGCAATTTGATTTGTCCAGCAACTTCTTTAGCCATTGTTTCTAAAATTTTTTAGATATATAACATCAATAACAGAAAGGTAGCACTTTTCGTAACCAGAGTACTATTCTTTCTCAACTTGCATATAACCCAACTCAAGGGGAGTCTTGCGTCCGAAGACCTTAACCATCACCTTTAGTTTCTTTTTCTCGGCGTTGACCTCTTCGATTATACCCGTGAAACCGCTGAACGGTCCAAAAGTAATCTTCACACTCTCGCCAACATAGAACTGGATATCCAGATCCTCTTGTTGTTCCTGCAACTCGTCAACCGTACCTAAGATACGATTCACTTCCGCAGGACGTAATGGCACGGGGGTATCAGAACCACCCAAGAAACCAATCACATTCGGAATGTTCCGCAATCGATGAGCAACCTCACCGACCAAAGCAGCCTCGACCAGCACATAACCCGGCAAGTAAGCCCTTTCTTTCATGACCTTCTTACCGTTTCGTACCGTAAAGGTTTTCTCAGTCGGAATCAAGACTTGAGATACATATTCTCCCAGATCCGTATTCTTCAGCTCAGCCTCTAGATATTCCCGTACCTTGTTCTCCTTGCCACTGATGGCACGCAGAACATAAAATTTCTTTTGGATATCAGACATACCTTAACTGATTAGAAAATTTGGTTGTAGAAGAAACGCATAACAGCCTCGAAGGCCCCGTCAACAACAAAGATCAATGCGGCGATGATAAGGGAAGCAAACATAACAACAACCGCACTATTGGAAAGCTCTGCTCTCGTAGGCCAAGAAACTTTATAAACAAGTTCGTTATAAGATTCCTTAATATAAGTAATTATCTTTTTCATCGAATCTATAGATTTTAGCACGGAAGGAGAGGCTCGAACTCCCGACACCTGGTTTTGGAGACCAGTGCTCTACCAACTGAGCTACTTCCGTAGAAATAGCCAGCCCTTAAAAAGACTGGCTATAACATTATCTAATGCTTGAATTAGTTCTCTAATTCTGTGATCTGGCCTGCACCTACTGTACGTCCACCCTCGCGGATAGCGAAACGAAGACCTACGCTACATGCTACCGGATAGATCAACTCAACCTCGATCGTTACGTTATCACCCGGCATTACCATTTCTGTTCCTTCCGGCAAAGTGATCTCACCAGTTACATCCAATGTACGGATGTAGAACTGAGGACGATATTTGTTGTGGAACGGAGTGTGACGACCACCTTCCTCTTTCTTCAAGATATAAACCTCAGCCTTGAACTTAGAATGCTCTTTAACCTGACCCGGGTGGCAGATTACCATACCACGCTTGATCTCATTCTTATCGATACCGCGAAGCAACAAACCAACGTTGTCACCAGCCTCACCTTGATCCAATAACTTACGGAACATCTCAACACCTGTAACAACAGATTTCTTACCAGCAGCGCCAAGACCGATGATCTGAACTTCCTCACCAACCTTAACAATACCTGTCTCGATACGACCTGTAGCAACAGTACCACGACCCGTGATTGAGAATACGTCCTCAACCGGCATCAAGAACGGCTTGTCGATTTCACGCGGAGGCAGAGGAATCCAAGTATCACAAGCTTCCATCAACTCCATTACTTTATCTTCCCATTGAGGATCACCGTTCAATGCACCAAGAGCAGAACCACGGATGATCGGAGTGTTGTCACCGTCGAATTGATAGAATGAAAGCAACTCTCTCATCTCCATCTCAACCAATTCCAACATTTCCTCGTCGTCAACCATGTCACACTTGTTCATGAATACAACCAATCTCGGAACGTTTACCTGACGAGCCAAAAGGATGTGCTCGCGAGTTTGAGGCATAGGACCATCAGTAGCAGCAACTACGATGATAGCACCGTCCATCTGAGCAGCACCAGTTACCATGTTCTTAACGTAGTCGGCGT
>ERZ839489.2012-NODE-2012-length-10404-cov-4.121074_pt1 | contig 10404 bp, 7 predicted proteins | sample MGYA00519938_ERZ839489 | MGnify/ENA primary metagenome ERZ839489 (study PRJEB31850, sample SAMEA3708846) | human gut metagenome | biome: human gut; feature: human-associated habitat; material: faeces | place: China | collected 2014 ... | reverse complement strand
TCGAAAACGGTAATGCTCCGGTAGCTGTACCCGACTTTACCCGCGGCAGCTGGAACAAGGTGAAAGGTTATCGTCACGCATTTGCTAAGTAATGTCTGCAAATATCATATTTTAATTCAGGTAATATAAAAACAGAAGAGGTTGTAGCCGGCATCGGTTACAACCTCTTTTTATTGTATATATTCTGTTTATTCTTCTACAATACTAGTACGTGGCTGTTGAGGCGTGATTTTTTTTTGCTGTTTCAGATATTCTATCAAAGCATCCGAAGAGGTGGCAGTCATTTCATGCCCCGGGTCGGCATGGTCGAATCGATAACTGGAGGCGATGTAGCTGTTCATACCTACTTTGTACTGTTTATTTTCGTCCAGCGGGTTGCCATTCATGTCTTTTATGGTGACACTCACGGCTTTGCCGTCACGGGTATGAATGGTGTAGGTCATGCCCGACACCAATAGATCGGCACGTTTGCTGGCTTTGCGGTAGGAGTTCATTAATAAAGTGCGAATCTCTGCCGGAGTCATTTGATAGACAACTACAGTATTGCCGAAGGGGTCCAACTGATAGATTTCGGCCATGGTGATTTCTCCTTTCGCCATTTGTCCGATGCGCACACCGCCGGCATTCTGGAAAGCAAAGTCGAGATTATGCACATCGGCTACGGCATCGGTCATCAGTGAGCCGAGTGGCTCTTTACCGTTGAACTGTGCTGTGGCATGTGCTATTACTTGGTCTAAGTGGCAATCCTTGCGGAATTTCTGAATAGACTGCTTGATATCTGTATCTTCGTCTTTGAGTTTTGCCATATTAATCAGCTCGAATTTCTTCTCTTTTACTTTATTATCCTCCAAGGTGATAGTAGTCTTGCCCAGATAATGAAGGTTGCTCTGTGCCTGACTTATCAAGACACCATTGACGACAATGGTAGAATCAATGCGTGTATGTGAGTGTCCCCCGATGATAACATCCAGTTCGGGCATCGCTTCGGCTATCTCACAATCTTTGTTATAACCGGTATGAGTGAGACCGACAAACAGGTTGCATCGGCTGCGTAAGTTCTTGTATTTAAGTGCGGTTGATACAGGCTCGGTGAATGTGATACCTTTCAGGCGTGCGGGATGGGTGGCGGGTAGCAGCTCACCTGTTCTTCGCTTACTCACTTCGATAAGGCCCAGGATGCATATCTTGGTGTCGCCGATTTGCAGAAAAGCGTATGGCTGAGGTTGTTTGATTCCGGCTGTTTCTTCATCAACAATCATGTTGGCACATAGGAATTGGAAGTTGGCTTGCTCCATTCGCCGGTTCAGTACCTCCTGTCCGTAGTCGAATTCATGGTTGCCGAATATTTCATACTGATATCCTATCCGGTTCATCAGGTCAATCATAGGAAAGCCTTTCTCAGGGTATTGGTCCACCACCGGATTACCCGAAAACATATCTCCCCCACTCAAAATCAGAATGTTGGGGTTCTTGGCACGCTCTTTTTGTATATAACTTGCTATTTTGGCAAAGTTGTCGATACTGCCGTGCATGTCATTAGTCGAAAAGATGATGATTTGCGTTTCTTTTGCTGATAGTGAGCAGCATAGAAATACGAATAACAATAGAAAACCAGATAGCTTTTTCATTTATTATTGGTGTTTAATAGGTTAGTTTAATGCTGCAAAGATAGGCTATAAATATTTCAAATTCCTTGCAACGTGCAGAAAAGTTTATTTCCGGTGCAAAGGAATATTTGCCTGCTCAATGGGGAGAATACTTATAAATAGTGATTGTATGAAAGAAATGACTGTTGAGGAAGGTTTCTAAATTACCTATAAAAAGCGATTGTGGCGCGTCAGTTTTATCAAGACCTTTGCATCCGAATAAAGAATGTAATTACTTAGAAGAAGAAAACGTGAAAACAGCAGTTCGGAAAGTGAATATTTTAATCATCGTTTTATTGACGGCTGTATCTGTATATGCACAGCAGCATAAAACCATGATTTCGGGTAAAGTCGTATCGAAGGAGAAAGAAATCATAGACTTGGCAACGGTGTATCTGAAAGGAACCAATTATGGTTGTATGACCAATGAGCAGGGAATATATCATTTGCATGCCCCCGCAGGGGAATATACACTGGTCGTTTCTGCTGTCGGTTATGAAACGATAGAGAAGCCGGTGAAGCTCTTTCGAGGTGAGAGAGTAAAAATGAATGTAGTATTAGCTTCGTCTGTAACAGAGTTAGACGAGGTCGTTGTCGTGTCCAATGGGGTAGGCCGTGTGAAGCGTTCGGCTTTCAATGCCGTGGCTGTGGATACGGAGGAGTTGCAGAACTCGACGAAGAATTTGAGTGATGCTTTATCCAAACTGCCGGGTATGAAACTGCGGGAGGCAGGAGGTGTGGGTTCTGATACCCAACTCATGTTGGATGGGTTCAGTGGAAAGCACGTCAAAGTCTTTATTGACGGAGTGCCGCAGGAGGGGGTAGGCAGCTCTTTCGGGCTGAACAATATTCCGGTGAATTTTGCCGAGCGTATAGAAGTATATAAAGGAGTTGTACCGGTAGGATTCGGTACCGACGCTTTAGGAGGCGTCATCAATATTGTAACGAATAAGAAGAAGAGAAAATGGTTTTTGGATACTTCTTATTCTTATGGTTCGTTTAATACGCATAAGTCGTATATCAATTTCGGACAGACTTTCAGAAGCGGATTGATGTATGAGATTAATGCATTTCAGAACTATTCCGACAATGATTATTATGTGGATACGTATGTCACTCATTTTTCTCCCGATGGCAATACCACCGACAAAAAGAAGATTGAGCATGTAAAACGTTTCAATGACACTTACCACAATGAGGCTGTCATCGGAAAAGTGGGTTGGGTGGGGAAACCCTTTGCCGACCGTCTGCTTTTCGGTTTTACTTATTCCAATATGTACAAGGAGATTCAGACAGGAGTGCGCCAAGAGGCAGTATTTGGAGAGAAACACCGCAAGGGACATTCGCTGATGCCCTCATTGGAGTATCATAAGCGGGATTTATTTACCAAAGGACTGGATGTTAGTTTGACGGCAAATTATAATTATAATCTGACTCAGAATATTGATACGGTGCCTTATCAATATAATTGGTATGGAGAAAAGCAATATACCGGTTCAAAAGGAGAGCAATCTTACCAGGACAATGAATCGAAGAATAAAAACTGGAATGGGACGTTCAAGGCTGATTATCGTCTCAGCAGGACGCAGACCTTTACAGTGAGCCATGTACTGACAGTTTTCGAGCGCAGTAACCGTTCGGATGTGAATTCCACTTCGGCTGTTTCGGATTTTACCGTTCCCAAGAAGACAAGGAAGAATATCACCGGACTTTCTTATCGTCTGATGCCTGCTGAAAGGTGGAACTTCTCTGCCTTCGGAAAGTATTATAACCAGCATAGTTCGGGATTAGTCTCACAGAATGCCGATGGTATAGGGAACTATATTGATATGTCCAAGCACGTAAGTGCTCTGGGGTATGGAGCGGCAGGCACATATTGGATAATAAGGGATTTACAGGTAAAGCTCTCGTATGAGAAAGCTTATCGGTTGCCATCGAATGAAGAGTTGTTCGGTGATGAGGACTTGGAAGCGGGTAAGGCTGACCTGAACCCGGAGAATAGTGACAATATCAACTTGAACCTCAGTTATACGCACCGCTTGGGCAAGCATGAGCTCTATGTGGAAGGAAGTCTGATTTATCGTGATACGAAAGATTACATCGTCCGTACCATCAGCTCTTTTGGTGGTAAAAGTTATGGTTCCTATTATAATCACGGGCGTGTAAAGACGAAAGGTTTTAATGTGTCTGCACGTTACAGCTATTCGCACTGGCTCAGTGTGGGAGGTACTTATAGCAGCATGGATACGCGTGACAATGAAAAATATCTGGAGGGAGGCTCCCTGCAGGAAAGCCTGAAGTATAAACTTCGTATACCCAATCAGCCTTACCGTTATGCCAGCTTGGATGCTTCGCTCTATTGGCATGATTTGTTTGCAAAAGGAAACCGCTTGTCGCTCACGTATGACAGCTATTATCAGCACGAATTTCCATTGAATTGGGAAACTATCGGAGAGGCTTCTTCCAAGAAACGTGTGCCGGAACAATTTTCACACAATCTGGGGATTACGTATAGTATCAAGAATGGACGCTATAACCTCTCATTGGAATGCAAGAATTTTACGGATGAGAAATTGTATGATAATTATAGCCTGCAGAAAGCCGGGCGTGCATTCTACGGGAAGGTGAGGGTTTATTTCGGACAATAGAATATGAATCGATAAAATATAAATAGAAGAATGATGAATAGAAAATTTTTGTTTTGGTCTGTTGTCATGGCATGTTGTGCAGGCAGCGTGTTGACTTCATGCAGTGATGATACAGTACCTGAAAATTCAACGCCGGATGCTCCCGGTATCGGGGCAGGGACATATGTGGTTGCTGCCACTGTTGATGGGGTAAATTATCTCCTGACTGCCGAGTCTTTGGACGAAGGAAGCGTTACAGTAAAAAATAACGGTCTTGAAACAGAGACCGGTACATATTGGGTGTTTCATAACAATGATTACCTCTTCCGCCTTGTGTATAATAAGGGAGGAGACGGAACCGGTTCTTCTTACATTCTGAACAGTAATAATAAGCTCGAAGAGCATCTGTCGTATGCTTTTAAACGCATCACCACGTATGGCACGTGGGGAGATAATGTGATTACCGCTTCTACCGGAGATACAGACCGGACGGATGCCGGCGGATATGCGGAGCAAGGTATTTTGGTCAACTATCTGAATTCACTGGACGGTACTACAAGTACCAAGACCTACCCGTGTGAAAACTACTTGGGTAATGGTGAGTATGTTACTTTTTCCGGGTTTGTACAGGCAAACGGCAAACTTTACACTTCAGTAATTCCGATGGGGATGAGCCAATATGGTGTAAAAGCGTTCCCGGATAAGGTGACCGATCCGCAACTTGTGGCAACCGTGGCGGGAGGCAGTGGCAGCGGTGCTTATAAAGAAGGTTCTATTCCTTCTACTCAGTATCCCGACCATGCATATGTGGCTATTTACAGCGGAAATGATTTCAGCAGTACTCCAACGATTGTTGCCACTGATAAAATCGGCTTTGCCAGCGGACGTATGCGTTCTCAATATTACCAGACTATTTGGGCGGCTGATAACGGCGATCTTTATGTTTTCTCACCCGGCTACGGACGACTTACCACTTCTTCGGATGACTTAAAGCGTGTGCAGGGAACACTTCCTTCGGGAGTGATGCGAATCAAGGCAGGAGAAACTTCGTTTGACGATACTTATTATGTCAATCTAGAAGAGCTTGGAAACAAGCATCCGATGTACAAATGCTGGCATATCACAGAAGATTATTTCCTGCTTCAGATGTATACTCGCGGGTTACAGTCGAAAGGGGAGTATACTACTGAACTGGCAGTCTTTAAAGGTGAAGACCGGACACTGAAACCGGTGACCGGATTGCCATCGGAAGATGTTCTGAGTGCTTATGGAAATATTCCTTATAACGAGAACGGTTACATATATATGCCGGTATCCACTACCGATGGCAGTACTCCGGCACTTTACAAGATTGACCCTCGGACTGCTACTGCCACAAAGGGGCTGACTATCATTGCGGAGTCTGTTAGTACTGTAGGTAAACTTACATCTCAGAAATGAAAAAGATATTTCGGACACTGCATCTTTGGCTTTCTGTACCTTTCGGACTGCTCGTCAGCCTGATATGCTTTTCGGGTGCCATGCTGGTTTTCGAGAACGAAATAACAGAATGGAGCCGTCCCGACCTTTATCAAGTGAAAGAGATAAAGGCGGAACCGCTGCCTGTGGAGATGCTTCTAGAACGAGTGGCGGAGACATTGCCCGATAGTGTATCTGTTGCCGGAGTGAGTATTCCTTCGGAGAAAGGGCGCACGTGGCAGGTAAATCTTTCCAAACCGCGCCGTGCATCAGTTTATATCGACCCTTATACGGGTGAAGTGAAAGGGAAATACGAACGTCCGGCTTTTTTCCTGACCATGTTTAAACTGCATCGCTGGCTGTTGGACAGTATGAAGCCTGATGGCGGTATTTTTTGGGGAAAGATGATAGTAGGAGTGAGTACACTGATGTTTGTTCTTATTCTGTTGACGGGTATCATTATTTGGTGGCCGCGTACACTGCAGGCGATGAAGAATAGTCTGAAGATAACGTCGCGGAAGGGGTTTCGCAGGTTCTGCTATGATTTTCATGTGGCGGGCGGTCTGTATGCGTTGTTGTTTTTGCTGGTGATGTCACTGACGGGGCTGACTTGGTCTTTCGCCTGGTACCGGACCGGATTCTATAAAATCTTTGGAGTAGAAACCCGGCAAGGAAGTGGGCATGCAGGTCATGGACAGGAAAAGAAGGGAAAGGAAAAATCACAGGCTCCGTATGCACATTGGGAACAGGTTTATCGACAGTTGAAGAATGAGAATCCCGATTGCAGACAGATTACCATATCCCGGGGTACTGCCAATGTCTCTTTCGACCGGTTGGGCAATCAGCGTGCGAGTGATCGTTATGAGTTTGACCCTCGTTCGGGTGAGATAACAAATGTATCTTTATATCAGAACGCTGAGCCATCGGGGAAGATTCGGGGATGGATATATTCAGTGCATGTGGGAAGTTGGGGCGGCATGTTTACCAAAATACTTGCCTTTGCTGCGGCTCTCATCGGAGCTTGTCTGCCACTGACCGGCTATTATCTGTGGATAAGGCGTAAGATAGGGCAAAGAAAGAGGAAATGCCGATAGAATTATGAATTTATTGTATCGTTATCTGTCGTGGCGGATATATTCCGACACGACAGCAAAACGATAGCAAAGTAATTTTCGGCTTAAAACCACTTTATCTTTTTGAAGATAACGAATGCCATGGCCGATAGCATGATAGATATTAATATGATGAGGCTGAAAGCATGCGGTAACTCATCTACATGTACATCTACGTTCATTCCATAAAAGCTGGCTATCAATGTAGGTACCATCAATATGATGGAGATGCTGGTCATGCGTTTCATGATGGTATTCACATTATTTGAAATAATGGAAGCGAAAGCATCCATTGTGCCTGTTAAGATGTCACTGTAAATATTTACTGTGTTATATGCTTGTTTCAATTCAATGACCACATCTTCTACCAAATCAGGGTTTTGGTAATCCTTTTCCTGAAAGATACTTTGCAATTTGCCTATCATCACCTCATTTCCACGTATCGAGGTGTTGAAATAGACTAATGTCTTTTGCAGCTTCATCAGTCGAAGTAAATCTTCGTTGCGGATGCTTTTCTCCAACTCTTTTTCGGCTGCCGTCACATCATTGTTTATTTGCTTCAGGTATTTCAGGAACCATACTGCAGAAGAGTAAATCAGCCGTAATATCAATTCAAACTTATTGCGCACCACTATTCCTTTTCGGCGTGTATGGTCGATAAAGTCGGGTATCATTTCAGTGGAATGATAGCAAATGGTGACAATAATCTCATTGTTTGTGATAATGCCTATGGGAATGGTTGTATATGGAATACTTCCTTGTTGCTGCAAAGGAATACGGATAATGGTCAGCAACCAGTTTTCCTCGGTGTCGGTACGCGGTCGTTCATCTACATCGGCAATGTCCTCTAAAAAAGATTCGGGGACTTTTAAATCTTTGGTCAGAAAGTCAAAATCGCTTTTATCAGGGCATTCTACATTTACCCAGCAGTTGGGCATCCACTGTGGCTTTTCCACAAAACCGTTTTCACAATAAAGATATTTTCTCATCTTATTGCCTCCTTTCGTTTGTTTTAATTCCGGGCAGAGGCATTGCAGGCGTGCTGTTTAGAGCCCTGCCGGATAAGTTAATACTATACTGTACGTTCGTGGGTTTGAATCGTCCATTTCTTGTTGTTTTTTATAAATTCCGAGGCAAAAGTACGTAAAAACTTTAAATACACCTAATCTTCTGTACCTATTTATGGTGATTGTTGTTCTATATTATCCTAATAATTAGGTATTGCAGAGGGAAACGCAGTGCACTACCTTTGCAAATGTAATAATTACAATTTAAAAAATAATTTCATTTTTAAAATAGAAAGTGTATGGAACCTATTATTAATTCACAAATACCTGAATTTAAAGTTCAGGCATTTCACAATGGAGAGTTTAAAACAGTGACTAACAAGGATATCGAAGGGAAATGGGCTATTTTCTTTTTCTATCCTGCCGACTTTACTTTCGTTTGCCCTACTGAGTTGGTAGACATGGCAGAGAAGTATGACCGATTCAAGGAAATGGATGTAGAGGTGTATTCTGTCAGCACAGATTCACATTTTGTTCATAAAGCATGGCATGATGCTTCCGAAAGCATTCGTAAAATCACTTATCCAATGTTGGCAGATCCTACCGGAGCTCTTTCTCGCGCATTCGGTGTGATGATTGAGGAAGATGGCATGGCTTATCGTGGTACCTTTGTGGTTAATCCTGAAGGTAAGATTAAATTGGCTGAAATTCAGGACAACAGCATCGGACGTAATGCCGATGAGTTACTTCGTAAAGTGGAGGCGGCTCAGTTTGTTGCCGGTCATGATGGGGAAGTTTGTCCCGCAAAGTGGAAAAAAGGTGCCGAGACTCTGAAACCGAGCATTGACCTCGTAGGTAAAATTTAAAGCAATTGGGAAAAATATGTTGGATAGCGCAATAAAAGAACAGTTAAAGGGGCTATTTGCCCAACTGGATGCGCACTATACTTTCGACATCTTTGTCCACCCTCGGCATGAAAGCCGTGCCGAGTTGGTGGATTTGTTGGAAGAAGTGGCTTCTTGTTCCGAAAAACTCTCCTGTCGTTTGCAAGAGAGCGAAGGTTTGAAATTTATTCTTTTAAAGGAAGGGGAAGATACGGGTATTACTTTCCGCGCCGTACCCGGCGGGCATGAATTTACTTCTTTGCTGATGGCGATACTTAATGCTGATGGCAAAGGTAAGAATTTTCCCGATGAGTTTATCACCCGGCGTATCCGTGCATTGCGCGGACCGATAAATCTGACTACATATTTATCGTTGGGCTGCACCAACTGTCCTGATGTAGTTCAGGCATTGAATCTGATGGTGGTGCTTAATCCTCAGATACGCCATGAAGCTGTAGACGGTGCTGTGAATGAAGAGGAGGTGAACCGCATGAAAGTGCAGGCTGTTCCTACAGTGTTTGCCGATGGCGAACAGATTCATGTGGGACGCGGTAATATCGGTGATTTGCTCGAAAAACTTGAAGTGCGTTATGGTGCATCGGTTTCGGAATCTTTTGAAACGAAAGAGTATGATGTGTTGGTAGCGGGAGGCGGTCCTGCCGGTGCTGCGGCTGCCATATATTCTGCTCGAAAAGGACTGCGGGTGGCTGTAGTGGCTGAACGTATAGGTGGTCAGGTGAATGAGACCATGGGTATTGAGAATCTGATATCCGTGCCTCGGACTACCGGTAAAGAACTGGCACAGGACTTGAAAAGCCATTTGGCTGCTTACCATATTGATATACTTGAGAATCGCAGGATAGAAAAAGCCGAGGTAGTCGGGGAAATGAAAGTGCTGTCGGTTAAGGGTGGTGAAAGTTACAAGGCTCCTGTGCTGATTATTGCTACAGGTGCCAACTGGCGGAAGTTGAATGTTCCGGGCGAAGAGAAATATATTGGTCATGGAGTGGCATTCTGTCCGCATTGCGACGGACCGTTTTATAAAGGCAAGGAGGTAGCTGTTATCGGTGGTGGTAACTCCGGAGTGGAGGCGGCCATTGATTTGGCAGGTATTTGCTCTAAGGTGACGGTCTTCGAGTTTATGGAGACTCTGAAAGCAGATACCGTTTTGCAGGAGAAAGTCAGGAGTCTGCCTAATGTAGATATCTTTACTCACACCCAGACGGTTGAAGTATTGGGCGATGGGGATAAGGTGGTCGGTATGATTAAGAAAGACCGTTTTTCGGATAAAGAAGAAATCTTTGCTTTGGACGGCATTTTCGTTCAGATTGGTTTGACTGCCAATAGTGCTTTATTCAAGGATTTGGTAGAAACGAACCGTATGGGCGAAATCCTGACCGACAAAAATGGCCGCACTTCCGTGAAGGGTATTTATGCAGCAGGAGATGTAACGGATATATCCTATAAACAGATTATCATTGCGATGGGTGAAGGGGCAAAGGCCGCACTTGCCGCTTTCGAAGATCGTATGCGTGGTGAAGTCGGATGAGATATGGCTTGTTGCCGCTTTGGTACACAATTTATAAGAAATAAAAAAAGGTTCGCATCTGCGAACCTTTTTGCTCTTCCTCTTGGACTTGAACCAAGGACCCTCTGATTAACAGTCAGAT
>ERZ839489.2009-NODE-2009-length-10422-cov-3.249349_pt1 | contig 10422 bp, 9 predicted proteins | sample MGYA00519938_ERZ839489 | MGnify/ENA primary metagenome ERZ839489 (study PRJEB31850, sample SAMEA3708846) | human gut metagenome | biome: human gut; feature: human-associated habitat; material: faeces | place: China | collected 2014 ... | reverse complement strand
CGGTAAAGATAAGGCCGATTTCTACACCGCATACTCCTTTGGACAGACGTTTTACCTGCTGATTCTGGTAATCAATCTGCATCTGATCTACATCATTTTCCATGTCAATGATCTCATCAATGTTGTCCTTTTTATTTGTGACGAACATTTCCATACTCTTATCAAAAAGCTGAAGAACTTCTGTATACATTGTTGTAAGTTCTTCCTTTCCGGCTCCGGTGAACTTCTCGTTAAGCTGACTTCTCTTCTCCGCATTCTCAAGGATATTGATTGCGTGGTCTCCAATCCGTTCAAGGTCGATAACAACATGGAAAAGAGCACCAATTCGTCTGGAATCGGCAAGCGGCAGTTCATAACGGTTAACTTCTACAAGATAATCCGTAATCTCGCTGCTTAAGTAATCAATAATCTTTTCTCTGGCATTGATTTCCTTTACCTTATCAAGATTCTTATCTGCTAATGCTTCCATAGAAGCAACAAGGTTTTCTCTGGCCAGACCAGCCATTCTCTCGATTTCCTGAATAATTTCTACTACGGCTGTAGATGGCACAAACTTGCTTGATGCCTTTCTGATATATTCAAGATGTAATCCGTTATCCTCTTCCTCACCTTCTTTATTTCCAGGAATAAAAAGTTTCGTAAGTTTTACAAACTGTGATGCAAATGGAAGGAAAATAATCGTCTGGAATACTTTAAATGCTGTATCTGCATTCGCAACGAAACGTTTCGCATTATCTGCTCCACCGAGAACAGAAATCGCATCGACGATCTGATTTCTCGCAAAGAACAGAATCGTTCCGATAATGATCATACCTAATGCATTGAATAAGAAATGTACCATGGCTGTACGTTTTGCATTCTTATTTGCATTCATTGCTGCCATAACTGCTGGTGTACAGGAACCGATGTTGGCACCAAGAATAAAGTACAGACAGCTTCCTAATCCAACCAGATGGGAATCCGCTAATAAAACCAGCACACTGACAGTTACAGAAGAACTCTGTACTGCTACTGTAAACAGTAACCCAACAAGTAATGCGATAAATGGATTCTTAAGATAAGAAAACCAGTGCATGATTACTGGATATTCCGGAATTCTGCTCAATGCACCTGTCATACTGTTAATTCCTAAAAACAACGCACCAAAACCGAAGATTACCTCTGAAATCTTTCTTGTTATCGGCTTATTGCCAAACATCATCAGGCATGCACCTGCAAAGATGATATACGGTGCAATGGCAGTCAGTTTCAAAGAAACAAGCTGTGCAGTAATTGTTGTACCAATGTTGGCACCAAATGTAATACCAACGGACTGTTCCAGTGTAAGAAGTCCGGCATTTACAAAGCTGACTTCCATAACGGTGGTTGCACCAGACGACTGGATAATCGCAGTAAATATCGCGCCAAAAATAACTGCAATGAATCGATTCTTTGTTACACGATCCAGAATGACACGCATCTTATCACCCGCAGCCTTCTGCAGCCCCTCACTCATGAACTTCATACCGAATAAAAACAGTGCAAGTCCACTCAGCAGTTCTGTAAGCATAACTAACATGATATTATCCTCTCTTTTGTTTTCTACTTAATGTTGTAATGATTTCTTCAGGCTTTTACACAATCATTACGTTTTTTTTACATGACATTAAGTATTCTAATATATTTTAACGCAAAAGAAAAGACAAATCTTTTGGCATTTCCGACTCAATTCTCATTACTTTTTCACAGAACGGATGTGTGAACGTCAACTGTTGTGCATGCAATGCCGTCCTTGAAATCCCAAGTTCCGGACCATCTCCATAAAAAGAATCTCCCAAAAGCGGACAGCCAATCGAGGCCATATGGAAGCGAATCTGATGCGTTCTTCCTGTCTCAATTACAAGAGAAACCAGACTGAACTTTTCAAATCGTTTCACAACTTGAAAAAATGTTTTTGCTGTTTTTGCATTTTCGCTCTTCCCCACTTTCATTTTTAACTTATCTCCATCACGAGCATCCCGCATCTCTTCCATTGGAATTTCAAGAATTCCCTCTTCTGGAGGATTTCCTTTGACCAACGCATAATATTCTTTTATCAAAATACCCCTCTGCCTTTGTTTAATCATACGCTCCGCTGTCACACTGTTTTTTGCTATTCCTAAAATTCCCGATGTTTCTTTATCTAAACGTCCAATCAAATGAATATTACTCCGTTCGTTCTTCTCCCGTCCCTCATTCTCAAAATACGCCTGCACCCCATTAATCATACTGTCACTCAAATGCCCCTTAGATGGATGCGACACAATTCCTGCCGGCTTATCCACAAAAATCAAATCTTCATCTTCATACAAAATATGGAGATTCATCTTTGTAGATGCAATTTTGTTCTGCTTTTCCTGCGAATCTTCAAGCATCACTTTTAAGAGCTGTCCTTCCTTTCCCCTCGCTCTAACCGTCACTCTCTTCCCATTTAACAGAATTCCCCACTCCTCATGTTTTACAGAACGAACCTTTTTTGTCGTAAATCCCAGCACCTTTTGCATCAGAAAAAGAACCTCTTTTCCGTCATCGGTGGGGCCTAATCTATATTCAAGATAATGTGTCATTGTTACCTCCTTATGAAACTTTTTTGTTCAAAAAAACAGACGAAAAAAGCTGTAATCGGGAAGAACCATTTACATCTTCTTTCTGTGCTTTGACTGGACAATAAAAGTTAGTTTGTATCCTATGTAACCTGCAATAGCTCCAGTTATGATTCCACCTAATACGTCTGTTGGATAGTGAACATATAAATAGAGCCTTGAAAATGCGATAAGAACGGCAAGGACTAATGCTATTTTCCACAGTTTTTTCTCTCCTGCCAGATAAAGGGCTGTCACACTGGCAAACGACGCTGCTGTGTGTCCGGACGGAAAAGAAAAATCTTTCGGTTTTGCAACTAATACCTGTACTGCTGTGTTGACATCGTATGGCCGCACTCTCGCAATCAGATTTTTTAAAATTACATTGCATAAAATCACATCTACAATCAGTGCTGCTGCCATGATCACACCGCTTTTTCTTGTCTTTGGAATCAGAATCATGACTATCGTAAGGATTATCCATATAATTCCCGCGTCTCCCAAATGTGTGATTAACTGCATGATCTTGTCCAGAATTGGCGTATGTAAGCTCTGCAGCCAATTCAATATTTGTATCTCCATAATATATTCTCCTTCCTGCGACAGCAAAGGGGCAGTCTCAAGGAATGTTTTCTTATGTTTTCCTTAAGTCTGCCTCTCATAATTTTATTTCATATTTCATTCAAGAATGCCTCTGCAAGTCTACACTCCGTTTCGGTCGGCGCAAAACCATTGTCCACCGGACAATGTGCGCCCTGCCGGAGGCTATATCAGCTGTTTTCTCATAAACTAGCTGCTCTTAATAAGTCCCATTTCTATAAATATCGGATACAGGTAGCTTGCGCCGAAGCATTTCAGTTTTTTAGGTCCTGCCACCTCTCCACTTAATTCTATGATTTTTTCAAGTGCCAGATTCACGGAAGCTTTCGTTATGGATTTCGTCTTTCTTGACACAAACATTTCATTTCCACGGATTTGATATGTATACTCCAGTCCTTTCACGGTACGAAAGGTCTGACTCTGTAGCAGGACTAATTCGTTCCATAGATAATCCTGCGCTTTTTCTCGTTCTGTCTCCTGAAAGATCCGCTCTCTAAGCTCCATAACATTTACCGGACCATAATTGTCAGCACAAGGTTCGTTACCCATAGAATTATAGAAAGTACAATTGCAACTATACAGAAGTTGCGCCCGGCTTTTGCCCGTCCTTTTAATGCGGACTGCATGCCTATGCGTGCTCTGCTGTAGCCAAGTATTGCCAGGATAATGGAAATCAATGGTGATAAAAAGCTGATACCAAATGCCAGAATTCCGAACACAAGTGCCATCGTTGCTGCGCCGGAATTATCCACGGTCTTCACCGGAACCGGCTGTGTTTTTGGCTGTCCATTTGCCCCATTCATGCCCTGCTTTGCTGCCATCTCATTCATACCGGCCTCAGGAATTGCCTGTTCCAATACATGAAAGAGCTGTGCCAGTCCTTCTCTGTACGGCTTTTTCTGCAAAGCTCCTACGAATCCATCCAGACCCATTTCTTTTCCAAATGTGCTTTTCATCCATGCTTCCAGATGAAGTGTTCCATTTTCATAGGACCATTTCAGATACTTGTATCCTTCGATCAGCGCATCTCCTGTCCGGTAAGCCGGCTCGCCTTTCCACTCTGATACAACGAACTGATTTTTCTGTAAATAGTCGTTCATAATAAATGTTACAAAATCTTCTGGTTTGTTCAGCACCAGGTTTTTCACATATCTTGCCATTTTCTACGCATGTCCTTTCTACCGGATTGCGTCCTTCATCTCTTTCACGAACGTGGAAATGTGTGGGACACAATCTGCTCCATATTTTTCACAGAGCTTCACGATTGCTGAACCTACAATAACTTCATCTGACTGGGCTGCCATTTTCTTCGCCTGCTTAGGTTCCGAGATTCCGAATCCTTCTGCTTCTTTTGCGATCATGGCAATTCTCTCGTGGGAAGTCGTTGCGATCAAGGAGATGAGATCCAATCCATGCTCTTTAAATGGTATGGCAAATTCTTCTTTCTCTTCAAATGGTACGTCCGGCAAAATAAGTCCGTCCATACCGATTTCTGTTGCCGCCTTCGCAAATCGCTCTGTACCATAAGAGTATACCACATTTGCATAGGTCATGAAAACCATTGGTATAGAAGTTTTCTGACGAATACGCCTTACCATGTCAAATATTTTGTCGGTTGTCACGCCGCCTGAGAGCGCCCGTACATTTGCCGCCTGAATGACCGGGCCTTCTGCTGTCGGATCTGAAAATGGAATTCCAAGTTCAATGAGGTCTGCGCCTACCTCTTCCATAGCGTAAACAATCCGTTCTGTCACCTCCAGTGACGGATCACCACACGTGATGAATGGAATAAATGCTTTCCCTTTTCCAAATGCTTTTTTTATGTTTTTATTCATGGATATCCTCCCCTCTGTAACGTGCGATTGCTGCACAGTCCTTGTCTCCGCGTCCGGATAATGTAATGACTACAATTTCATCTTTGCCCATCTGTGGTACAATTTTCTTCGCATATGCTACTGCGTGAGCGATCTCGATGTCGTCACTGAAAAAATAGAACATGTACGGAGAAGGATTGTGCGTCCGAAGCGCCCGGTATGTATCAAAAAGACTTCCCTCGGCCTTCGCCCGTATCGGATTTGACAGAACTACCTGGAAAACGCCCTTGACAGAAATGCGGATGCACTCAGATGTCAATCTAACTTTATACTCTTCTGACAAACACTTCCTACATGGCATTATCCAAACAGGTTCTAGGGTCTAAGGTCATACCTTACTCTCAGCTTTGTCTCACAAGCTCCCCTGGTTATATTGAACTGTTACCGGTATAAACCACCTTTTTGAAAATACAAGAGAGACCGCAGATCCGGCTCTTAAACGGGCCTGACCTGCGGTCTCCTATTTATCGTCTTTGACAGACATTTCTATTATATCTTTTATGATCTTTGATTACCTTCTGCGTCTTCTTCTGAAGATCAGAGTAATGAATGCTGCAACCATTGCAGCCTCGATCATGAACAGATAGAACATAACGTGTGAATTGTCACCTGTCTTCGGCTGATTCTTCTTTGTATTGTCAGCTTTCTTGGCAGTGTTTGTATTTTTGTTGTTCTTATTGTCACCCTTTACAGTCGTCTTATCGCCTGATGGGTTCTGATCAGAAGGTTTCTTATTATCATCGATAACAGTTCCTTTCTTCACGATCTCGAATTTATCTGTTCCGTCCGGTGTCTCAGCTAATGCATAGTTTGAATTTAATCCTTCTACATTTGCGTAAATGTCATATAATCCAACTGTCTCACCAGCTTCACGGGTTAATGTAACTCCAAGCTCGTCACCTTCTACAACAGCACTTGCTGCAGCTGTATCTTCAACTGCCTGTGCAACAGCTTCTCCAGTTGCTCTTGATACTGTGTATGTCAGTTCCGGATCAGCGTCACCTTCTACCTTCTTCTTAGAGTCGATAGAGATGTTGATCTTTCTTGGGTTAACTGTAAGGCTTCCGCCTACATATGTTACATCGAAGTTTGCATTGTCTAATCCACTGACATTAATCACATATGTTGCGTTTGCTGCCAGATGTTTTCCTTCTTCCTGTCCTTCGATGCTGAAGCTTAATGACGGGAAGTCTGCTCCACTTACGATTGCTGCATCTGCCAGTTCACCATTCATGTCGTAGATGTAATAATCAACATCCGGTACATCATCACCATATTCGATGGCCATATCCCTGGTCTTGATTGTGATTGGTCTTGCAAGAATATCAAATGTTGTCTCTCCACAAGTAATGTTATAATTCTTGTTTGGATTTTCAACCTGGGCTTTGATTGTGTAGTGTCCTGGTGTTACATCTTCTGGTGTTTTAACAACAGAGATTGTTCCAAGACTTGCAATCTCTTCTTCAGATAATGTATTACCGTTTTCATCTGTTACTGTATAAGTAAATTCTGGCATCTGTTCACGATAGTAAATTGGATTATGAGAAGCATTTGGTGTAACTGTAACTGCTTTTTGTTTGATGAATAATCTTGTGTATTTAGCATCTACACATGCATACTTAGAATCACCTTTGTAAGAAGCCATTACCTGATACATTCCTACATCTGTTGGCTCTTCTGCACTCTTATATCCTGATGAACTCATATAAATGATATCTGCTTCTGCGATTCTTTCGTCCCCATGGTATACACCTGCTGTTATGCCGTGTGGCTGTCCATCATACGGAACTTCAAGATCTATACTATCAAATCTAATCTCTGTCTCAGCTTTTTTTACTGTATAGCATCTGACGATTGGTGCCGCTACATAATTGCCACCAACTGTGTAGATTTTTTCTACATAGTTACCTGGCTCTCTGAGTGCATCTTCCGGCTCATTGCCTTTACTGCTTACCCATTTTCCGTCAGCTGTTACACCCACATATTTTGTCTTAATATTCGCACTAACAGTTTGCCCGTTCTGTGTTGCTTTTCCACTAAAATCAAATTCCTGTGCTTCCTCATACGTTAAAGTACAATTCTTTGGAAGTGGACTATTGAACTCCAGTTTTACATCTTTTGACTGAGGTGCAATTGTCAGGTATCCAACACCTACTGCTGTGTTGTAGTTCTGGCTTGTAGATGCTCCTGCTGCAAGGTATACACCTGATTCTGTTGGTCGTTTGAAAGAAATAGACCAGTCTGCTGCTGCCGGATAAATCTTCAGAATCTGATCAACAACTTTCTGTACAGCGGAAATAATACCTGCATTATCTCCTAAATCAGGAAGCTTGTTGATAACGGTCATAAGATTTCCAACATTCACTTTTCCATCCGGTACTAATGCTAAAATTGCCTGTTCCAATGGTACTTCTATTGTACCAATTACAGGAACTTTCTGTTTGATAACAATATTAGAAACATCAAATCCAACAAATGATTTCCCATTTCCATCGATTCCAACAATCATTCCAAGTGGTGCTGCATCTGATGGATCACTTGCGAATATCTGAGAGAAGCTTTCGCCATATTTAATATTCTGGCTGTTTACCCATACCTTTGCATCACCTTTTTTGATTGTGATGGTTGTTGTCGCAGAACTTGACAGATAATCTTCATTTCCGTTATAGGTAACTGTGATTTCCTGTTCTCCTGCTTTCCATTCATCTGTAGATGGAGTATAAGTAAAGTCATCTGCTGTTGTCTCAATCTTATTACCTGCTTTATCTGTTACAGTTGCATTCTGAGCGATCAGAACTTTTATTACTGCATCCATCATCTCAGCTGACTGATACTTCATCATAATTCCATCGTTGATAGAAAGTGTAGTTTCCTCACGAAGGTCTTTTAATGTGATTTTAGCAGTCTTCTGCATGGATGGATACTTGTCTGTTCCCTTGTATGTGATACGGATTTTTTCAGTACTCTTTCCAAATTCATGTAAAGTTGGTTCATACCACTCTGGCTGATAACCGATTGCCTTCCAGTTATTTAATCCTGTCAACGATGCATCGTACTCAATTGTTACATCATTCAATGTAATCTCCGGTACATTGTCTGTTCCAACAACTGCAGCAAAGATATTCTGCGCAATCTTATCTGTTGACATTCCATTGTGATATGATACCTCGGCATCTTTCACATCTAACTTACACTGAACTGTCTGAGCAGTAATATTAAATATTTCCTTATCCAAATCACCAGTCTTTAAAGTAACTGTTGCTGTCTGGTTAGCATAAGTAACATCCTCTACAGGATTATTGTTTACAAATATATTTCCTACCGCATACCCGTTATCCGGTGTTACGTTAACTGTATAAGTAGAATTCAGTGCAACTTTCTTGCTAGCTATATTCTGACCATCAATTGTAATTTTTCCGTTCTCTGGATTGGTTACATTAACAAATGCACCAGCTGTTGCTTCGTATACAACATTGATTGTTGCATCTGTAACCGGCAGTGTATAAGAGCCGTCTGCATTTGGAATCATTGGTGTTTCACCATTTTTTACAGTTACATCATAGCCATCTACGTCATTGACTGTAAATGTTTTGCTCTCTGTGTCGTAGGATTTTACAGTGTTTGTAACAGCGGTACCATCAATATTGACACCTGCGCCTTCCGGTCCTGAAACATTGAAAGTTACATTGCTGTAATTCTTGACTGTGAATGTTCCAGCCTGTACCCATTCCATTTTAGGCTTAATCAGTGACCCACCTGTTTTGATATACTTTTCAACTGTCACAGTTCCAGATGCTAAGGTATACTCCGTAAGTGAATTAAATGCTGTTATTTCATTCCAATCAGTACTTTCATTCGTTTTATACCGATACTTTGTAGCAGTACCAAACCAATCATTAAAATCATATACCAAAGTACCACCTTTGATTGTCTCACCTTTGTGAATCTCCAACACATTTCCTGCCTTAACCGCTTTCGCATCCTGCGCACTCTGCGCATCAGCTGCTGCCGGCTGGGAAGCTGTGTTGTTCTGTGTTGTGCCTGACTGTGCTGTGTTGTTCTGTGTTGTGCCTGACTGTGCTGTGTTGTTCTTGGATGTGTTATCCTGTGAACTGTTTGTCTGACTATTGCTGTCTGATTCAGTCGATGTGCTTTCATTCGTTCCGGCAGTCGTCTGGTTTCCAGTATTTTCCTGCTGTCCGGCACTGCTTGAATCTTCTGATCCGGCAGTTCCTGAAGTCTGGTCTTCTGACTGTACTTCCTGAGCGGTGTCATTTCCGGCAGCGTATGCGGTTGCCGGCATTCCTGAAAGCACCATAGAACAGGCAATTACCGATGCCAGCAACTGCTTGTACTTTCTCTTCTTCATCGCTTTTCTCCTCCTATTAATTTTTCATTCCAAAAATATTTTCCCCCGTGGGCATAGACTCCCACAGTTAATTTTATATTAGCTTCTTTTTCTCATTAAGTCAATTCATTCAGCCCCATTATTTTCCTTTTTCTTGTTTTTTATGCATACTTTTTCTCTCTGCTATTTTTTCATAGACATATACTGACATTCTGATGACCGTTGCAGCATCCGGCAGCTTCTTCCGGACGCACGGCAGCACAAGACAAAAGCTATTGCATTCAACATCTGCAATAGCTTTTGTCATTATTTTCTATTCTGCTTTATCATTATCCGGTTCTATCGTCTTACTTTGTGAATTCTACGACGACTTCCCGTCCGTCTGCCACATTTTCGAACATCCCCTTGATTACTTTCTTTGCATTCTCATCTGCATTTTCAAGGAATCCATATTCGTCTGATTCTGCTTTTTTCTTTGCCTTCTTTTCTGCTTCCCCGACTAATTCCATGACTGCCTCTTTATCTACACTCATAATTGCGAAGTTCGTGTCATAGATCTTCAGGTCACTGGACTTGATCTTGATCGAATCTTCATCGATCGTGCAGTGCGGGATGGTTCCCTTTGTGCTCCTGAATACATCTGAGATGATCATCTTCTGTGTGGTCAGCTCTGCAGCATCTTCCAGTGTAGTCTCGAGCGGGATGCTCTCTTCCTTCGGACTGGTGATATACTTGTATGCAGATATCGAACCGATACTGATCACAACTGCGAGAATTACGGCGATGATTACTTTAAATTTTGTCTTCATAGGCATCTCCTCTCTTCTGTACATTTACTCTTTTCTCTTGTTTCTAGTTTCTGCTAAGCAGTGTCACGATTCCGACTATGATCAGGATCGGGAATGCCAGATAGATTAACCCGGCGAATACCATACCGATCAGGATCACCGGGAAGAATACCGAAAAAAGCTACGGCAGTTCCATGACCGTCTTTACCGGG
>ERZ839489.2008-NODE-2008-length-10431-cov-3.150829_pt1 | contig 10431 bp, 9 predicted proteins | sample MGYA00519938_ERZ839489 | MGnify/ENA primary metagenome ERZ839489 (study PRJEB31850, sample SAMEA3708846) | human gut metagenome | biome: human gut; feature: human-associated habitat; material: faeces | place: China | collected 2014 ... | reverse complement strand
CTATATGCCAATAGTGTGCCAAAGAAAAAACATGTAATGTATATACTTGTAAAACAGAATAATGCAATAAATCAGGAAGTAAAAGGAGAGGAGTATACCTTTTCAAAATGAAAAGAGATCAATATCAAAACAGGAAGATATTGAATAAAAGATGAAGGTGTGCCAAAATGAAATGCCCCCGAAAGTCAGATAAAAAACTTTCGGGGGGCATTTCATTTTTTAATAAGAAAGAAAATTTAATAACGAGTCACTTTATCTGTATGTCCTTTCAAATATTCAAAGCGGTTGATTAATTTTCCTAATAATTCAGGGTATTTCTCTGCTAAATTATTTTGCTGGCTAATATCTTCTTTCAGATTATACAATTTATATCCGTATCCTAAACCGATAAATTCACCATCTTCTTTACTGTATGGATTATAATAAGGAGGAATCAATGCCCAATCACCTTGGCGGTATGCATAATTAAACATTCCTTCAATAACCAATTCTTTACGCCCTTCTTGACTCTTACCCAAAAAAGCATCTAATGTATTTTCGCTGTCCAATTGATCAGGATAAGTCTGCCCCAATAATGCGGCGAATGATGCTAACAAATCCATTTGACAAATAAAGGCATCGGAAACCTGCGGTTTTACCTGAGCCGGCCAACGTAGCATAAACGGAATTCGTGTTCCGCCATCAAACATACTGGTTTTACCACCACGTAACGGACCTGCAATCTTGTGGTCACCTACCAGCTCTTCTGCTTGATCTTTGTATCCGTCATCAAGTACCGGACCATTATCGCTAGTAAAAATCACGATAGTATTTTCCGTTAATCCCAACTTATCTAATTCTTTCAAAAACTCACTTACACACCAGTCTGCTTCCAAAATAGCATCTCCACGAGGCCCCATACCCGATTTCCCTACAAAACGTTCGTTTGGAACACGAGGCACGTGTGGTTGATGAAGTCCATAATATAAAAAGAATGATTTCTCTTTGTTGATATTTACAAATTGCTTGGCTTTATTCAAGAACAATTCTGCCATCTCTTCGTCTTTCCACTGAGCAGCTTTTCCTCCCTTCTGAAAACCGATGCGAGGCACTCCATTTACAATAGACCCTGCATGACCTACACTAGGATGCATACGAAGTAGCTCAGGGTTATTCTTTCCAGTGGGTTCACCAGGAAAATTCTTCCGATAATTTACATAAAGAGGATCATTAGGATCTAGCCCTACGACTTTTCCATTTTCAAGAAAAACACAGGGCACGCGGTCATTGGTAGCTGCTTGAATAAAGGAATAGTCATATCCGATTTCTGCTGCGCCGGGACTGACCTCTTTATTCCAATCTACATTTCCGTCTCCCAATCCGATATGCCATTTACCGACCGAACCTGTAACATAACCTGCCTGCTTCATCAGTTTAGGAAAGGTTATTTTTTGAGTATCAATAATTAAGGCTGCATTTCCGGGAAGGATTTTAGCATCGACATTGCTCCAAGGATATTTACCGGTCATTACCGAATAACGACTGGGAGTAGAAGTTGCTGCTGTACAAAATCCTTGTGTGAAGCGAATGCCTTCATTGGCAATGCGATCCATTCCGGGAGTTTGGAGGCGATGAGCACCATAACAGCTTAAGTCACCATATCCCAAATCATCGGCAACTATCAAAATAACATTGGGGTGTTTATCCTTCTGTTCTTGTTGGGGCTGTAAGTTTGCAGTCATCGCAACCGTTGGCGAAAATGCACTTGCCATCAGGCCTAGAGTGTAACTGAATAATTTCATATCATAATAGTTTTAAGTGTTTTTCATTAAAGGCTTATACCGTATTCTTCTATCTTACGATAAAGCGTGGTGAGGCCTATTTTCAATAAACGCGAGGCTTCAGTCTTATTCCCTTTAGTATATTGCAGAACTTTAGTGATGTGATGTTTTTCCATAGCAGCCAGTTCAAATTCTGAATAATTTTTGCTAGTAAGCTCTTCTTGCTGGCTGTTTTGTATTTCAATGGGAAGGTCTTGCAAAGTTAATTGTTTATCACAAATAATCATACTGCGCTCTATCACATTACGCAACTCACGAATATTCCCTCTCCAATCAGCTGCTTTCAAAGCTGTCAAGAACTCCGGAGTCATTCCTTCCACTTGTTTTCCCAGTTTATTTGAAAAAAGCCGGATAAAAGTTCTCGCTAAGATTTCGATATCTTCTTTACGTTCACGGAGAGGAGGAAGATGTATCTGAAAAACGGAAAGGCGATAATAAAGGTCTTCACGGAAATTGCCTTGTTCTATTTCTTTTTTCAAATCACGATTAGTGGCGGAGATAATACGAACATTTACTTTCGTGGGCTTCGTGTCTCCTATTTTTATATATTCTCCTGATTCAAGCACACGGAGTAATTTAGCTTGCAATTCAAATGCCATTTCACCTATTTCATCTAGAAAGATAGTGCCATTATTAGCAACTTCAAATAAACCTTTCTTATCTTTCATCGCTCCGGTAAATGAACCGGCTTTATGGCCGAATATCTCGCTTTCAAGCAAATCTTTACTAAAGGCGGAACAATTTATCGCCACAAAAGCATTCTCTTTACGAAGGCTATTACGATGGATAGCTTGCGCGAAGACTTCTTTTCCTGTTCCGGTTTCTCCGGTAAGCAATACTGTGACATCAGTCGCTGCCACTTTCTGGGCTAAAGCGACAGTTTGTTGCATGCAGTTCGACTTACCTTTAATGGTTTCAAAAGAATAGGTATGCGCTTCTTCCGGTTTTGCTTTTTCTCCTATATTCTTTTTAGCTTGCTCCATGGCGCGACTAACGACAGGAATAATCTTATTGTTATCGTCTCCCTTGGTGATATAGTCGAAAGCCCCGTTCTTAATCGCCTGCACTCCATCAGGAATGTTTCCGTGAGCTGTTAATAAAATGATTTCCAGCTCGGGATAGAGCTTTTTCATAGTAAGAACCAAATCGACTCCGTGACCATCAGGCAAAAAGACATCACACAATGCCACTTGAGGAGTGTGCAGTTTCAATTGTTTTAAAGTCGATTGGCAATCAGTTGCTTGAAAGACCTCATAGCCTTCTAGTTCCATCATCCGTGAAAGGAGTTTTCGTATCTGCGGTTCGTCGTCAATTATCAAAATACTATCCATTTCCATTTTATTTGTTTCACAAAGATAGAACAAAATAGCGTCTCACAAAAGATTATTAAAAAAAATGTCCGATGAACAATTTTATATATTCTTTCGTTAAATAAAACGGAAGCTACTTCTTTATACCTCTTCACCTGCCCTATTCTTATTAATTTAAACTCTATATAAACAATGAATAAAATAGAAATTAAAAACTTATATCTTATTTTCGGTTCGGAAAAACAAAAAGCCCTTCGGATGTTGAAAGAAGGAAAAAGTAAAAATGAAATATTAAAAACTACTGATTGTACCATCGCTGTAAAAGACGCAAATTTAGATATCCATGAAGGCGAGTTCTTTGTTATAATGGGATTGTCGGGCAGTGGAAAATCAACACTGCTTCGTTGCATCAATCGGTTGATAAAGCCCACGAAAGGACAAATCCTTATCAATGGCAAGAATATTACCACAATGTCTGATAAAGAATTGTTGGATATGCGGCGCCACGAGATTTCTATGGTGTTTCAAAACTTTGGCTTGCTTCCTCATCGCAGTGTGTTGAGCAACATAGCCTTCGGATTGGAGTTGCAAGGTGTTTCCAAACAGGAACGTGAAAAGCAAGCAATGAAAAGCATGGAAATCGTCGGACTGAAAGGTTACCAGAATCAAATGGTGGGACAATTGTCGGGAGGTATGCAGCAACGGGTGGGACTAGCACGTGCATTAGCAAATAATCCTGAAGTATTACTTATGGACGAAGCTTTTTCCGCACTCGACCCCTTAATCCGCGTGCAGATGCAGGATGAAATGCTAACCATACAGTCTAAGATGAAAAAAACGATTATTTTTATTACTCACGATTTGAATGAAGCCATTAAATTGGGAGACCGTATTGCTATCATGAAGGATGGGGAAATAGTGCAAGTGGGAACTTCTGAAGAAATCCTGACTGAACCTGCTAATGATTATGTAGCACGTTTTGTTGAAAATGTAGACCGAAGTAAGATTATCACGGCAGGAAGCATTATGATAACTCGTCCGGCAGTCGCTCGTCTGCGTAAAGAAGGACCTGAAGTTTTGATTCGGAAAATGAAAGAAAGAGATATTACCGTACTTCCGGTGATAGATGAAAATGATAAATTGATTGGAGAAATCACATTGGAAGACACTGCTATTCTCCGACATAAAGGGATAAAATCCATCCAAACTGCTGTACTGAGTGAAGTACATTCCGTTACAGAAGATACTAAAATAGAAGACTTACTTCCATTGATTACCAAAACCAATTCCCCCATCTATGTGGTTAATGAAGAACGTGAATTAAAAGGATTGGTTCCTCTCTCATCCATTGTAGTAGAGATGACCGGAAAAGATAAAAACGAAATTAACGAACTTATTCAAAACGCAATCGAATTATGATAAATATCGGAAAATATATAGAAATGGCAATCAATTGGTTGACCGAAAACTTTACACTTTTTTTTGATGCAATTAATGTCGGGATAGGCGGGTTCATTGACGGATTTCAAAATGTATTGATGTGGATTCCTTTTTATATAACTATTGTGCTGCTGACTCTTCTTGCTTGGTATAAATCGGGGAAAGGAGTAGGGGTGTTTACCGTCTTCGGGTTATTACTTATTTGGAGTATGGGATTTTGGAATGAAACGATGCAGACACTGGCATTGGTATTGTCGTCCACCATTATTGCTCTGATTATTGGGCTTCCTCTCGGAATTTGGAGTGCCAATAGTCAACGATGCGATAAAATTCTGCATCCTATTCTCGACTTGATGCAGACAATGCCTGCTTTTGTTTACCTGATTCCCGCTGTCCTCTTTTTTGGATTGGGCACTGTGCCTGGAGCATTTGCAACTATCATCTTTGCTACGCCTCCGGTGGTACGTTTAACTAGTTTGGGCATTAAGCAAGTCCCCAAAAACGTAATCGAGGCATCCCGCTCTTTCGGAGCAACTCCCACACAGCTATTGTTCAAAGTACAATTGCCTTTAGCATTACCCACCATCATGACAGGTATCAATCAAACCATCCTGATGTCACTCTCGATGGTGGTAATTGCAGCCATGATTGCGGCTGGCGGTTTGGGAGAAATCGTATTGAAAGGCATCACACAAATGAAAATCGGTCTAGGATTTGAAGGGGGGATAGCAGTGGTTATTCTTGCCATTATTCTAGACCGCATTACACAAGGATTTGGAAAACAAAAGAAAGGAAAATAAACATGAAAAGAATCTTTTATTTTTTATCTTTCCTTTTGCTGCTCACATCGTGCAGCGGAAAGAAGGATAATAAAACAATCAGCATAGGATACATAAACTGGGATGATGGCATTGCCCTGACCCATTTGGTGGAAGTGATTTTAGAACAGCAGGGTTATCGGGTGATACTGAAGAATGCCGACCCTGCACCCATCTATGCTACCATGGCCCGCGGAAAAGTGGATTTGCTGATGGATGCGTGGTTGCCTGCCACACAAGCAGATTATATGAAACAGTATGGCAAGAATCTGGAAATCCTTGGCGAGATTTATCGGAATGCCCGCATCGGATTGGTAGTACCGGATTATGTATCCATGAATTCCATTGAGCAATTGAATGCCAACCGTGAGAAATTTAAAGGGGAGATTATCGGCATTGATGCAGGGGCAGGTATTATGCATGCCACCGATTTGGCGATAGAGAAGTATAAGCTCAACTATAAATTGTTAGAATCAAGCGGTCCTGCCATGACTGCCGTCCTGAAGCGTGCCATTGATGAGCACCAATGGATCGTAGTGACCGGATGGACTCCTCACTGGATGTTTACCCGCTTTAAACTTAAATTTCTGGAAGATCCGAAAGGTATTTTCGGAAAGGTGGAAATAATTACTGCCATTGCCCGAAAAGGCTTTGGCAAACAGCATCCGTTTGTGGCAGAGTTAATAGGTAATATACACATGACCACAGATGAAATCAGTAGTCTGCTGAATGATGTCTCGCAAAATGAATATAATGAGAAAGAAGGGGCAGAAAAGTGGGTAAAAGAACATCAAAGTTTGGTAGATTCCTGGATACCAAATTAATTCTTTTTCGGAGAGATACCAGATACCTTTATTTTAAATAATAGCAAGAATATTTTTTTATGCAATCTACATTAGAACGAATTGTTTTTATCTCTATCTTTGCATTATTATAAAATATGATATGAAACATGAATGCAACTAAATCGAAATTGATTTTTCATCTTATAGCTATCGTAACTGTAATTATCTGGGGAAGATTCTCATTCAAAATGGCTTGACTCCTTCAGAGATATTCTTTTACCGTTTTGTTTTGGCTTATATCTGTATGTGGAGCATCTCCCGCAAGAAATTTTTTGCCAATAGTATTAAGGATGAGTTTTTATTACTTTTAGCCGGACTGTGTGGAGGAACTATATATTTTCTTACTGAAAATACAGCACTGGGTATCACCCTTGCTTCCAATGTATCATTAATTGTTTGCACGTCACCCATCCTGACAGCTTTCTTATCATATCTTTTTAAAAGAAATGAATCCTTTACGCGACATTTATTTTATGGCTCATTTATGGCATTAATAGGAGTAGGACTGGTAGTTTTCAATGGTAGTTTTATTCTCAAGATAAATCCATTGGGAGATTTCCTATCATTAATAGCAGCTCTAATGTGGGCTTTCTACTGCCTTATTCTTAAACAGTTAGATAGTCGGTATTCTACAGCATTTATTACTCGAAAAGTCTTTTTTTATGGAATAATGACAATATTGCCTGTTTTTTTATTTCGTCCATTGCATTGGGATATTTCCTTGATGCTACAACCTGTCGTTTGGGGTAATCTATTCTTCTTGGGTATCATTGCTTCCATGTTTTGTTTTATCTCTTGGAATGCTTGTGTAAAAGAACTGGGTGCGGTACAAAGTACTAGCTACATTTATATCGTTCCACTGGTAACATTACTTACCTCAGCCATAATTATAAATGAGAAGATTACTGTAATAGCATTATCCGGTTGTTTCCTTATATTATGTGGCGTATATTTGGCAGAAAGAAAAATATCCTTTACATTTAGTACAAAATCCAAAGTATATGAATGAAATAGATAAAATGCGTAAAAGTGAATTGGCTGATATGGAAAAGCCAGAAATACAAGCTAGTTTTATCCATGCCAAAAAGTTATTGGCCAAGATGAGAACAATGACTATTTATGATGAAGATTTTCGTCAAATATTAGAAGAATTGGTGCCGAATATCCCTATTACTTCCATCATTTGTCCGCCTTTTTATTGTGACCATGGCACCGGTATCAAATTGGGAGAACATGTATTTGTCAATTCTAATTGTACTTTTTTGGATGGAGGATATATAACTATCGGTGCCCACACTCTTATCGGCCCCAACGTACAATTATATACTCCACACCATCCTATTGATTATATTGCAAGAAGAGAAACCAAAGAATATGCTTATCCTATAACAATCGGTGAAGACTGTTGGATAGGAGGAGGAGCTATTATCTGTCCGGGAGTAACTATTGGAAACCGATGCATTATTGGAGCCGGTAGTGTTGTTACAAAAGATATCCCGGATGATTCTATTGCCGTAGGTAATCCGGCTAAAGTTATTAAGAATTTAAATTGAGATTAAACAGAGAATGGTACCATAATCTATGATCCATTCTCTTTACTTTATTATCCGATATACACATTTACACATAAAAACAATCGATCGTTCCCACCTTCGGTTTCAAAATCAATTTTATCTTCACGAGCTAACCAGCCAATGGCGGCATTTAAATCTCTATCAGACAATCCGACCGCCTCCTTCAATTCAGAATAGCTCCATCGTTTATTATTATTTAGAAGCTGCCAAACTTTTCCGGCATTTAAGCCAATTAAATTCTTATTCATTTTGAACTTTCATTAAATAGGTTAATAATAGAATGCTTAGTTATTTGTCGTGAAAATAGCATTTTATCATGTAAAAAGCTAAATTTTATATATAAATTTCATTTAAATGACGTTATAATTTAACATTATTTTCTTTTAGATTTCATCATTTCTCATTTAGTAGTGTTATTGATAGAGATGATAAGTCCCTTTTACAAAAATCTTATCTGTCTTTATTAAGCAAAACAGAATTTTATTTGTTATTGCATAAAACAAAATAATCAATAATGAATAAAATAATACCAGTACTTGTAGCGGTAATAATTTGTTTTAGTGTGGGAGTCATGGCTTCATATTTCCAGGTTGATGCTATTCAAACATGGTATCCATTCTTAAATAAACCATCATTAACTCCTCCTAATTTTATATTTCCTATTGTGTGGAGCATACTTTATTTTTGTATGGGGATATCGATAGGACTAATATGGAATACTAAACATAGAAAAAGGAAAATATTGAGATGGCTTTTTAGTTTTCAACTATTACTTAATTTTACATGGAGTATTTACTTTTTCTACTTTCAAAATCCGTTTCTGGGATTTATAGATATACTACTTCTTGATATATTTGTCATATATTATATGATGAAAAGTTATTCAATAAAGAAGATGAGCTCCTTATTATTTATTCCTTATATATTGTGGCTACTACTTGCCACATATCTGAATGGATATATAATGCTATATAATTGATATGTATATATTATAAGAAAGGTTCCGACTTATCACAAGCCGGAACCATCATCATTCTACATACTAACTAAAAAATTATCTTATCACTTTTCCATCTTCACTGAAGTATCTAGTAGTTTCTTCCAAACTACTAGTCAAGATAATCACTTTATAGATTCTGCTTCCATCAGCACCATAGGATAAAAATGCCTGTTTTATCATGGCACCTTCACATGCCAAAGTATCCATGATCGTTTCGGGAACATCATTCATATAGATTTCAATAAAATCGGGAGATTTCTTTACAGTTTGTTCCTTCTTTGCATCTTTTACACCTTCTGCGAATACAACTGACGTGCCTAATCCTAATACCACTGCTAATAAAACTAATACCTTTTTCATTATTTCTCGTTTTTAAATTAATTTGTTGTCGATATATAAGCAAGTTGCGTGCCAAAGTTTTGAAGATATTAATAATATATTGATAATAAGGTGTTTAATTATATGTATACTTTTGAAGGAAGTGTGGAAAAATGATTTTAGCTCTACAAAATTGTAGAATAATTCCACATATCAAGTGTGGAGTGATTTCCTATAAAACTAAAAAAGTCACTGATGGCAACAGTAACCATCAGTGACTCATCAAAAGTTGCTTTATTAAAATTGAAAAAATTTCTTTGCGTTGTTATATGCAATGTCTTCTACCATCTGATTAACGCGTTCCATTTCGCATACGGGTATTTCACCGTTTTCTATATCATTGCCTAATAAGTTACACAAAGTGCGACGGAAATATTCATGACGAGGGTAGGACAGGAAAGAACGTGAATCTGTCAACATACCTACAAAACGACTTAATAGTCCTAATAATGATAATGCATTTATCTGCTTTTCCATACCATCTTTCTGGTCTAGGAACCACCATCCTGAACCAAACTGAATTTTGCCCGGAATAGTTCCATCTTGGAAATTCCCTACCATAGTAGCAATAACTTCATTAGCACAAGGATTCAAATTATAAAGAATAGTCTTAGTCAGTTTTCCTTCCGTGTTCAGGCGATCAAGAAATTTTGCCATTGCCTTAGCCGTAGTAAATTCACCAATCGAGTCAAAACCGGTATCAGGACCGAGGAGCTTGAACATCTTGGTGTTATTGTTACGGATAGCACCATAATGAAACTGCTGAGTCCAACCTTTCTCCCAATCCATTTCGCCCAATATAACTAACATGGCAGATTTGAATTTCAATATTTCTTCTTTTGTCAACACCTGTCCGCTATATACTTTATTAAAAATAGTTTTAATTTCAGCATCGGTATAATTTTCAGCATAGAATTCTTCAATGCCATGGTCAGATAATTTGCAGCCTTGTTCTGCAAAGAAATCATGGCGTTTGTGCAAGGCCGAGACCATATCATCAAAAGAAGAAATAGTAACACCGCTCACTGCCGATAGCTTTTCCATATATGTGCGAAAATCACTAGGAACCTCTACTGCCATAGTTTTGTCAGGACGCCATGTAGGAAGCATTTTTATTTCGAAACCACTTTCACGTGTTTTAATATGATATTCCAAAGAGTCAACAGGATCATCAGTGGTGCAGATCAGAGTAACGTTAGACTGCTTGATCAGGTTACGGACAGTCATGGAGTCTTCCTGTAACTTA
>ERZ839489.2002-NODE-2002-length-10461-cov-3.219489_pt1 | contig 10461 bp, 9 predicted proteins | sample MGYA00519938_ERZ839489 | MGnify/ENA primary metagenome ERZ839489 (study PRJEB31850, sample SAMEA3708846) | human gut metagenome | biome: human gut; feature: human-associated habitat; material: faeces | place: China | collected 2014 ... | reverse complement strand
TGTAACACTGTTGTAGCAGTGAGCCTATAATCATAGGTAAGGTAAAACGTAGCAGGGTACCTGTGATGCTTCCCTGTGTTAAGTCTGCTTTGGATAACATGATATGTGCTTGTTTTATTTAAATTTTGCCCCAAAGGTAATAAACACTTTTTTGAATGTCTGCTTCTTTGTAGAAGAATTAGAGTATAAGCCTTTGCTGGGATTTCTGTCGTGGCAAACTTTCTTCCGATAATCTTGTTGATAGACAAACATAACTTTTAAAACGAATCAATATGAAAGAAAAGAAAGTAGTCCGTGAAGAGCGGAATAAAGAGAAATTGACTTCAGGTGATTGGGTGATGGCCGAATTTTATTCCATTCATTCATTGAAGAGCAGTCGTATGCATGCTGTTATTGACGAGTTTAAGAAACTGATGGGAGGGAAGGTGGAAGTAGTGCAGGTGAATGTGGATGAAGAAAAAACACTTGCCGAATTTTATACCATCGTGCATATTCCTACTTATATATTCTTAAGAAAAGGAGAACAGTTGTGGCGGCAGACCGGAGAATTGGGATTGGACAGATTGGAAAAAGCAGTAAAGGAATTCATGGTTTGAATCGTGTAGGGATGTGTTAAAACTAAACCGACCTATCACATTGTCAACTGTAGGGGCAGGGTTTGCCTGCCCGAACCGGTTGTCATGACCTTGGAAGTAAGTCACCTCTTCTTAAAAAGAGTTAACCTGATAATGTTTTCCATTGGAAATTTTTGTTTGTGAGAAATATCATGTATGTTTGCATAAAGTTTCCAAAGGAAAATATTAATTGAATTAAAATAGTTGAACTTATGAAGTATATAATAGTAGGAGGTGTAGCCGGAGGTGCAACCGCTGCTGCACGTATCAGGAGAAATACAGAAGATGCCGAAATCATCTTGTTTGAGAAAGGGGAATATATCTCGTATGCCAATTGCGGCTTACCTTATTATATAGGTGGCGTGATTGCTGAGCGTGAAAAACTGTTTGTGCAGACCCCGGAGGCTTTCGGTAAGCGGTTCAATATCGATGTGCGTATCCGGTCCGAGGTTGTGGCCATCCATCCTGCAAAGAAGACAGTGGATATTCGTACTTCAGACGGGAAAACCTATACGGAGAGTTATGATAAACTATTGCTTTCTCCGGGTGCGTCGCCTGTCCGTCCTCCCTTGCCGGGCATTGACAATGAAGGAATCTTCACGCTTCGCAATGTGAATGACACGGATGCCATCAAGAACTATTTGCAGAGGCATGAGGTGAAGCGCGCGGTAATCATCGGTGCAGGCTTCATCGGGCTGGAGATGGCGGAGAATTTGCAAGAAGCCGGTGCGGAAGTGGCGGTTGTAGAGATGGCAAATCAAGTCATGGCGCCGATTGATTTCTCTATGGCATCGTTGGTGCATGAGCACTTGTTGCAGAAAGGGGTGCAGCTTTATTTGGAAAAAGCGGTGGCTTCTTTTGAGCGCACAGCCAGCGGATTGGAAGTAATTTTCAAATCGGGTGAAAGACTGCCTGCCGATATGGTGTTATTATCTATCGGTGTGCGTCCCAACACTTCGTTGGCAACAGATGCCGGACTGGAGATAGGGGAGATGCGTGGCATCAAGGTGAACGATTACTTGCAGACTTCCGATGAACATATTTATGCGGTGGGCGATGCTATCGAATTCCGCCATCCGCTGACCGGGAAGCCGTGGTTGAATTACTTGGCGGGGCCGGCCAATCGTCAGGCACGTATTGTGGCGGATAACATGGTCTTTGGAAATAAGATACCCTACGAAGGAGCTATCGGTACTTCCATTGCCAAGGTTTTTGATATGACTGTTGCTGCTTCGGGTCTTCCGGCAAAACGGTTGAAACAGGCAGGCATTGATTACCTGTCGGCAACCATCCATTCCGGTTCGCATGCAGGATATTATCCCGATGCTTTACAGATATCCATTAAAATAACATTCTCTCCTGCCGATGGCAAACTGTTCGGAGCGCAGATTGTGGGCTATAGCGGAGTAGACAAGCGCATTGACGAATTCTCGCAAGTGATAAAGCATAACGGAACTGTATATGATTTGATGGCCTTGGAGCAGGCATATGCTCCTCCTTTTTCTTCGGCCAAAGACCCGGTGGCAGTGACGGGATATGTAGCCGGAAATATACTGAACGGAAAGATGCAGCCTCTTTATTGGCGTGAGTTGCAGGCTGCCGATTGGAGCAAGGTCACGTTGGTGGATGTCCGTACTCCCGATGAGTTTGCGCTCGGTGCTTTGAAGGGGGCTGTCAATATTCCTTTGGATGATATGCGCGATCGGATGAAAGAAATCCCCCGGGACAAGCCGGTCTATCTGTATTGCGGGGTGGGGTTGAGAGGTTATCTGGCTTCCAATATATTGTTGCAGAACGGATATCAGGAAGTAAAGAATCTGATAGGTGGTTTGAAATTGTATAAAGCGGCAACGACTCCTTTGCCCGAACCGAAGGAGTTCTCAAATTCCGGCTTTTCAAGTTCTGATTCTTCTAAAGTTGATCATTCTGAACATAGTAAAGATTCTGCTGAAGCTTATACTATTGCTTCTTCTGTTATTCCTTTTATGAGAGCAATAAAAGTGGATGCTTGTGGCATATCTTGTCCCGGTCCTATCATGAAGCTGAAGAAAAGTATGGAAGAACTGGCAGATGGGGAGCGTCTGGAAATTGTGGCGACGGATGCCGGTTTCCCCCGTGATGCCGAGGCATGGTGTCAGACTACAGGAAACCGTTTTGTTTCTGCCCGTTCGGAAGGCGGAAAATACCGGGTGGTAGTAGAAAAGAATATTCCTCAAGTATGTGCAACAGAGACTTGTAAAGCGGACAAAGGGAAAACTTTTATTCTGTTCAGCGATGATTTGGATAAAGTTTTGGCTACTTTTGTACTCGCAAACGGTGCGGTGGCAACCGGGGAGAAGGTGACTATCTTTTTCACATTCTGGGGACTGAATGCCATCAAGAAACTGAACAAGCCTGCTGTGAAGAAAGATTTCTTTGGTAAAATGTTCGGCATGATGCTTCCTTCCAGTTCATTAAAACTGAAACTTTCAAAGATGAATATGGGAGGGATGGGTAGTAGGATGATGCGGTATATCATGAATAAGAAGAACATTGACTCACTGGAATCGTTGCGTGAACAGGCCATTCAAAACGGTGTCGAGTTCATCGCTTGTCAGATGTCGATGGACGTGATGGGCGTAAAGCGCGAGGAACTGTTGGATAATGTGACTATTGGCGGTGTAGCTACTTATATGAATCGTGCGGAGCAGGCAAACGTGAATTTGTTTATTTAAAATAATGTATGGAGAAAATAAAATCAATATGTGTCATGAGAGAGCTTTTTAAAGCTCTCTCTGAACTGGAAGCAAACTTGATAGAGCAACATGGGGTATCATTGAATGAAGCAATGGCACTTTGCTGTATCGGAGGTGACAGATTGACGGCGAGCGCTATATCAGAGCATACGGGTTTATCGGCTTCACACACATCGAAAGTGATTCGTTCGATAGAAGATAAAGAGTTGATAGTTCGCAGTTTGGGCGATAAAGACAAGCGGCAGATGTATTTTACTTTATCGGATAAGGGAAAGATTTGTTTGAATCAGTTGAAGGAGAACGAAATAGAAGTTCCTAAGATGTTGAAACCATTATTTAAATAGAAAATCAACTATCTTACTTATTAATTTAAACCAAAACCTTCTTCTTTTTCATTTGTTTATTCCTCACAATGGAACCGAACAAGTGGAAACAGAAATGGAAACAGTTGAGCAATCTGCGGAAATGGCGTATCTGGAGATTAAAACTGATTGATGCCCGCCTTTACTTCGTAAGTATATTTGTTGGTTTGCTTACGGGGCTGATTGCCGTGCCCTATCATTATTTGTTATGGGAATTCTTTGATATCCGAAAAGCCTTCTTCACTGCCCATTATCCGTGGTACTATCATGTTGTCTTGTTCTTTTCTCTGTGGGCCATCCTTATCGGGGTTGCCCTGATGGTAAAGAAGATGCCTTTGATAGCCGGAGGCGGTATTCCCCAGACAAGGGCGGCTATCAACGGACGTATTCATTACGACCATCCTTTCAAGGAACTGATAGCAAAGTTTTTTGGGGGAATATTAGCTTTGAGTGCAGGGCTGTCGTTGGGTCGTGAAGGGCCCTCCGTTCAGATTGGTTCATATATCGGAACATTGGTATCCCGATGGGGACATATTCTGAAAGGTGAACGAAAACAGCTGCTGGCGGCAGGGGCCGGTGCCGGACTTTCAGCAGCTTTTGCAGCTCCCTTGTCTTCTTCTCTGTTGGTCATCGAATCCATTGAACGGTTTGATGCTCCCAAAACAGCCATTACTACTTTATTGGCAGGCGTGGTGGCGGGCGGTGTGGCGAGTTGGATGTTTCCCACTACTCCTTATCATCTGATAAATGCCGTCTCTCCCGGTTTGTCTTTTTGGCGGCAGGCGGAGCTTTATATCCTTTTTGCTGCCGTGATTGCTGCCATAGCAAAGTTTTATTCGCTTATAGTTCCCTTTTTTCAACGATGGTTGCCGACGTTGAAACTCTCTGTCTATACTAAAATGTTGTATTTGCTGATTGCGGCATACGCTATTTCTCTGACCGAGACCAACTTGACGGGAGGCGGAGAACAGTTTTTGATGATGCAGGGAATGGACGGCACGCACGACATCCGGTGGCTCGGCGTCATGATTTTGATTCATTTTGTATTCACTTTGCTTTCATTGTCTTCAGGATTACCGGGAGGAAGCTTTATTCCGACTCTGGTGACAGGAGGTTTGTTGGGACAATTATTCGGACTCGTATTGGTACAGCGCGGAGTGATAGGGTATGAAAATGTCAGTTATATGATGCTTGTCGGGATGGTAGCTTTCTTGGTAGCAGTGGTGCGCACTCCGCTGACCGCCATTGTGCTGATAACAGAAATAACAGGTCACTTTGAGGTGTTTTATCCTTCTATCGTAGTGGGCGGACTGACTTATTATTTTACGGAACTTCTTCAAATCAAACCTTATAATGTATTGCTTTATGACAGGATGTTTCGCAACCACAACCCGGAGTTTCCCGAAGTCGAGGGTGCACGTTATCATCTGTATGTGGAAATAATGGATGGCTCTTATTTGGATGGAAAAGAAGTGGATAAACTGACTTTACCCAACAACTGTATCATTCTCAGCATCCGCCGTGACCACAAAACCCTGCCTGCTGCGGGTGAGACACTTGTTCCCGGCGACCAAGTGGAGATAGAAATGGACGCAAAGGATATTGAAAAATTGTACGAACCGCTGGTCAGTATGGCAAATATCTATTAAATTTGCCGTATGAAAAAGAAATTCCAACTTGAAGTTCCGGGAGGAGCCGACAAGGTGTTGCTCCATACTTGTTGCGCCCCCTGTTCGTCAGCCATCATTGAGTGTCTGATGCAACACAGCATTACCCCTGTCATCTATTATTGTAATCCGAATATCTATCCGCTTGAAGAGTATAACATAAGGAAAGATGAATGTACCCGCTATGCCCGTTCCTTGGGGTTGGAGATTGTAGATGCCGATTATGACCATGAGGCTTGGCGTTGCCAAATGTCGGGAATGGAGCAGGAGCCTGAGCGTGGAGGGCGTTGCCTCCGCTGTTTCAAGATGCGTCTGTTGGAAACGGCGCGCTATGCTCACGAGCATGGATTCTCCGTGATAACCACTACGCTGGCATCCAGCCGATGGAAAAGCCTGGAGCAGATAGAAGAGGCGGGACGTTATGCCACTGCCCGCTATCCCGATGTTACTTATTGGGAACAGAACTGGCGTAAAGGCGGTTTGAGCGAGCGTCGTATTGCCATTATTAAGGAATATGATTTTTACAACCAAAGATATTGCGGTTGTGAGTTTAGTATGCGAAAAGAAGATGCTGCTCCTGCTGCGGATGGAGATAACTGATGCACGAACGCTATTAAGATTGCAGAATGTCCATATTTAAACGCCAATCCGTTTGTTTTATTGATTTAAAAAGATAACTTTGGCACAGACTATACTCACGGATTGAGTATGGGATTATTAAATAATTAACAAACAACATGACACAAACAAAATTTTTCAGATGGACATTACTGCTATGTCTTTCCGGCGCGATAAGCCCATTGGCTGCACAGGGTGTTGGAGAAAAAGCAAAGAAAGTAGAACAAATGCAAGTACTTAAAACTGATGGTAAAGTGCTGCGCATTACGGTCGATGGTAAAGAACAACAAATTCCATGGGTGATTAATCCCTCTCTTCGTCCCGATGTATTTGAGACATCGGGAGAGGAAGTTGTATTCCGAAGCAAGATAGATACCATCCGGTTCAATGTAGCCAAAGAAGGATGTTATGATTTTGTGGTGGTCACTCATCAAGGTGATTCCGCCATGACCCGGATAAAATGGGTATCGGCAAATCCTTTGGAAGAACCATCGCGGGATATGTTGAAACGCTCTGCCGGCGGATTGCTTTCAAAGAAGCAGGCGCAGTTCGATATCGACGCCTTGGTCTATACTCTCAGCGAAGTCCATCCCGATATGTTTTCCGTGTGCAGACAAAGCGAATGGTTTAAATCGGTAAATAGGGTGAAGCAGCAGTTGCCCGATTCTGTTACCACGGTAGAGCTGTTTAAGTATGCGACTCCGTTGGTCACGAAGTTAGGCGACGGGCACACCATGCTTCGTTTTCCTTTTAATGATTATTTTACTTCATCTACTATTCGGCTCCCCTTGTTTGTCAATGTAAAGTCCGACTACACACTGCGTGTAAGAGGGTGCATTGATAACCTGATACCCCAAGATGCGGAAGTTCTTTCCATCAACGGAAAGGAGAGTAGGGAACTGATAGAATCGATGATGGACTATGCAAGCGGAGAACGCGATTTCTTCCGTATAGAACGTATTAATTCTGATTTTTCGGCATTGTTTGAAATGATGTATGCCGCAGATAAATACGATGTCGTTTATCGTATGAAAGATAGCAAAAAGAAACTTGAAGTCACCTTGCATCCTACTACGTGGGCGGAACTTCTTCCCCGTATGCCGAAGAAGAAAGAGCAGGCGCGGGTGCCGGATTATTCTTTCAAAGTGGATGAAAAGAAGAAGGTAGCCGTTATGGATTTTAGAAGCTTTAATAATCCGCAGCGGATGAAGATGTTTGCCGACTCCATGTTTGTAACCCTGCGCGAAAAGGGCATTAAGAATTTAATCATTGACTTGCGCAACAACGGCGGAGGTAATTCGATGGTAGGAGATGTTCTTTTCCGCTACATTTCTCCCAAGCCTTTTAAGCAAATGGGCAAGGCCCTGGTACGCGTCACGCCCACCACCATACGCTTGACGGGAAGAACCCAAATGGTTCCCGGATGGTCTTTTTATAATGATGAATCAAAAGGAAATCTTATTCCTCCGCTCACTAAAGAAGAAGGTCATTACGAAGGCAGTGTATATCTGTTGATAAGTCATCATACATTCTCTTCTGCCGGTTCGTTTGCCTGGGCTTTCAAGGAGTTTGGCATGGGGACGGTTATCGGCGAGGAATCCGGTGGCATGAATGTGAGTTTCGGCGATATCATCTATTATAAGTTGCCGGTGTCGGGATTGAGTTGCACTATTTCGTTCAAACGTTTTTGGCAATATGGCGCGGACGAAAAGGAGATACATGGTACATTGCCCGATTATGCAGTGCCACAGGAAGATGCTTTGGCTAAAGCCTTCCAGCTGATTAAGAAATAAAAAAAATAACGCGTATATTTGCGTTGCCCGATGCGAATATACGCGTTGCCAAAAGGCCGTGAGGTTTTAAAAAAAGCTCGGTATGTTTATCTTAAAGCTCGGTATCTTTTTTTAAAAGCTCGGCATGTTTTCATGTAAGGGCAGATTGCATCCCCCCCCCCCTCACCAAGTCAGTCATTCCTGTTCTCCGTTTATCCTTGTATTTTAGTCTAAACGTGCAGACAATGTAGGATGTTCATTCACAACCGGAACCCCCATCAACAGGACGTTTCAACGGCTAATGAAAGGAGGAAGGGGGAATCAAATATTCCCATGAGACCTTTTAGCAAGGTAGCAGTTTTTTTGAAACAAGGCTTTGATATTGTGAATCTTTGTATTTACTTTGCACCAATCAATAGGCAAAGTAAAGACAGCGGACTATGAGAAGCAGAAAGAACATCCTATTCAACTTGACCATTATATTATTATTGGCATGTACAGCTTGCGACCGTTCCACTCGTCACGTCACAGAGAACTTGTCACAAGCGGAGGAACTTATATGGACTGCCCCCGATTCGGCATTGCATATACTGGAATCCATCCCTACCTCCCGGCACTTAATCGGAAAAGAGCAGGCGGATTATGTTTTGCTGCTTTCGTTAGCCCAATATCGTTGCTACATCCCTGTATCTTCGGATTCGTCAATGATTGACCTTGCAGTAGAATATTATAAAGATAAGAATGATGCAGATAAAAAAGGGGCAGCCTTTTATGTGAAGGGATGCATATTGGAAGAATATTCCAAAGACATTCCCAATGCTCTGCTAGCTTATAAAGAAGCAGAAAAATGTATTCCCAGCATGAATGACAAACACTATGTTGCCCGCATTTATAGCAGTTTGGGATATATCAATCAATGTTCTTTCAATTTCGAGCTGGCCAAAGAATATTACCAAAAAGCTGTGCAAGCAAATATAGATGGAAAAGACACGGCTGCACAGACCAGTAATTTGCTCAACTTATTGCAACTATATCATATTTTCCATGATACTGACAGTGTTAACCAATGTATAACCAAGCTATTACAATTTAGCAGTAGTCTAAAGGACAGTATTCTTCAGTCTAAAATTTACCATAACATTGCGGTCAGTAAAATGTATCAGGAAAAATATGAGGAAGCCGAAAGCTTTTTCTCATGCGCCTTGCATATATCACCTGCTTCTCCCCCTTACAAAACAATGTCAGGACTAGCCCAACTATATATAAAGAGAGGGCAAAAAGAACGCGCAGACAGTCTGTTTCAAAATGCTTTGCTTTCCAAAGACTTATCACTACGCGCATATATTTATAATCAATTATATGATGAAGCTTGGAAAGCAGAAAATTACAAGAAAATCGCCCAATATGCCCGTCTGTATATAGACACCTCGGATTCCATCTACAATAGCCACCTGCATCAAGAAGTCTTGAAAGTGCAGAGAAAATATGACCACATGCAATTGTTATACCAAAAATCCCGACAAACGAATATAATATATTCCTCTATAATCATAATATTCATTGTTAGTGGGATACTTTGGTTTCTATTTATTCAATACAAGAAGAAAAGAAAAGAAGAAAATGAAAAATTGCGAGCAGAAATAGCCGAGTTGGTCGAGGTCTTAGATAAAATGAGCACTTCTTGCAATAAGACTCAGAAAGAGCTTCAAGACCAGATAAACGCATTAAAAAGTAAGCAAGAAAAAGACGTCCTTATGTCACCTGAAGAATATGCGGCAATACAAAACACAATAGATAAACTGACAAAAGAAAAAGAGCAAAATGAAAAAGAACAACATCAAGAGTATGAAAAATTGCAAGCACAGTTTGAAGCTTTAAACCAAAAACTAAAAGAGGTAGAAAAACAAAACAATCGTTTCAGACTTATTTATGGTAATTATGATTGTGTGGAACAAAAAGATATCAAAGCCCTGCAAGTAGCATTAAACTTAAGTCAAAACAAGCCCTGTAATATATCCGACGATAGAGAGGATATAAAGCATTGGCTCAACTTATCAAGAAACGGCTTTGCCGATAAGCTACATAAGACCTACCCTATGTTAGATAAAACGTTTCTAGATATTTGCTATTTGGCTGCTTTAGGTCTGTCTATTGATGAAATAGCTCAATACGCAGGTAACATAAAAAGACGTTCAGTGGAACGGTATATGAGCCTAATTTGCCAAGAAGTACAGTACCCCATGAGCGGGAAAAAAGGGTTTGAGAGCTTTATTAACCACATACTTACTATTTAAACAGAACAAAAAGAGGGTCGGAAAATCTCAAAAAGCATCCTTGTATATACTTAATGCATTAATAATCAGTTATATATTGAATCTCATTTCTTCTTAAAGAGTACTTGGATATGTCAAAAAAGACATTTAGCTTTGTAGAAACAAAAATTAAAAACTTATGGAAAAACACACGCTATTTAAAATGCTGATGATTGCTTTATGTATCACATTTAGCATTTCAACGGTTTATGGTTCCAGCCTGCAAGGAGAACCTACAACAAAAGAAGAACCTACGATATAGGTATTTAGAAATGCCCTAATTAAGAAAGAAGAAGATGGCTGATGATGTTTTATTAGAAAAGATAGCCAATCATTACCTGTTCTATGGTTCTTTTCACTCTGATTTAGGGCTATACAACG
>ERZ839489.1999-NODE-1999-length-10477-cov-2.355882_pt1 | contig 10477 bp, 7 predicted proteins | sample MGYA00519938_ERZ839489 | MGnify/ENA primary metagenome ERZ839489 (study PRJEB31850, sample SAMEA3708846) | human gut metagenome | biome: human gut; feature: human-associated habitat; material: faeces | place: China | collected 2014 ... | reverse complement strand
ACCCACACCTCAGATGCAACACTGCATGTAAACGGTGGTGAAATTCATGCCAGCGCGGAAGGTCAGGACATGTACGCTGCCATTGATGGCTTAATTGATAAGCTGGCACGCCAGTTGACCAAACATAAAGATAAACTGAAACAACACTAATTGTCCGGGCAATTAGCATGTGCATGGCGGCCTGTTGTGCGGCACAACGGGCCATTTGTACGGTTAATGCTCCGAGCCTGTTCCACTGTTTGAGTGGGCAGGTTCTTAGGTGAAATTATGACAAATAATGATACAACTCTACAGCTTAGCAGTGTTCTTAACAGGGAATGTACGCGAAGCCGCGTCCACTGTCAGAGCAAAAAACGCGCCCTGGAAATCATCAGCGAGCTGGCGGCGAAACAACTTAGCCTGCCGCCTCAGGTGGTTTTTGAAGCTATCCTGACGCGGGAAAAAATGGGCAGTACCGGTATCGGCAATGGTATTGCCATTCCGCATGGCAAACTGGAAGAAGATACTCTGCGCGCCGTTGGCGTTTTCGTTCAGCTCGAAACGCCTATAGCTTTCGATGCCATCGACAACCAACCGGTGGACTTACTTTTTGCCCTGCTGGTGCCGGCAGACCAAACTAAAACGCACCTGCATACTCTGTCGCTGGTGGCGAAACGTCTGGCGGACAAAACCATCTGCCGCCGTTTACGCGCAGCCCAGAGCGATGAAGAGCTGTATCAAATCATTACGGATACCGAAGGTACTCCGGATGAAGCGTAGTTATTCGGTAATGTCTCTTTTAGACGTTGTGAGGAGAAACAGTACATGGTACTGATGATCGTCAGCGGACGTTCAGGTTCAGGTAAATCTGTCGCCCTGCGTGCGCTGGAAGATATGGGTTTTTACTGCGTGGATAACCTTCCCGTAGTGTTGTTACCCGATCTGGCTCGAACCCTGGCCGATCGCGAGATTTCTGCCGCCGTCAGCATTGATGTTCGTAATATGCCGGAGTCACCAGAAATATTCGAACAGGCGATGAGTAACCTGCCTGACGCTTTCTCACCGCAACTCCTGTTCCTGGATGCCGACCGTAATACCTTAATTCGTCGTTACAGTGACACGCGCCGACTGCATCCGCTTTCCAGCAAAAACCTGTCGCTGGAAAGTGCTATCGACAAAGAAAGCGATTTGCTGGAGCCTCTGCGTTCGCGAGCGGATCTGATTGTCGATACCTCAGAAATGTCCGTTCACGAGCTGGCTGAAATGCTGCGTACCCGTCTGCTGGGTAAACGTGAACGCGAACTGACCATGGTCTTTGAGTCTTTCGGCTTCAAACACGGTATCCCTATCGATGCAGATTACGTCTTTGACGTGCGCTTCTTGCCGAACCCGCACTGGGATCCGAAACTGCGTCCAATGACAGGTCTTGATAAACCTGTCGCCGCGTTCCTCGACCGCCACACAGAAGTACACAATTTTATCTACCAGACGCGAAGCTATCTTGAGCTATGGTTACCTATGCTGGAAACCAACAACCGTAGCTACTTGACGGTCGCCATTGGTTGTACCGGCGGGAAGCACCGTTCGGTGTATATTGCAGAGCAACTGGCAGACTACTTCCGCTCGCGCGGTAAAAACGTCCAGTCACGCCATCGTACGCTGGAAAAACGTAAACCATGACCGTCAAGCAAACTGTTGAAATCACAAACAAGCTGGGCATGCATGCCCGGCCTGCAATGAAGCTGTTTGAATTAATGCAGGGTTTTGACGCTGAAGTGCTCTTACGTAATGACGAAGGCACCGAGGCTGAAGCCAACAGCGTTATTGCGCTGATGTTGGATTCTGCCAAAGGACGGCAGATTGAAGTTGAAGCGACCGGTCCACAGGAAGAGGAAGCACTGGCCGCCGTTATCGCCCTCTTTAATTCTGGTTTTGATGAAGATTAATCTTCATCACTTTGACATACAACTCCCTTCAAACTCCCCCCGACAATAAGAAAATCACGTACTGAAATCGTTCTCAATCAACGTCATTTGTACATTTTGTGCGCTTTTCACTTTCAGAAGAACCTTAAGAAAACCTTAAGAGGCATTGTTTAGGTTTTGTTTAAGTTAATCGACCATACTGGAGATCGTCAGAAAATATTTCCAGGAGATGGCATGATTCGCTTATCTGAACAAAGTCCCCTGGGCACCGGAAGACATCGGAAATGTTATGCGCATCCGGAAGATGCCCAACGCTGTATCAAGATTGTCTACCATCGTGGCGATGGTGGCGATAAAGAGATCCGCCGTGAGTTAAAGTATTACGCGCATCTTGGTCGCCGGTTAAAAGACTGGAGTGGAATACCGCGCTATCACGGTACCGTTGAGACGGATTGCGGAACCGGTTATGTCTACGATGTGATTGCAGATTTTGACGGCAAGCCTTCCATTACGCTGACCGAATTTGCTGAACAATGCCGTTACGAAGAAGACATTGCACAACTGCGCCAGCTACTGAAACAGCTGAAGCGTTATTTGCAGGATAACCGTATCGTGACGATGTCGCTGAAGCCGCAGAATATCCTCTGTCACCGCATCAGTGAGTCAGAGGTTATCCCGGTCGTCTGCGACAACATTGGTGAAAGCACATTGATTCCACTGGCGACCTGGTCGAAGTGGTGTTGTCTGCGTAAGCAAGAGCGGTTATGGAAACGATTTATCGCCCAACCGGCGCTGGCTATTGCCCTGCAGAAAGATCTGCAACCTCGTGAGAGCAAAACGCTGGCCCTCACTTCGCGCGAAGCTTAATCCAGCTGGTGTTGTTGCATAAACGGCTCACCGCCTAACTGATACATCTGCCGTAAAATCCACGCCTGACGGCTACGCACGTAGCCCGATGGCGAGGAGACTTTGAAACGAAGTGGATTAGGTAATACAGCTGCCAGTAATGCAGCTTCCGACCGGGTAAGTTTGCTCGCGGGTTTGTGGAAATAACGTTGTGCCGCAGCTTCGACGCCAAACACACCGTCGCCAAATTCGGCGATATTCAGGTAAACCGTCAGGATACGCTTTTTGCTCCAGACCGTTTCTATCCCCAGCGTTAATCCGGCTTCCAGCCCTTTTCGAACCCAGCTACGCCCATCCCATAAAAAGAGATTTTTGGCTGTCTGTTGAGAAATCGTTGAAGCACCGCGAATACGGTTTTCATTGCGCTCGTTGTGCGCCAGGGCTTTCTCAATGGAAGCGACATCAAAGCCCCAGTGCTCAGGAAATTTCTGATCTTCTGCGGCAATCACCGCCAGTCCCATCCACGGCGAGATTTGATCCATACTGACCCAGTCAGAATGTGCCACGTAACGAAAATTGCCATGCAGCCAGGCGCTGACCTGTCGCTCGACCATTACCGCTGAGAAGGGAACAGGCGCAACGCTAAACAACGCGATGCCCCCGCCCCAGAAAACGGCGAGGACAACCATTAACCGCAAAAGAAAACGGCGAACGAAACTAAACACCGTTAAGCGGCTTTTACTCATTCAGCCAGAACCAGCACGCGGGAAACCAGCTTATCAATGCCGCTCGCCGCTTCTGCAATGTTCTGCGCCAGCATATATGCTGGGGTGGTGACAATCTTATTGTCTTCATCAACCACGATATCATCGACAGGACACGGCACATGCTCCGCGCCCATCTCTTCCAGCACTTCTGCGGTATCGATATCAGTACCGATGGTCAAACGCAGCGGGAAATCGAAAATTTTCGGCAGCATCGCCGGGGCAATACACATAAAACCAAGCGGTTTTCCGGCCTGATGCATCGCTTGTGCCAGCGCCTTTAATTCACGGTCAACGGTGCATTCGCTACCAAGACTGGCAAAATTGCTTAAATTCTTCGCCGCGCCAAACCCCCCCGGCACAATCAACGCATCCAGTTCAGCGGCATCGGCCTGGGCCAGAGGACGGATTTCACCGCGCGTTATTCGTGCCGCTTCAATCAGCACATTGCGCGTTTCCGTCATCGCTTCGCCAGTTAAATGGTTGATAACATCAACCTGCTGCTTATCCGGTGCAAAGCAGACCGCCTGCGCACCGCTGCGTGAAATAGCTAACAACGTCAACACCGCTTCATGAATTTCAGAACCGTCATAGACGCCGCATCCGCTCAGAATTACGCCAATTTTCTTCATTGTGATCATCCTTTCGCAATTGACTGAAACACATTAATTTTTTTAATAAAAATGGTACGCATCACACATTTAACTGATTCATGTAACAAATCATTTAAGTTTTGCTATCTTAACTGCGTGCGGCCTGAAAAACAGTGCTGTGCCCTTGTAACTCATCATAATAATTTACGGCGCAGCCAAGATTTCCCTGGTGTTGGCGCAGTATTCGCGCACCCCGGTCTAGCCGGGGTCATTTTTTAGTGGCTTTTGCCACCCACGCTTTCAGCACTTCTACGTCGTGACGCCACTCTTCTTTCATCTCTTCAATCCATTCACCGACGTTATCTTCCCAGGCCGGAAGGTCAGGAGACTGAATTTGCTGACCCAGCTGTTGCAGATGGCGTAACCCCACTGACCCCGCCGCACCTTTAATTTTATGTCCTTCCTCAACAATGCCTTTTTTATCCTGCGCCGTCAGATTCGACTCCAGCACGCTGACATAGCCCGGCATCATCTTCTCAAACACCGCTAACCCGTCGGTGATCAGCTTCGGTCCTACAAGTTCGAGATACTGTTCCAGCATGGGAATATCGAGCAATGCTTCTGATTTACTGTTCTCTTCTGTCGTCACCGTACTCTCCTCATCATCCTGGGTATCCCAGAATTTCTTGATCATCGCGGTTAGCGCCGGAACAGAAAGCGGCTTACTCAGCACATCATCCATTCCAGCATTGAGGTACTCTTGTTTGTCTTTCAGCACGTTAGCGGTTAAGGCCACCAGCGGCGGTAAATCCTCGCGCGGATAACGTTTCGTCAGTTCACGAGAGATATCCAGCCCGGTCATATCTGGCAACTGAATATCCAGCAACACCAGGTCGTATTCGCCCGGTTTAAACATCTCCAGCGCCGCCTTGCCGGTCATGGCGACATCAACGCTGTTACCTAATTTTTCCAGCACAGAACGCGCAACAATCACGTTCAGTTCAATGTCTTCCACCAGCAGCACATTCAGCGCCGGTAAAGGCATATCGTCTTCATCAAACGCATCATCGACCTCTTCTGCTACCGACGGTGCGTGGATCGTCAACGTAAAGGTTGAACCTTTGCCCTGTTCGCTGGTAACCGTAATATCGCCGCCCATATTTTTCGCCAGACGACGAGAAACGGCCAGACCAATACCGGTGCCGGTGGCAGGTTTACCGCCATGACTGTCTTTCACCTGGTAATACATGGCGAAAATTTTATCCAGCTCATCCTGCGGAATGCCGATACCAGAGTCTTCCACTTCAAAATGCAGCATATCGCCTTCATCGTAGCGCACGCGCACGGTAACCTGGCCTTGCTGGGTGAATTTGACGGCGTTACTAATGAGGTTCCACAGGATCTGCCGTAAACGCGTCCCGTCGGTAATGACCTGATGCGGTAATGGCAGCGTCGGCTCCAGGTTAAAGCGCAATCCTTTTTGTTGCGCCTGCAATGCGGAGAGATTTTCCAGATCGGCAAGGAAGCTGGTGAAATCAACCGGTTGATTATCAAGCTGGACCTTGCGCCGTTCCATCTTATCCATGTCGATAATATCGTTAAAGATATTCCCCAGCGTGACGGCCGAAACATGGATGGTCTTGAGATATTTTTCCTGCTCGGCGGTGAGTTCGGTATCCAGCAGAATGCGGCTCAGACCGACGATACCGTTCAGCGGTGTACGCAATTCGTGACTGATGGTGGAGATAAACGTCGTTTTGTCGCGGCTGGCCCGTTCAAGCGCATCCTGATACCGCTTACGCTCGGTAATGTCGCGACCAAAGCCCATCAAACCGTGACGTTTACCCACGCGGTCGTAGTACGGCACTTTACGGATTTCAAAGCAGGCTTTGCGCCCGTCCGGGTAATCCAGCCACTGTTCATAGGTCAGTGACACATTATGACGGAACACTTTTTCATCGGTTTCAATGACTTTTGCGGCGGCTTCCGGTGAGTAAACATCAGCAGGTTTCAGGTGAACCAGTTGTTTTTCGCTTTTTCCGGTCAGCAGCTCCATCGCGCGGTTACAGCCGGAAAACTCTTTATCTTCGTTACGATAAAAAACCAGGTCGGGTGAAGCATCAAGGAAGGAACGTAAGAATGAGGATTGCTGCTCGAGCTGAATTTGTGTCTCTTCGCGCTCTTTGATTTCAATTTTCAGTTGGCCGAAGGTTTCCTGCAGTTCTGCTTCCGCTTTTTCACGAACGGCAATTTCCTGATTTAGCTGGGCAATATTATCTTTTAACTGAACGTTGAGGCTCAAATCGCGCTCGCGCATCTCCTCCAGTTTTTGCACCAGCCGTGACAGACGTTGTCGTGACTCCTCCAGTTGCTCGACGACCACCGATAGAAAGTAGACCGCCCACGGCGTAATCAGCAAACCAAAGAAGATAGAACGAATAACATCAATGCTTTCGACCTGACCATGCAGCACCATGGTTACCGCCATTTGTACCACAATGGCAAGAACGACGAGGGCCAGCGCCAGCAACATTGAGAAGCGCACCAGACCTAACTTCATCATCAGGTCAACATAATACTGCGCCAGCAGACGAATTTGCTTCATTAGGGAATTCCTTCACGACAACCTGCCCCAATAATACCCAATTCTGACAGTTACGTTATAAATTGTGTGAGAAATGCGGAATTCCCCTCAACGACCTACTCCGTTGGAGGTAGCCACGGACGTCCCAGCGCCGATCCCTGTACGCCATGTTCATTCAGATAGCGATCCAGCTCGACCATTCCCGTCCATCGATTTTCGCACCACAGCGGAGCAAGCAGCGTCGGGCGACGGGCGCTGGCGGAAATGCGGTGGTAGATCACTTCCGGTGGCGTATCATTTCTCCGGCAGTGAGCGTGTAATCCTCCAGTTCAATACCGTTCAAACGCCCCGCTTCCCAGGCTTTCGCCATAATGCTGCCTTTCACAATATGCAGCGGATGCAGCTTTATGCCGTCCACGCCGGTTTCAACCACTCGCTCCAGCGTTTGCAAACATTCAGCCTGCCCTTCGCCAGGCAGGCCGACAATTAAGTGGGAACACACCTTCAGCCCGCGCTGACGTGCCAGCTGGGTTGTACGCTGATAACAGGCAAAATCATGGCCGCGGTTGATGCGATGCAGTGTTTTGTCGTGGGCGGTTTGTAGCCCCAGCTCCAGCCACACTTCGTAACCCTGGTCCTTATATTCGCAAAGCAGATCCAGCACCGCATCCGGCACGCAGTCCGGGCGGGTACCCACACACAAACCGACAATATTGGCCTGGCTCACCGCCTGCTGATACATAGAACGCAGCACCTGAACTTCCGCAAAGGTGCTGGTATACGCCTGAAAGTAGGCCAGATAGCGTTTAGCGCGGTTAACTAAATTCGCCTGGTGCGCCAGTTGCTCGGCAATGGAACGATGCTGCTGCGCTTCATCGGCAAACGAGGCAACATTACAGAATGTGCAGCCACCACGCCCGATGGTACCGTCACGGTTAGGGCAGCTAAAACCGCCGTGCAGCGTCAGCTTATGCACCTTTTGCCCATAACGACGGGTGAGATCACCACCAAACATATTGACTAATTTCTGTAACTGCATAATCTGATAGACCGCGCCTTGAAAAGAGGCCAAAGCCTGCCATTTTTAGCTCAATTCGGCGATGACCTGGATCAATCGTCCCGGCCTGCTTTTATCAACTGCATAATCAATCAAAATTACCGAAATTTCATGCATAATCACATAAATCACTTTTGCTTATCTTGTGTCAGATTTTTTTATCTCCTGATGGATTTTAGGCAAAAACAGTAGCATGAAACGTCATTACCAATTAAGGCAGTATAAAATGCTGGTTTTGTCGTCAGTTCAAGGCAGGATAAGGGTTAACACACCTTTATGACAGTCAGGAATTGACTGTTTCTCTAACGACTTCCCTTTTAGCCTTAAAGATAAAATCCATTTTAATTTCAGTCATTTAATAAAGAATTTTGCGCTAAAGCACATTTCTGTACCAATAAGCTTGCCATTTGACCTGTATCAGCTTTCCCGATAAGTTGGAAATCCGCTGGAAGCTTTCTGGATGAGCAGCCTGCTCATCATATTTATGCAGTAATTGAGATCCCCTCTTCACCGTATTAACCGATGCGAAAAGGACAACAAGGGGGCGAATGCGAGGCGCGCGTATGACACGCAAACCCCGTCGCCACGCTCTTTCTGTGCCCGTGCGCAGCGGTTCGGAAGTGGGGTTCCCGCAGAGCCTGGGGGAGGTTCACGATATGTTGTACGATAAATCCCTTGAGAGGGATAACTGTGGTTTCGGCCTGATCGCCCACATAGAAGGCGAACCTAGCCACAAGGTAGTGCGTACTGCAATACACGCACTGGCCCGCATGCAGCACCGTGGCGCGATTCTCGCCGATGGTAAAACCGGCGACGGTTGCGGCTTGCTGTTACAAAAACCGGATCGCTTTTTTCGCATCGTTGCGCAGGAGCGCGGCTGGCGTTTAGCAAAAAACTACGCCGTCGGGATGCTCTTCCTGAATAAAGATCCTGAACTCGCCGCTGCCGCACGCCGCATCGTTGAAGAAGAACTGCAACGCGAAACCTTGTCGATTGTGGGCTGGCGTGATGTCCCCACTAACGAAGGCGTGCTGGGTGAAATCGCCCTCTCCTCTCTGCCACGCATTGAGCAAATTTTTGTGAACGCCCCGGCAGGCTGGCGTCCACGCGATATGGAGCGCCGTCTGTTTATCGCCCGCCGCCGCATTGAAAAGCGTCTCGAAGCCGACAAAGACTTCTACGTCTGTAGCCTGTCGAATCTGGTGAACATCTATAAAGGTCTGTGTATGCCGACGGATCTGCCGCGCTTTTATCTGGATCTTGCGGACCTGCGTCTGGAATCGGCCATTTGCCTGTTCCACCAGCGCTTCTCCACTAACACCGTACCGCGCTGGCCGCTGGCGCAACCGTTCCGCTATCTGGCGCATAACGGTGAAATCAACACCATCACCGGTAACCGCCAATGGGCGCGTGCGCGTACTTATAAATTCCAGACACCGCTTATCCCTGACCTGCACGACGCCGCACCGTTCGTCAACGAAACCGGCTCTGACTCCAGTTCGATGGATAACATGCTGGAACTGCTGCTGGCAGGCGGGATGGATATCATCCGCGCCATGCGTCTATTAGTACCACCCGCCTGGCAGAACAACCCGGATATGGACCCGGAACTGCGTGCCTTCTTTGACTTTAACTCCATGCATATGGAGCCGTGGGATGGCCCGGCGGGCATCGTGATGTCCGACGGTCGTTTTGCCGCCTGTAACCTCGACCGTAACGGTCTGCGTCCGGCGCGCTACGTCATCACCAAAGATAAGCTCATCACCTGCGCCTCTGAAGTCGGTATCTGGGATTACCAGCCTGACGAAGTGGTCGAAAAAGGCCGCGTCGGGCCAGGCGAACTGATGGTTATCGACACCCGCAGTGGGCGTATTCTGCACTCGGCAGAAACCGATGACGATCTGAAAAGCCGCCATCCATATAAAGAGTGGATGGAGAAAAACGTCCGCCGACTGGTACCGTTTGAAGATCTGCCCGATGAAGAAGAGGGTAGCCGCGAACTGGACGACGACACGCTTGCCAGCTACCAGAAACAGTTTAACTACAGCGCGGAAGAGCTGGACTCCGTAATTCGCGTACTGGGCGAAAACGGTCAGGAAGCGGTCGGTTCGATGGGCGATGATACCCCATTCGCCGTGCTCTCCAGTCAGCCGCGCATTATTTACGACTACTTCCGCCAGCAGTTTGCCCAGGTGACTAACCCGCCAATCGACCCGCTGCGTGAAGCGCATGTTATGTCGCTCGCCACCAGCATTGGTCGTGAAATGAACGTCTTCTGTGAAGCAGAGGGCCAGGCGCACCGTTTAAGCTTTAAATCGCCGATTCTGCTCTACTCGGATTTCAAACAGCTCACGACGATGAAAGAGGAGCACTACCGCGCAGATACGCTGGATATCACCTTTGACGTCACTAAAACCACGCTCGAAGCGACGGTCAAAGAGCTGTGCGACAAAGCAGAACAGATGGTGCGTAGCGGCACCGTGTTGCTGGTGCTCTCCGACCGGAATATCGCGAAAGATCGCCTGCCGGTTCCGGCCCCGATGGCGGTTGGCGCGATCCAGACCCGTCTGGTCGATCAAAGCCTGCGTTGCGATGCCAACATCATCGTCGAAACCGCCAGCGCCCGCGATCCGCACCACTTCGCCGTGTTGCTGGGTTTCGGCGCGACGGCTATTTATCCGTACCTTGCCTATGAAACGCTGGGCCGCCTGGTAGACACCCATGCGATT
>ERZ839489.1993-NODE-1993-length-10523-cov-3.550630_pt1 | contig 10523 bp, 9 predicted proteins | sample MGYA00519938_ERZ839489 | MGnify/ENA primary metagenome ERZ839489 (study PRJEB31850, sample SAMEA3708846) | human gut metagenome | biome: human gut; feature: human-associated habitat; material: faeces | place: China | collected 2014 ... | reverse complement strand
AGGATGGTACGGGTGGAATGGGAATTATTGGATTTATAATGCTTTATTGTATAGGTGCGTGGATTAGACTTTATTATAAGAATGGTAAAAAAATATATCAATGGTTAATGATATATTTATTGTGTTCATTCTTATTAGTGGTTAGCAAAGTGGGAATTTTAAGAATAAATGAAAATATATCTACAAAATTTTACAGTTATGCATCGCCAATAGTTCTTATAGAAGCAGTTGCATTGTTTTTCGTTTTTTTATCAAAAAAAGTTATGAATAAAAAGGCGGGCAATTTAATTAATAAAATAGCAAAGCACTCTTTTAGCGTATATATTATTCATTTTTCCATGATGAGTGTATTGTTTACAGAGGTATTTCATGTGAACACTTATGTTGCTCATATCGGAAGTGGTGTGGCAGCAGTTTTCGTATCAGTGACAATTACATATGTGGTATGTACTATTATAGATATTATTAAAGATTATTTATTTGAAAAAATAGGTCTGCTATTACAAAAAAGCTGTTTAAATAGAGTGTATAATAATATATGTTTAAAATGGGAAAAACAACTAGATAAATTATATGAAGACTAGGTAGATTGTAGTTGCTATGTAAAAGACAGAGAAAGAAGTAGGATAAAGGGCGTGGGCACAAGAATTGGAATACTTGTTTTAATAGTGCTAGGAATAGCGTTGATTTTAGACATTATTAAACGAAAAACAAAAATCAAACGAATTCAAGATAAAAAGGAAACAGAAAAACGTTTAGAAACAAGTGAAAGTGTTTTTTATATAGTAACAGGTGGATTTTATGCTCTATTGGGAAAATTGGGATTAAACCAAATATATAATGAAAAAAGCAATTTAGCAATATTGATAGTAGTAGAAATAGTGCTTTTTATAATGAAGATGAATTTGCTGTTAAGAAAGCGGTGGTATAAGGAACATCTTGATAAGTTAACGAATGCGGAAGCAAAAAGAATTAAAAAATATAAAAGGAAAAGAATAAGAATTATATATAATCGATTTGGAAAAGTGATATGTAAAAAGATATATATAATTGGTAATTAATGTTAGCAGTTTTATAAAATAGACTGAAGGGAGCAAACTCATTAGGAATCTTGGGAAGATAATAATGTTTATTGGAGAAGTGGATGAAAGCTATTGACAAAAATCAGAGTAAATTAGATAATTTTGGCAAGCAAGCAAGCAAGCAAGCAAGCAAGCAAGCAAGCAAGCAAGCAAGGCGAATTTAGTGCATTTAATACCTCATGTATGAGAGGAGTGGCTATATTATTAGTTGTATTGTGTCACATGGCAGGAACCTTTTTTGAGGGAAGAGTTGTGTATTTTACACCATTAGGAGGAATAGGAGTTGCTATTTTTTTGATGCTTTCCGCATATGGTTTAAATGAATCATACATAAAACATGGTTTAACGAATTGGTGGAAAAAAAGATTGATGGCAGTTTGGATTCCATATTTTATTATTGAATGCAGTTTATATTGGCCATTTCATGATTGGAACTTTTTAGCTTTTTTTAAAGATATTACGTTTTTAAGACCGTTATATCAAAATGGATGGTATTTAAATTATTTAGCCGTTTGCTATATTATGTTCTATTTAATTATGAGTAATTCGTTCACAAGAAAGCATAAAATAGTATTTTGGGGAATATTGTCTATTGTTTTATTTTTGGTTTTATCAGAAATTAGAGCTGAACAATCACTTTCATTTTTAGCAGGATTAATATTCTCTGAAAAGAAAGAAAAATTGAAGAAATTAAATTGGAAAACTGGAAGTATACTTATTGTTTTTTCAGTTGTATTTCTGGCTGTGAAACAAACCAGTATCATTAGAAGTGCTCCGCAGTTAATATACAATTTTGTACAACTTATGATAAAATTGCCTTGTGGAATAGGAGTTTGTGGTTGGATTATTAGTATTAATAAAAAAGTGAGTTTAAAATTTTTAGATTTAGTGGGAAAGATTTCTTATGAGTTATATTTGGTACATGGATATGTATTAAGTATGGTGCCAATTAATATTGGAGGAGCTATTATATTTGTATTAGTTAGTGCTATAATAACAATAATTTTTTATTATGTAGTGGGAGTCATAAAAAAACAATGTGGTAAGGTGATTCTTACCGATAACTAGCAATCCTATTATTTTTTACGACTGTTGAGAACGGAGATTAGTGGCTTTTTATGTCCCTGATGGCATTCTCACAGTTGTGTCAGGCACCAATGTGGTCAACCTAGTGTCAACTTAAGACAAATGTCTGAGATAATCCTCTTGGATAAAGTAACACGAATCGCGCAAATCGAGCGAATCACACGAAGTCGAGTTAGAAATATTGTTAGAGCGATTATCTCAGAAAAGTGGCAAGATGAACAGGTACTGATTATTGAGGATTAACAATCAAATCACAAATGAGGGCGAATTATGAAAGAAATAGCGGCAGCCGTAGCAGAAGAAAGTGGAAAAAAAGCGGGATCTATAGTAATTGAAGATATATATAAGATGTTTATAAAACCACGTTTGGAAAAAATCAAAAATAAACCGAAGGATGCGGAGATTATATTTGATATTATCGAAGAATATTTAAAAGAAGCTTATCAAAGAAATAAATATATGAATACAATCGTTTTTAATAGAGAAACGAAAACGATAGATGATTTATATGTGCCGTTAACAATTGTAAAGAACGGAAAAAGTTACCGGGAAAAGATTGTTATTGATGAAGATATGGAAAACATATTTGAAAAGCTGCATAGAATATTAATAATTGATACAGCTGGTATGGGCAAATCGACATTGGCTAAATTTGCATATCTTAAATGTCTGGAGAAGAATTACGGTATTCCGTTTCTGATTGAATTAAGAAAACTGGAAAAAGGTAAGAGTTTATTACAATACATTTGTGATGAATTACGGTTGTCCAGAAAAGAACTGACACCAGAAGATATACGTTTTATTGTGGAAAAAGGTGAATTCATCTTTTTCTTAGATGGTTATGATGAGATTTCCAAAGAGGATAAGGAAGAAATTACGGAAGAAATCAGGAAATTCATTGTAGAATTTTCGGGTAATAGCTTCTTGTTGACATCAAGGGAAGATGAGTCTATTAATATGTTTAGCGATTTTGAAAAATATCATATTAGACCACTTGATAAAAATGAAGCATATGAGTTGATTAGAAAGTACGACAAGAATGGCGAATTAGCAGAACGCCTAATAAAAGAAATTGAATCGAATGAGCAATATGAGATACTGGAAGAATTTTTGGAGAATCCTTTGATGGTGTCTTTGTTATATTGTTCGTATCATTATAAAGGTAAGATACAATATAAAAAACATTTGTTTTATCGTCAAGTATATGATGCCTTATATGAAGGACATGATATCGTAAAAGGATCAAGCTTGATACATACGAAAGAGTCAAAATTGGATATAGAAGATTTTAACTGGCTGCTTTCAATTGTCGGATATTTATCAATACGACAGAACAAGATTAGTTTTTATAGAAATGAAATTTTGAAAATAATAAAACAGGCGATTGGACTTATGAATTATCATGAAGAAATTAGTGAAAACGATTTCCTGGAAGATTTGTTACATGCTGTTCCAATTCTAGTAAAAGACGGTATAGAATACAAATGGGCGCATAAGTCATTTGCAGAGTATTATGCTGCATATTTTATTTGTTTTATAGAAAAGGATCATGAAAACCAGATTATCTATAGCATTATGAATTCTTCGAATAACTTGGATTATCATAATGTTTTGGATTTTTGTTATGACATGGATCCCAAAATGGCAAGAGAGACGATTACTTATAACTTAGTAAAACAGTTTGTTGAGTATTGTGATGCAAATGAAATTGATGCGGAAAACAAAACAGAAGTTTTACATAGATATTATAGCTTTATTGATACGATACGATTTATTAAAACATTAGAGAATGTTGAGCGGAAACAAGAAAAAAATAAACATTATGAGGCAAGGGCTATGATTGAAGCCGTGCAAATGTATAGAGAGAATGTAGTTGATGAAGTTTTTAGTTATTTCAATACCGTATCAAGAAATTATAATGTTTTTATGTTTGTAGGTAGGAAACCGGCATATGAGATTGTAAAATTGCTTTTTGAAAAAAATGTAGATATATTTGAAGAAATCAAAGAGCGGGAATATGCAATGAAATTTTGGAATGACATAGATGTAGGTATTTATCTATGGGGTGAAAATGAAGATGATTTATTCAAAGAAAATGAGTCAAGAAAAGCTATTACAAGTTATGTACATCATAAGAACTTTTCTACATTAAACAGAATTTTGAGTTATGAAAAATGTTTAGATAAAAAAGAAAAAATAGAACAGGAAATGAAGAAACCACCAATTGATTTATATAGTTTTTCATAAATTAAGATAAACATTTGATAAACAAAAAGGAGAAAGAAATGGGAGCATTTACAGGAAAAACTTTAATGATTACAGGAGGAACAGGTTCATTTGGAAATGCAGTTTTGAACCGTTTCCTTAAGACGGATATTGGGGAGATTCGTATTTTCTCTCGTGATGAGAAGAAGCAGGATGACATGCGTCATGAGTTTCAGGCTAAGATGCCGGAAGTAGCAGATAAGATTAAATTTTACATAGGAGATGTGCGGGACTTACAAGCTGTAAGAGGTGCAATGCCGGGAGTAGATTACATTTTCCATGCAGCTGCTTTAAAGCAGGTGCCATCATGCGAGTTCTTCCCGATGGAAGCAGTCCGCACGAATGTTATTGGAACAGAGAATGTGTTGACTGCAGCTATTGAAGCTGGGGTTGAATCAGTAATTTGCTTATCAACAGACAAAGCGGCATATCCAATTAATGCAATGGGAATTACAAAAGCAATCGAAGAAAAAGTTGCAGTTGCAAAATCCAGAATGTCCGGAAAAACAAAAATTTGCTGTACAAGATATGGCAATGTTATGTGTAGCCGCGGATCTGTAATTCCGCTTTGGATCGATCAGATTAAAGCCGGGAATCCGATTACACTAACAGAACCATCTATGACACGTTTTATTATGAGCTTAGAGGAAGCTGTAGATCTTGTATTATTTGCATTTGAGCATGGCGAGAATGGAGATCTTCTGATCCAGAAAGCACCAGCTTGTACAATCCAGACACAGGCAGAAGCTGTATGTGAATTATTTGGTGGCAAGAAAGAAGATATCAAGGTGATCGGTATTCGTCATGGTGAGAAGATGTATGAAACACTTCTGACAAATGAAGAGTGTGCGAAAGCAGTGGATATGGGTAACTTCTATCGTGTACCGGCTGATAATCGTGGACTGAATTATGATAAGTATTTCAAAGATGGAGATAACAAGAGAAACACTCTGACAGAATTTAATTCTAATAATACAACAAGACTGAATCTGGAAGAGACAAAGGCGAAGATAGCAGCACTGGCATATATACAGGAAGAACTGGAGAAGATGGAATAGAAGACTAAAAGGTGATTTCAATATGACACTAGCAGAATGGCATTCCACATTATTTCAGTTAATTGGACTGATACTAAGTTTTTTTACATTCATTGGATCAGCAATTGCTATATATTATACATATCAGAATCTAAAAGAAATGAAAAAGCAATTAAATGAACAGAAAAATCAGTATTTTGAACAGAATAGAGGAAATCTTGTTTTTTATATTGCAAAAAGCGGAGTGGATGTATTTTACTCATTGATTATAAAAAAATTTGGTAATTCTCCTGCAAAATTACTTTCACTAAAGATGACTCCAGACTTGGAATGGGGAAAAGTGGGAGAGAACGAATTAAATGATTTTAATATCACAAATCTAAAAAATGTTTTTCTTGCACCACAACAACACATAAGTTCTGGATTTGATTTTAGAGATTATCCGGATAAAGTTTTTGAGGTTGAGATTAGTTATGAAACTTGTGGGAAAGTAATAACGGAAAATTATACGATAGATATTAATTTTATTGGAAATATATTAACTATGGAACCTCAGATTAGAGATGAACTTTCAGCATTAAAACATATAAATAAATCAATAAAGCATTTGCGGACGCGAAGTCCAAGAAAGGAAGACGATATACCTATTGCTCCATCATTATACAGCTTAAGCAACAAGATGGATAATTCCTTACTGGCTGTAAGGGCTATTAACCATAAATATATTGTAGTAGAAAGACGATTTGGAAGAGGCAATAGAATGGCTGCATGATCATCATTGCTTATATTTCCTGAGAAAACTGGAAGCTGATGACGAAACGATTAAATATATCAAAGGCATTTGCAAAGAAGCTGGATTTGAATTGGATCAGTTATGGGGAATGCAGGTTGGCGATGATGAATGGCTGAAACAAAATATGGAAAAAATAAAATCACCAGTATTTGTCCGGGCAAATGATGTAAGTATAGATTCACCTGATAATGCGAAGATGTATGATTATATACAAGTGGGATTTGATGAAGGTGAGTTGAAAGAAAAGTTGAAAGAGGGGTCAGACCCCATAAAAAAACTATATACAAGAATGAAGTTATATTGATGGGAGAGATATTGAAATGGTTGAACATAATTTTAAATGGAAGAATGATGGTCGCACGAAAGTGATGATTGGTTGCGGAACACGTCCGGAGATTATCCGTCTTGCTGCAGTAATCAAAAGATGTAGAGAATATTTTGATTGTTGTGTTGTATATTACAATCAGAACTGGGATAGAAATTTGAGTACTGTATTCTGGGAAGACTTCGAACTGAAGAATACGTTTGGTGAGTTTGGACCGGATATCCTGGTTCCTGTTGTTGGAGAGAATCTTGGAGTGACTTGTGGTAATATTTTAGGAAGAACTTTTGAACTTCTTTCTGAACTTCAGCCAGATGGATATCTTGTGTTGGGAGATACAAACTCTTGTTTATCAGCAATTTCCGCAAAGAGATTACATATTCCGCTTTTCCATATGGAAGCAGGAAACAGATGTAAAGATGAGTGTCTTCCGGAGGAAACAAATAGACGTATTGTAGATGTTATTTCTGATGTGAACTTATGTTATTCAGAGTTTGCGCGTAAATACCTTGCAGATACAGGACTTCCAAAAGAGAGAACATATATGACCGGTTCTCCTATGGCAGAAGTGCTTCATATGAATCTGGAAAAGATTCAGAAGAGCGATGTTTTGGACAGACTTGGACTTGAAAAGGATAAATACATTTTGCTTTCTGCGCATCGTGAGGAAAATATTGATTCAGAGAAGAATTTTTTAAGTCTTTTTACTGCCATCAATGCGCTTGCAGAGAAGTACGATATGCCGATTCTCTATTCTTGTCATCCAAGATCCAAGAATCGTCTGGAAAAGAGTGGATTCAAGCTTGATCCAAGAGTAAGAGTTAATGAACCGCTTGGTTTTAATGATTATAATAAGCTTCAGATGAATGCATTAGCAATTGTATCTGATTCAGGTACATTGCCGGAAGAAAGCTCATTTTATCTTTCAATCGGACATCCGATTGCTGCTGTATGTATCCGTACATCAACAGAGAGACCGGAAGCATTGGAAGCTGGAGATTTCATCTTAGCTGGTATTACAACAAAAGAACTGTTAAATGCTACAGATATGGCGATTGAGATGAAGCAGAAAGGTGTGCTTGGTAAACCTTGTCCGGATTATGTTGATGAAACAGTATCGATGAAAGTTGTTCGTATTATTCAGGGATATGTAAATGTAGTCAACAAGATGGTTTGGAGAAAAGATCAGTAAGATATAAATTAAATGACGGGCAGGTGCTTATGTTGAAACTGCACCGAGCTCGTCATTTTTAGAATTGGAGGTAGTGATATTATGAATATACTTGTTACCGGTGCAAAAGGAATGGTTGGAACTGCACTTGTTAATAACTTAAAAAACATCAGAGATGGGAAAAACAGAACTAGAAATATTGAAATCAACGAGATTTATGAATATGACTTAGACAGTACAGAAGCAGAACTGGACGAATACTGTGCAAAAGCAGATTTTGTATTTAACCTTGCAGGTGTAAACCGCCCGGAAAATCCAGAAGATTTTATGAAAGGCAATTTTGAATTTGCATCACAACTTCTTGATACATTAAAAAAGCACAATAATAAGGCAGGAATTATGCTTTCTTCTTCAGTTCAGGCAACACTTGCAGGACGGTTTGGCAATAGTGAATATGGAAGAAGCAAGAAGGCCGGAGAAGAATTGTTCTTTGAATATGGAAAAGAGACAGGAGCACCGGTATATGTATACCGTTTTGTAAATTTGATGGGACACAGCCGTCCAAAATACAACTCCGCAATCTCAACATTTTGCTGGGCTGTGGCAAATGACGAAGAATTTACAGTAAACGACAGAAGCACAGAGCTGGAAGTGCTGTATATTGATGACCTTGTAGAAGGAATGTTTGATCTTCTTGAAGGAAAAGAGCAGCATTGCGAATTCGATGGAGTGGAGACAGTATTAGATGAGAACGGTCACTATTGCTGCGTACCGGTTACACATAAAGCTACATTAGGTGAAATCGTAGACCTATTAGAAGAATTCAAGTCACAGCCGATCTCCTTAATGATGCCAAAATGCCCGGACGGATCATTTGCAAAGAAACTTTTCAGCCTTTACTTAACCTATTTACCAACTGATAAGTTCAAATATGCTATGAAGATGAATTGTGATGATAGAGGATCATTTACAGAATTAGTACATACAGTTGACTGCGGACAGGTCAGCATCAATATCAGCAAACCGGGAATCACAAAAGGACAGCACTGGCATAACTCCAAATGGGAACAGTTCATTGTAGTACATGGACATGGACTGATTCAGGAACGTAACATCAATACAGGAGAAACAGTAGAATTTGAAGTTTCAAGAGATAAGATTGAGGCAATTTATATGATTCCGGGATGGACGCACAATATCATCAATTTATCAGAGACAGAAGATTTGGTAACAGTAATGACCTGTAACGAGGTATTTGATCCAGGACATCCAGATACATTCTTTGAACCAGTGTAGACTGGAGGGGTCAGACCCCATTAAGAAAATCTTAAGGCATGATATTATTCCGGAGAAGGTGGAACTGATTAATCAGAAGAAGTCACCAATTCAGGATGATTATATTGAGAAATATTTGGTAGAGAAAGATTTGAATCTGACTGCAACATTAGATGCCAAGGTCGCATATAAAGATGCAGATTTTGTAGTCATTGCAGCGCTGACCAATTACGATTCAAAGAAGAATTTCTTTGATACATCTGCAGTGGAAAATGTAATCGAACTGGTGATTGAATATAATCCGGACGCAGTGATGGTGATTAAGTCTACGATTCCGGTTGGATATACAGCATCCATCAGAGAAAAATATCACTGTGACAATATCATTTTCAGCCCGGAATTTTTAAGAGAATCAAAAGCACTTTACGACAATCTGTATCCGTTACGTATCATCGTTGGAACAGATGTAAAAAATGCAAGACTTGTAAAAGCAGCGAACACATTTGCCAGATTATTACAGGAAGGTGCTATTAAAGAAGACATTGACACATTAATTATGGGATTTACAGAGGCAGAGGCTGTAAAGTTATTTGCCAATACATATTTGGCACTGCGTGTATCATACTTCAATGAGCTAGACACTTATGCTGAGATGAAAGGTCTGGATACCAAGCAGATTATCGATGGCGTATGTCTGGATCCGCGTATTGGTAGTCATTTTAATAACCCATCCTTCGGGTACGGTGGGTACTGTCTGCCGAAAGATACAAAACAGCTTTTGGCTAATTATGAAGATGTGCCACAGAACATGATGACGGCAATCGTAGAGCCTAACCGTACCAGAAAAGACTACATTGCAGAACATGTGCTGGAGATGACCGGAGCTTACGGAAAAAATGATGATTACGATGCAAGCAAAGAAAAGGAAGTTATCGTTGGTGTTTACAGATTGACCATGAAATCCAATTCCGATAATTTCCGCCAGTCCTCCATTCAGGGAGTCATGAAACGCATCAAGGCAAAAAGCGCGACCGTAATCATTTACGAGCCAACACTGGAAGATGGCACAACATTTTTCGGAAGCAAGGTAGTCAATGATTTGAAGGAATTCAAGAAACAGAGCCAGGCGATTATTGCGAATAGATATGATAGCTGTCTGGATGATGTCAAAGAAAAAGTATATACACGAGATATCTTTGAGAGAGATTAGAAGGTATAGAATAGAGGAAGTTTTTGTTGAGAGTGAAATGGTTTATAATGGTAAGGATGTCATTTAATAGTGATAAAAGGTGAGATATACTGTTAAAAAAGTATCTTATTTAATATGAATTGGACATGTAATAGGTGAAAAAAAGAAAGATATATGTTATTATAATCAATAAGAGATTCTAGTATTAATCTGAAGACCGAGGGTCTTTGGTTCTCTGAGTTGAGTTCAGAGAAAGAAGTATTGTTGGCAATCGTGGCGCTGTAACTACCTCGCCGTGATGCC
>ERZ839489.1991-NODE-1991-length-10525-cov-12.378701_pt1 | contig 10525 bp, 9 predicted proteins | sample MGYA00519938_ERZ839489 | MGnify/ENA primary metagenome ERZ839489 (study PRJEB31850, sample SAMEA3708846) | human gut metagenome | biome: human gut; feature: human-associated habitat; material: faeces | place: China | collected 2014 ... | reverse complement strand
TTATTATCAGGTAAAGAAAGATATTCTGCATATTGAACAGAGACAGAAGAAGGTTGTAGATCTTTTGTCAGCATATGGAATCTTGCGTCTGCTTACGCCGGACTGTCTTGTGGCATTCAGGGAAAAGTATCCGGATATCGAGTTCCATTACCGGGAATACCCGGATCTTCCAGTCGAACAGCTTTTTGCCGGTAATGAAGGAAATGTGGCATTTTCCATCGGAGATTTTGATGAGCATTTATATCAGGTTGTGCCGCTGGAAACATTTCCAATTAGGCTTCTGGTAAATGAAAAGCATCCGCTTGCACAGAAAGAAAGTGTTACGATTGAAGATCTGCAGGGAGAGCCGATGTTTATTGAGAGCAGTCAGTTTCATATCTATCATCTGATCGTAGAAAAATGTGAGAAAGCCGGTTTTGAGCCGGATATTATTTTTCAGACCAGCGGTTTTAGTCTGTGCCACAAGATGGTAAAGGAAAATAAAGGGATTTCTGTGGCAGTAGATTTTATTTATGATGACATGCGGGAAGACGGAATGAAGCTGATCCCGTTTTCTGATGGAAGATATGAATGGAAAGCCTGCATGATCACAAGACGGGATGAAGAAGAGAATGAAGGCGTGCAGTGTTTCCGGAAACACGTACAGGAATGGCTGCAAAAGATACGCTCAGGAGAGATTACACGATAAGAAAAAAGTTGATAAGTAGTAACGAAAAGTTGCGGGTAAGTCACAAACTATACAGAATGCATGAAAAAGCGGAGTATAGTTTGTGCCTTTTTGTCTACAATTCCATGGAAATAGATGATGACTATAATAATGGAATATTTATAGAAATAATGAATTTGAATAAAGTGCACAAAAGAATATAATGGTAATACATGGATGTTGGCGGAATATACAAATAATCGCGCCGGCACAAATACAATTTTACAGGAGGTTTTGAAAATGAATATCGGAGTAACAGAAATCAGTCCAAGAGAAGTGCAGAGAAAGGCAGAAAAGTGTTTTAAAGACGGATACTATTGCTGTGAAGCTTTGGTAAGTACGATTCGTGATGAATTTAAACTGGATGTACCGAAAGAAGTTGTAGCTATGGCATCCGGAATGGCTGTGGGAGCAGGAAAATCCGGATGTGTATGTGGTGCATTTAACGGAGGAATCCTTGCACTTGGACTTTTTTTCGGACGTACAGAGCAGGACGGACCTGCAAATCCAAAGAGCGTGAAGTGCATGGAACTGACACACGAACTTCATGACTGGTTTAAACGGGCAAATGGTAAAAATGCAATCTGCTGCAGAGTTCTTACAAAGGAATTCAATATGGGACAGGGTGAACACAAAGAACAGTGTATCTATTTTACAGGACTTTGTGCATGGAAGGTAGCGCAGATCGTCTGTCGTGAGCTTGGTATCAAGAATCTGGATGAAATTGATGAACCGTGCGAAAGAAGAAAAATTGCAGATATCTAAATAAAGTGGTAACGACAGCCACTTGATGAGAGAAAGGGAAAGAAACAATGAAAGACGTAATTAAGAAAGTACCGATTCCGCTTTGCGGAGTCATGCTTGGCGCGGCAGCACTTGGAAATTTACTTCAGAGCTATTCAGAAGGAATCCGTTATGTATGCGGTATATTCGCAGCATTTCTTCTGATACTGGTGCTTTTGAAGCTGATCATGTTCCCAGGAGCAGTGAAAGAAGATATGGGAAATCCGATCATGGCAAGCGTATCAGGAACATTTCCGATGGCACTTATGATTCTCAGCACTTATGTAAAACCGTTTATCGGAAAGGCAGCTTATTACATATGGCTTCTGGCAATCATTCTTCACATCATTCTGATCATATACTTTACGGTGAAGTTTGTTCTGAAACTTCAGATGCCAAAAGTATTTGCAAGCTATTATATTGTATATGTAGGAATTGCTGTAGCGGCTGTTACAGCACCGGCTTATGAGCAACTTGGAATCGGAACCGCAGCATTCTGGTTTGGATTTGTAACACTGATCGTACTTCTTGTACTTGTAACCTATCGTTATGTGAAGTTTAAAGAAGTGCCGGATCCGGCAAAACCGCTGATCTGTATCTACGCAGCACCGACCAGCCTGTGTATTGCAGGTTATGTACAGTCCGTAACACCGAAATCATACGGTTTCCTGATGGCAATGTTTGTAGTTGCAACGGTTATTTATATTTTTGCCCTGGTAAAAGCAGTGGGATATCTGAAGATGCCATTCTTCCCAAGCTATGCAGCCTTCACATTCCCATTTGTTATCAGTGCGATCGCAACTAAACAAACTATGGCATGTGCAGCAAATATGGGACATCCAATGCCATTTCTTCAGTATGTAGTTCTGGTCGAGACAATTATTGCAGCAGCACTTGTTGTTTATACTTATGTTCGTTTTATGGGGGCTATTTTCGGAGGAAAGAAATAAAAGATTTGACCGGACAGATAAAAAAGGGTAAACTTAAATTTATCAAGAATATGTCGGATGAGGGACGTCCTAGACACCGCAAGGGGCCGAAGAAGCAAAGCGTAAGGTAACATCTTCCTTTCGTGGAAACTGACAGGCAAAAAGGAAGGCGACCTGACGAATCTTTGGAGAGTGTGCAAAGAAAGCACCACCTACGAGGCTAGAACCAACTGGTAAAAGGACAGAGAAAACAGATGAACGATTTTTTTCGTGTATCTGTTTTTTTCTGCCCTTTTTATATGGGCACTAATATGAGATGAGACTGTTAGCAGGCAGTACGTGGTGGCATACAGAAGTATTATCCGAGGAAGAAGGGAAAGGGCATTTTTTGAATAAAATTTGACAGAAGAAAAAGAAAAGCTGGAGGAAAAAAAGATGAGAATGATGCTTGTAGGAGCCGGTGCTGTCGGTGAAAGTATTTTAAAAGTAATGCAGTGGAGAGACCCAAAGGGAGAATGGCTGAAATATGTGCTGGTCTGTGACTATGATCTGAAAAGGGCAGAGGAAGTTGTCGGTATGATGAAGGGGGATTCCCGTTTTGAAGCTTCTAAGATTGATGCGACAAATACAGAGAAAATGGCAGAACTGATCCGGGAGCATAAGATTGATTTTGTGATGGATGCAGCACCACCTTTTGCAAGTAATATGATTTTTGACGCTGCATTTAAAACGGGTGCAGATTACGGAAGCATGGGAACCTGGTCGGTTCCGATGGAAAATCCGGCTTACGGACTTGGTATTGAGAACAGCTATACTGAACCGATGACAAAATACAATTTTGACCGTCATGAAGCCTGGAAGAAACAGGGGAATATGGCTGTGATCTGTATGGGAATCGATCCGGGTGTTGTAAATGTATTTGCAAAATACGCAGCGACAGAGCTTCTGGATGAGATCACAGAAGTTCATGTAAAAGACGGCGGAAATCTGTCTGTTCCTGGTGCAGATCCGGATGATATCATGTTTGGATTCAACGTGTGGACCGTGCTGGATGAGGTAATGAACCCGAATGTTGAGTATGATAAGGAGAAGGGCGGATTTATCGTAGAAAAAGCATTTGCAGGGCAGGAAGTCTATGAGATGCCGGAAGGAGTAGGAAAGAATACTCTGGTAAAGGTAGAGCATGAGGAAGTCGTGACGATGGCACGCTACTTAAGTCAGTATGGATTAAAGAAGGCAACTTTCAAGATCAGCCTTGATGAAAATCTGATCACGGCACTTAAGGTGCTGGATAAGCTGGGACTTCGCAGTATCAAGCCGGTGCAGGTAGGGGATGTGAAGGTAGTTCCAAGAGATGTGGTTGCAGCCTGTGCACCGCAGCCAAAAGATATCGGAGATGAGATGACCGGAAAAATGCTGGTCGGAGTACATTGTGTCGGAAAGAAAGACGGAAAGGAAAAAGAATACTTCTTGTATCAGCCATTTGATAATCAGGAGTCTATCGAAAGATGGGGAACCCAGGCTGTTACCGCCCAGACAGGATTTGGAGCAGCACTTGCACTGGAGTTGATCGGAAGAGGAATCTGGAAAGAAGCTGGGGTCTATGCACCGGAATATTTTGATCCGAAACCATACCTTGAATTAATGAAAGAAAGTGGCTATAAATACGGAATTATAGAGAAATAAGATAGCTGTTTATTTATAGAATCTGCAAAGAAATAGAGATGGTCTGAGAAAATAAACAAAATAAAGTTACGCAGAAACGGCACAAAGTCATAGAAGAACTTTGTGCCGTTTTGCGTGTGACAGGAAATCAGATCAACTTACACTCTTTGGCCCATTTGGTGACAAAGGTAAGAAACTTATCAAGTGCAGGAGAGAGTTCAGGTGTATCCAGATAGGCTACGGACAGATTCCTGCGGAAGTGTTCGGTAAAGGAACGGACACAGACGTTGAATGGAATATTATGAAGCAGAAGTTTGGGAAGTACAGTGATGCCAAAGCCCTGTTCCACCATTTTAATCGCGGTATAGTCTTCATTGATCCGAAATCTTACATTAGGCGTGATATGGTTTAATCGGAATAATTTTCCGGTTTCATAATCAAAATCATCGGCGGAGAGAACAAAATCCTGTCCGTCAATATCGGCAAAAGATACCGTCAGCTGATCGGCAAGAGGATGGTCCAGGGAAGTAACCAGAACCAGTTCGTCGGTGCCGACAGGAAGATTTGGGAAATCCTTTGCGACATATTGCGAAACAAAAATACAGTCCAGTTCTTTTTTGCGAAGCTTTTCCGTCAGGTTCTGAAGTCCGTCAACATAGAGCCGAAAGGTGATATTCGGGTATTCGGCAGAAAAATTTTTCAGTACTCCGGGGAGCCAGTTATAGGCAATGCTCTGCACCGTTCCGATGCGGATAAAACCACTGTCCAGATTGTTGATATTTGAGACAATCTGATTGATCCGTGTATTGGCGGAGCGGATATGCATAAGTTCTTCAAAGATGGGTTCTGTTCCGGGAAGTGCTTCCATTCCGTTTTTTGAACGCTTGAACAGCTTAAGACCAATCTCTTTTTCATAATTGCGGATAGTCTGGCTGACAGCTGACTGTGTGTAGTTGTGTTTTTGAGCAGCTTTTGAGATGCTCTGATTCTCATAGACATCAAGAATCACATCGTATTTAGACATGATGAAACCTCCCGTGGTGTTGATAAACAATGCTCTTTTACTATCTTACTTAATATAAGGAAGATAATCAATATCCGTGGGATTTTATTATAAATTTGTAACTGTTCAGAGCCAAGCAAAATTTCATAAAACAGGTGTAAAATGCTTGCATTTTTAAGACTGTTTTTGAAATTTTATTTGGCGGATACGCCACACCGACGAAATGCGTAGCATTTTGGAGGTTGGCTCTGAACAGTTACATAAATTTTTTTAAAATCAAACATAAGAAAAAGTGAAAATATAAGCGCAAATCAAAGAGTTAACAATGTATTAAGAAAAAGTGAAGTCTGATATCAGTTTTACAGACTTTTCAATGACCGGAAACTGGAATAGCATAGAAGCAGGGGAATGAAATTTAAAGGAGTTTAAGTGTATTATGAATTAAAGGAGAAGAATAATGGGATACAATTACTGGAACGGAACAGAAGCGGCACACCGCCGTGTTATGATGAAGGCGGCAGGATATTCGGATGAAGATATCCGTCAGAAACCGCATATCGGAATACCGAATTCTTACATGGCAGGTTCTCCCGGAACTGCGCATCTTCGCCAGGTGACAGAAGCTGTAAAAGAGGGAATCTGGGCAGCAGGAGGAATCCCGGTAGAATTTGGAATCCCGGCTACTTGCGGAAATGTGGCAAATGGTGCGGATGAGATGAAGTATGAGCAGGTAGGAAGAGATATCGTGGCAATGTCCATCGAATTTGTATCCAGAATACATAATTTCGATGCGATCTGCTGTGTGGCATCCTGTGATCTGATCATTGCCGGATGTTATCTGGCAGCGTGCAGACTGGATATTCCGGCTCTGGTAGTGACCGGGGGATCAATGCAGGCCGGAAATTACTGTGGTAAGACAGTTGTAGAGGCAGATCTGGATGCGGCAAGATTCTCAGGTGCTTCCGAAGCTGAGTTATTTGAAATGGAAGAAAGCGTCTGCCCGTCTTTTGGTGCATGCCCTTCTATGGGAACAGCCAATACGATGCAGATGTTAGGTGAGGTATTGAACCTTGTTATGCCGGGAACATCTACGATTCCTGCATCAGATAATGCAAGACTTCGTGCTGCAAGAACAGCAGGAAAATACATGGTACAGCTTGCCAGGTCCGGAAAGACACCAAAAGATCTGATCACCAAAGATGTTCTGGAAAATGCGATCATGTTTGATATGGCAGTTGCAGGATCAACCAATGCGGTACTGCATATCCTGGCATACGCATATGAACTTGGTATCAAGCTTACACTGGCAGATTTTGAAAAGTATGCGAAAGAAATTTACTGCATCAATGCAGTGATTCCAAGCGGACCGTATACAGTTGTAGATTTTCATTATGCCGGCGGTGTAAAGCAGGTCATGAAGCAGCTTGCCGGTAAAATCCATACCGATGCGCCGACGATTTACGGGGATACAACTTGGGGTGAACTCCTCGATTCTGTGAAAAGCGCGCCAAATAAAGTCATTCATTCGCTGGAAGATCCTGTAGCAAAAGAACCGGGACTTAAAATCATGCGGGGAAATATTTCTCCGGCAGGGGCGATCGTACGTCCGACAGCAGTATATGAAGAAGTAAAATACATCAAAGGTGCGGCAAAAGTGTATGAATGCGATCAGGATGCATATAGAGCCATTATGGCAGGCGAGATTGTTGCGGGGGACATTCTTGTTATCCGCTATGAAGGCTGTAAAGGAGCACCGGGTATGAAAGAGCTGATGCTTAGTATCGATGCGCTGATCGGACTTGGACTTGATAAAAAGGTCGGGCTTATCACAGACGCGCGTTTCTCCGGATTCAACTACGGAGCAATCGTCGGACATGTTTCTCCGGAAGCTTATGACGGCGGTGTGATCGCTTTGATCGAAAATGGTGATGAAATTGAGATGGACATTGCAGGGGGAACCGTCAATCTTCTCGTATCCGATGAGATTTTAGCAGAAAGAAGAAAATCCTGGGTACGTCCGCCGCTTAAGCAGCAGAAGGGTGTTTTAAATATTTACGCACAGAACTGCAGACCGGCAGAAGAAGGCGGTGCAATGCAGCCATGGGCACTGGATGCAGACTACGGATATCATCACGAATAAAAGTATTGGTATGGATAAGGAGAGAACGGGTATGTTATTGCTTTCAAAAGAGGATATTAAAAGTGTAATTACAATGAAAGATATGATCGAAGCGGATAAGCAGGCATTTAAGATGGTTGTCGATGGTACGGTAGATACACCGCTTCGTACAGTCATCAATGGAAAATATGACGGCGCATTTCTGTTTATGCCGGCCTATGCTCCGGAATTAGATGCAGCAGCCATGAAGGTGATCAACATTTTTCCACACAATATCGATAACAATCTGATGACATCACCGGCGCAGACCATGCTGATCGACGGAAAGACGGGATATGTGATCGCGATGCTGGATGGAACTTATGTGACACAGCTTCGTACGGGGGCTTCTTCCGGTGCAGCATTCGATCTGCTTGGAAAAAAGGAATGTAAAAAAGGTGCAATGATCGGTACAGGGGGACAGGCAGCAGCTCAGCTTGAGGCAATGCTCGCAGCAAGAAAGCTGGAAGAAGTAAAGATCTTTGACCTGAATGAAGAAAGATGCAAAGCATTTGCCGAAGAAATGCAGAAGGAACTGGCTAAATACGGTGCAACAATCATACCGGCCAAGGATTCGGATGACTGTATTGAAGATGCAGATCTGATCATCACAGTGACGCCTTCGGCAAAACCGGTATTTGACGGGACAAAGGTAAAAGCCGGTGCAACCATCAGCTGCGTAGGTACCTATGAACCGCACAAGCATGAGCTGGATCCGGCTGTTCTGCCGAGAGCATCTAAGATCATTTGTGATTCAAAAGAGGCGGCACTTTCAGAAACGGGGGATCTTCTGATTCCGATCGCAGACGGAATCATTACAGAAGAGGATGTGCTTGGAAGTCTTGGAGATGTGATCAATGGAAAGATCAAAGGACGTGAAAATGACGAAGAAATTATCGTATATGAAACTGTAGGAGTTGCTGCGCAGGATCTGGTGGCAGCAAAGGTGATTTATGATAAGGCAGTAGAAGCCGGAAAAGGACTTCGCTGGGGAGAATAATCTAAAAAGAGGATGTAAATACAAAAAACACGGAATATTTCCGTGTTTTTTGTATTTTAAAGAATAGCTTTGTGATAAGATAAACGAGAACAATAATTTAAAGAAAAGGAAACAAGAGAAATGATAACTACATGGATTCAGGCAGTATACCAATTTTTATGGGGAGATCTTTTAAGGATACCACTTCCGGGAGGCTCCTCTTTTGGTGTGTCACTGCTTATTATTTTGCTGATTCCCACAGGAATCTATTTTACGATCAGAACAAGATTTTTGCCGGTTCGTCTTTTTGGAGATATGGTTCGCGCGCTTACCGGGAAAAAGAAGGAAGATGGCAGTCTGTCGACTTTTCAGACACTGATCGTCTCAACTGCAACAAGAGTCGGAATGGGAAATCTGGTTGGAGTAGTCGCTGCCGTTTCCGCAGGCGGTGCCGGTGCGGTATTCTGGATGTGGATCACAGCAGTCATCGGTTCTTCAACCGCATTTATCGAGGCAACGCTGGCACAGCTTTATAAAGAGAAAGATCCGCTTTACGGAGGCTACCGCGGAGGTCCGGCATATTATATGCATCATTATGTAGAGAGACGGACAGGAAAGACAAAGAAACATGTCTGTATTGCGGTGCTCTTTGCAATCTCAGGGCTTATCTGCTGGGCCGGGATCAGTCAGGTGATCAGTAATTCGGTTGCATCTTCTTTTGAAAATGCATTTGGGATTCCGCCAATTTTTACGACGGTGATTCTGGTAGCCGTTGCGGCAGTGATCGTACTGCGAAAAAATGCCACAGTAAAGGTGTTGGATATTCTGGTTCCAATCATGGCAGTCTGCTATTTTGTGATTACGATAGTCATTATCTTGTTGAATATCCGAAGCCTTCCGGGTGTATTTGAGCGGATTCTCCAGGAAGCGTTTGGGATCCGTCAGGTAGCAGCCGGAGGGTTCGGAGCAGTTCTTATGAATGGTGTAAAAAGAGGGTTATTTTCCAACGAAGCGGGTTCGGGATCAGCACCATGCGCAGCTGCGGCTGCAGAATGTGATACGCCTGTAAAAGCAGGATTTATACAGGCATTGGGTGTATTTATAGATACAATTGTGATCTGCAGCTGTACGGCGATGATCATGCTTCTTGTGCCGGAAAAGATGATAGCAGGACTGGAAGGAATGGAGCTTTTGCAGACAGCAATGAATTATCATCTCGGTAAATTTGGCGTGATCTTTATTGCGGTTACGTTGTTCCTTTTCAGCTTTTCAACGTTTCTTGGAATCCTGTTTTATGCAAGAGGAAATGTGGCATATCTTTTAGGGGATAAGTGGTGCTGGCAGACAGCATATAAAATCCTCGCACTTGTGATGCTCTTTATCGGAGGAATTGCGGCTTATCATATTGTATGGGATCTTGGCGATGTGGGAATCGGACTTATGACGATTTTTAATATTGTGACTTTGTATCCTATGGGTGGAGAGGCACTGGAGGAATTGAGGAAGTACGAAAAAAATAAATAGTTGGAATAGTGGAGATGTAAAATACATCTCGTGATAGAGAAACGCCAATTCTGGCAAAATGCTGGCTTTTTTCAGACAGGAAAGATTAAAAAGTAATTGATCTGGAAGACGGTATAGCATTTGCCAGGAATGGCGTTTTGTTTTTTGAGGAAGAGGAAATTTGTTAGTAAAAAGTGATTTATTATTTTAAATAAAATGAATTGACAAAAAAAGTTGTCAATGATATAGTAAATGTGACAAGGAAAGTTGTCAAAACAGAAAGGGGTGAATGGAAAAAGTGCCGTTATTAAATAAATTAAAGGAGTACAGATCTGATCTTGGGATTAACCAGACGGAGATGGGAAAGCTTGCCGGGGTGTCTAGGCAGACGATCAGCCTGATCGAGAGAGGTGATTATTCACCATCGGTGACACTGGCACTGAAGCTGGCAAAGATCTGCAGGGTAACAGTAGAAGATATATTTGAGTATGAAGAGGATGAGGACGATGAAGAGTAAAAAGAGGGCAAGTTATAAAAATGGAGTTATAAAAATGTTTTTACTGGTGATAATTGGTATGGTTATTGGAGGCGTAACGGGCAAATTATATTTTACATTTGGCGAAAATATGACAGGTGTAACAGGCAGTTTTCTGGTTGTGATCACGAAGATAATGTTGCCGCTGCTGAGTCTGATAACTGTTATTACAGTGCTTGGAGGAGAATATTGTTATAACAGATTAAAGAAGCCTGCAAATAAAAAGTCAAGGCTAAATTGAAGAACATTGAAAATTTTATACAG
>ERZ839489.1987-NODE-1987-length-10537-cov-3.450582_pt1 | contig 10537 bp, 11 predicted proteins | sample MGYA00519938_ERZ839489 | MGnify/ENA primary metagenome ERZ839489 (study PRJEB31850, sample SAMEA3708846) | human gut metagenome | biome: human gut; feature: human-associated habitat; material: faeces | place: China | collected 2014 ... | reverse complement strand
GTCGCAGCCTCTTTGGACATAGTCATTTTTTGCGATTGCACTTCTTAAAAATTCATATCCCAAATCCGGCGCATAGCCATGAAATGTCTCCGACACTCCCATCTCGTCTACCGCCGCATGAAGTGCATCAATAATCGCAGGAGCAAGCGGTTGTGTCACATCGCCGATTCCAAGCCGGATGATTGACTGTTGCGGATTTGCCTGTGTGTAGGCAGCCACTTTCTTTGCAATTGTCGAAAACAGATAGCTTCCTAATGTGGTTAGGAGAGGAAGATTGATTGATATAGGAAGTATGTAGTGTGTGTGCCGAGGGGAGGTGGGGCTAAAAACAACATTTGAATGTAGATAGTACGAGACTTAATATCAATGTTTCAATTCGGTGTACATTGTAAGATTTGAACTGAGGACCATGCATATGGGTAATTATTTCGAATTCGTGCCATACTAGGTTTCGAAAAGTTGACATTGACTCGATTGTTGTGCTATTTTGTAGGTCATATGTTTGAATCCATCCAAAAGTTTTCTCACTACCATGGTGTTCATCATATACATATGAATTTGTATTAAAAAAGTAGCATGGATACAGTGAAATGCGAAATCCACGTTAGAATTGGAGATCGCTACGTGACACACACTCTAATTCAAATAACTAATTATGTGACACACACTCTAATCCACGTTAGCGTGGGTACCGTTTCAATTTTTTTCAAATAACTCCTCATTAATTAATTTATAGTACTCCCTCTGTTCACTTTTATAAGACCTTGAAGACATTTCAGACAATGTGCAAAACAGTTCATTTTAAGTTGTCTGAAACGACTTACAAAAGTGAACGGAGGGAGTATCTCGTTTCGAATGACTAATTATTGCAAGGAAAACACGGGCATGGTAATACATACAGATTCGTTTGCAAATGAAAGAAGATTCGTTTGCATTCTCAAATGTAGGCGCACCAGGCAGACCAGGGTCGTGTCGTGGTGGTCGCATGTGTTGTACGGACGCTAGCACCCAGCCACCCACCCCCCTCCCCCCAAAAAAAGGACGACGACAATATAAGTTCGCGCTTCCATGTTTCGGATTGAAATATCTGGCGGCCCCAATTCCAGCCCTGCAAAATCTCTCTTCTCCACCGTCCCCTTCCGCGCCCAGATTGCTCAAATCCCTAATTCGCCGCCAACCCTCGAATCGCCCCTCGTCTCGTCTCTTTTCGTCTCTTTCCCCACCTCTGTGCTGGACGACGATGACGAAGACGACGGTCGCGCTTCACCACCGCACCGGAGCTACCTCATCTACGCCCTCGTCCACCGCACCGGGTGGTCCACCGACAACGTCGGCCGCCGCAACCGACGTGCCTCACAGACACCGAGTTCCACCGCATCAGGTGCGCTTCACCGACGCCGTCTCCCAGCTCACCGGGGCTACTTCACCGAGCACATCGTCGCACCTCCGCCCCCCGAGGCCGTTGGGGCTTCACCAACGGTCTCGTCCACCGCATCGTAGCGCTCCGCTGCCACTCAAGATCTGCATCCGTGCGCGGCCAGCCAACGCCAGCGCATCACCCTCAACGGCTCTGAAGTGACCCGCACTCTAGCTAGGCGAGCATGCCCAAACGCCGGCCCGAACTAGGTATCCACACATCACTCCCTTGTGCACTGTTCCGACGATGTTTGGATATCCTTTCACTGCTCTCTTAGCTTACACGCCTATGCAACTCTGACTTTAACTCTTATTTCTTCTGGAGATATCATCTGAAACAAGCAAATCCATTTTTTAGCGAAGCATGACGGCGCTACGGGATCTGGTACACATCCTGCACACCCGTATAACCTTGTAAGTATCTGTCCTCCGGTACAACATCAAGGTCGATTCCTCTTATTTGATCAACCATTCGCCGTGTCAAAAATGCAGAGGGGGATGCAAGGAGCACAAGGCCTGCACATCCAAGCAAGTGGTAACATGGACTTGTACATGGAACATCCCAAGCGCAAGCAGAGCTGCAGTGAGCCTGTACAACGAGCTAGCGTAAGTCCCTGCATTTCATTTAATTCGTACTGGCATTCGTGTATGATTTGTGTGCAGTGGCTGATCCACGAATTCAAGTTACCAGGGGCGAACATTTAACTTAAAAAATACGAAGGCACTTGCACTCCGGAAATCAACATAACTTGAGAAATGTGAAGCTACATGCACTTTGAAAACCAGCTAATGATCCAAAGTAGTTCAGATTATAAACACTAAATGATGCAAGCACCAAAAAACACAAAATGCAACATGGTGTACAAGGACTACAAACATGGTCTGTACCTGCTTGAATTATTCGTTCTCTGGCTGAAAATATCGAAGTGTAATTGCACGTATAACCAGTGCGCAAACTGCATATCAATATATCTATCCTGCACAAGTATGCCAATAGTTTCAAACAACAGATTAGAAAAGTATTTATGCTACGTTGTCATGATACGGGGACTTTCTGGTAGATGGCCTCGACGTTTCCTCAAGCCATGAAAATGCACTATAATTTGCTTGTCATCAATGCCTGCAAATCTCTGTCTCTCTCAACATAGTAGATCATCATTAGACACTAAATCCTTCAATGAGCTTGCAAAATGCTTGCATTAGATCCCTCATTAGACACTATATGTTCATCACCAGGAGCATGTAAAATGTTTGCATCAAATCCTTCATTAGCAGTCTGTTCATTAGACACTTCAGGCTCAAGAACAACATGAGCTTGTATGTTTGCACCGGAAACTTGATTAGATACATCAGATTCAGTCAGTTCAGTATTGATTGGGGGAGTTATAAAATAAGTAGAAATTGGTTTCATTTTCTCATAGATTCCCTACATACAAGCAGTTTTACAACACCGTCAGGTTTAACTATTGGCCAGAAATTGAAGAGTTGAATTAGATATAATCAGGGATGTGATGTACCTGCTCGTTGCGCATGCTACTCTTGCAAGCTGCGACTGTCCGTTTGCGCAAGCTCGATGCCATGCCCGTGCTGCCGCCGCTGCCTCCCACGCAGGCTACACCCAGGGTTGGATCTTCATCTTCTTGTCCTTCCGTTCGCTTGAAGCCCGGCGACCGCCCTCCAACGAGGGCGCGAGGAAGTGCTGTGTCGGTCTGTCCAGCGGCGGCTAGGTTAGGAGCGAACCAGACTGGAGGCTGGAGCGAATGAATTGGGATTTTTCCTGCTGTCGATCGATATGGGAGGCGCTCGTTTGGGCCGCGAGCCTGCTATAGGGCCTGCCTTGCACTTATGTTATTGGCCCATCCAAATTGAAACATTTTTCTTCATTTTTTACATTGCCTGCTCGTGCGTTGGGACGAACAAAACTAGCCTGGGCCAACCTGGACGACTCAAACTAGGTGCACACTTTCCAGCCACCTGAGGCGGCCGCCCATACCAGCCCCTATGGTGGCGTCGCCCCTTTTTGCGTGTATGATTGGGGTAGTGAAAAATATTCCAGTGGCGCTTTTGATTTACCCACAGAATGGTTGAATTGCTTGTTTCTATGAACTGAGTTCGCCAATAATGTGAAGGATGCCAGTCTTTTCATCCTATTGTAGATTGCTTAGATCTCGATATGCCAAAAGTAATCACATGAAATATACAGTAAAAGCCAGTGTGATGTGTGTGGCTACAACTAGTCTGACTACACGTCCTCATATAACATATCAAGGACGCACCATCTTACCAGATTAACCATTCGACTTACCAATGCAGTGTGGGAAGAAAGAAGTATTGGGACTGCGTATCCAAGCAATTGATGCCATGGACTCCTTCGTACAACCTTGTAAGCGAAAAAGAAGTTGCAGTGTGCCTGTACAAAGAACTAGCGTAAGTTCAGTTACCTGCTTCTCGGAATTTTAGTTAGCCACTTATTGCAAAATTGTTCAATTATGTTGCTTGGCTTAATTTAGTTTGCTACTGATTACATAATGGCACAACCTGTTAATCATATTGTAGACTGCGCCTATCTATGTGTTTGATACTTACTGTTAAGAATTACCTGTTTGCCTTAACTTAAATATCTACTTGTTTGTTTAACTGCTTTGCTGCTGCAACAACGGGTTACAATGATGTTAATAACTACTTTTCAGCATCCAATTGAAACTCTTTAATTCCTTGTTTGTTTAACTGGTTTGCTGTTATAACTCCCAGTTGAGATGTTTTGCTAACTTCAACTTTTCTGAATCCAATCGGAACTTTAATGGCAAAACAGGTTAGCCCAAGATCAAAGAGCGAGGTCCCCATGGACGTTGCATCATCCCACAGCAGTGGCACCGGCCCAATCGTGCATTATGAATTGCCAACTGCTGATGCTCTAGAGGCTAAACTAGTGGTAGAAAGAGATTCTGCTTCTGCACTTAGAGATGAAGTTGACATGTTGAGGAAGCAAACAGCACAATCACAAGCAGTACTCAAGACAACCATTAAATATTTGGTGGATTTCAAAACGAAGCAAGCTGAGACTGACCAGATTGTTAAGGTCCTGAAGGAAAAAAGGAAATTAAATTCCTACTTGGTAAATCATAGGTGAAATGTTCTTTCCATAGTTGAATAACCTTTGTGTTGTCTGTTCATGTAATCAATCAAACCATTTGTTTTAGAGATCATGTAATAATTTTTTTTTGTTTTTTGGTTTGTAATTTTATTTGAGCACAAGTCTGTATTAATTGATAAGACTCGGAGACATTTCATTTGGATTGCTGTGCCAGACCTACAAATATGCCAATCGGGCTGAATGTGCATTCAGCAATAGTAGTATAGATGGACCATAAGTGGCACGCATCGGAAAGGGCCAAGATGCTGGCTAAAAAAAAGATGTTGTTGTAGCCAAAAAAAAGTACAGCGGCCTGGCTTATGTATGTTAGTTGATATTATTGATCCATATACTCTATAAGTGTTTATATGTCTGTTAGTTCTGTACATTCTTGGTTGATTGACTCGGTATTTGAATCTTGATACATCGCTTGTGTACATATCTAAATGGGAGTACACATTATGCTGCGTGTGACATTTGAGTTGGACATGAAGTGTTCCAAATATTCGAATTCACCTTAAACTGGATTCTAGTTTCTGAATTTGAGTATCGGCATTTGTAAACCATATTCATATATGACAGTGGAATACATCTTTGTCGTCCTTTTGAAGATATATAAAAACACATAGAATGATTTATAAAGATTCATATAGGAATACAAAATGGATTCGAATTTAGTTGCCAGGGTAAACGTGGATGCTTATTGTCCCAAAATTCGAAAGAAGCAGCAAAATGTCCACTCCCACGTCGGCTGCCCGAAGCCAAGTGTTTGGGAGATGGAAATTACTGTCTACCCATTACACGGACAATCCATCGGCCCGATTTCCACTGCTCTAAATAGGGGTAGGTTAGTAACTTCAATTAGACGTGACACGACCGCCTCTGAGCCCATTCCGACACGGTGGGCGCCAAACATGGGCGGCAAAACACATTTGATTCAAGCTCGTCCGAAAGACCTCTGTTTCTCCCTCCATTCCCCATTCATACACGGTGGGCGGCAAAACAAACTCGACTCGGCCGAAATCGATGTAGGCAAATATTTTCAATAGGGGCAGGTTTGTAACTTCACTCAGACGTGACACAACCGCCCTACCTGTCAGCCCCGTTCATACACCGTGGGCGCCAACCATGGGCGCCAACCACCCTCTCCTCGCCCGAAATCGCTCTGGGCAAATATTGGCGAGATGCGAGATTACCGTCCTATCCCCAACCGACGAGACGTCCAAATTTTAAACGGGGGCTAAGTTCGTAACTTTCCCATATTTCAGACAGGCGCGTCCCAAAAACATGGTTCCCCGTACCTCTCCCTCCATTTTCCCATTCATACACCGTCCGCGCTAGAACACCATCCCCACACCAGCCTCCGTCCGCCACCCCATCCATCGCCGCCGTCCTCCACCACATCCATCGCCACCGTCCTCCACCATGCCGGAGCGCCTACCAAGACCGCGTCGTCCACTGCTAGAGATGGACGTTTCTCATCCACGGCGACGGACCAATAGCCTTGCATCGCGTCCTCTCGCTTCATCGGCGCCGTCGTCCTCTTTGCCGGGGCCGCTCACACGACCTTCTCTTCCACCGCAACGGGACTTATCCCCCGATGCACCCGTCTACCGTCGCAGATCTGCTTCAACGCCACCGACAGCCATCGCACCCCCGATGCCTACACGGCGCCGCAAGAGAGGTGGTACTTCATATCTCCTCAACTTTTTGATCTCAACCAGAAAATAGATCTTAACTTGGTTACTCTACTTTCTTTTCAGCTCTTAGAATTTAGTTCTTAGTTCGAAGCAAACAATGGATGCTAAATATCATTTCTCCGGTTTGCAGCTTCAAATCTGCCATGGCACAGCCATAATACGGTTTAATTGATCATGCTTAGGGTTTAATTGATCATGTTGGTTCCGTGGTGGTTTCTTTAATAGAAATCGGAGGGGAAACCCTCTTTTGCTAAAAAAATATGCTTAGAGTTTCCCCCTTTTATGATCACTATACGATCAGAATACGTGCTTCGTGTCATAATAACACTGCTCCACCCATCAAGCTAAACAAGCTTAGTTGTTCAAATACGAATATGATATTATTAAAACAGAGTTGTTTAATTGGTCAGCTAAATGTTCCTAAATTAGTTTCGAAAATGCATGTTCGCCGCTCGGGTGTGTATCTCTACAGGGTGCCCACGGTGGGCCGGCCCACCCTGGGATTTTGGGTCGTCCCAGGCCCCGATTCCCCTCTGTTCTGCTGCGCGCTTCCGATCTCTACTCGCCCCCAGCCGCCTGCCTCGCCGGTGACTTGCCGTCCCTGGACGGCAAGAGTCTAGGAGGAGACGCCGGACTAACAGGAGGTCAGGAGCCGCTCGCCCAACAGCGTCACCGCTGCCCGGGCGCGCCGCCGTGCCTACCTTCCCAGTCCGTTCAGGGCTCAGGCGTGCAGCACCCACCAAGCCAACCCGATTTATCCTGAGATACGTCCTCAACACTCAGCAGCCACTCCTCATCACCCATTTTCTAATTGATTCATTACTCATTAGGCAGGACTGTCATTAGGGTTTGTTGTGTGCTCAGTGCTACCTACACTTAATGGTTCAGATGTATTTCGGTAATCTTTAGTACCTGTAAAGTTCACAGGGTTTCAAAATTCCGGCCCTAGGAACAGACACTAGTCATTTTGGATTGTTGGTCGTAGTGACATTGACCCAGATTACTACTGCAAGCCAGGTTTGTTGACAATTTTACTTGTCTTTCTTACTCATTCGATATAATATCCAATTATTCACGTCGATTAGTTGCAAACAATAAGTGCTAGACAAACTTCTTCATTCAGATTTTGGACGGTCTCTTACTGCAGTTACAATTCTGCATACTTGTCCTAGTAAGCTCACAAGTAAATGATTGATTCACTACATCTATGCTTGCCTTGTCATATTTGTTGTCAATATTCTTTTAGGGTGGACCACCCTGTTTCTAAATACTGGAACCGTAGACATGAGTGAATAGTATTTCTCTATGTGATCTCTTCCATCATGTGTGGGTAACGAACACTGCATTGTATAGAAAGAAAGTGTCATTTCCAGCTTTTACATAGGTTTCGATCTTTTACATGGAATACAATCTGCCTACTTGCTTTGTGTCGCACTACCAACACTCCACCCTTGAAGCTAAACATTATGCCACTCATAATTCCTTAGTTTATTTGTTCAAATACGAATTTCATATGATTCTAATGTTCCTACTTCAGTTTTGAAATGTGTGTCTGCCTGTTATAGAGACATAAGGGGTTTGTATTTCTGTGTGTGGTCTGGTCAGCACGGTTGGGGAGGTGAACTTTGCATATGCAGGGGTTTATAGGGAGACACTCTTCGAGTTGAATCCGCAATGCATTCCATAGATAATCTGACTACTTTTTATGTTTTCATGAATCTCAGATTCTGAACAGCATCATAATGATTATGAGCTTGCGCGCATGAAAAGAATAAAGCAGAACAATGCCATGGCTGTCAAACTTGGCATTAAGGGACTGAAATCAAGTCTGGATGCAATGCAATGCAAACGCTCTCCACCTACAGATTCATGCTCAGAATATGATCCTAACAGTGATTCTGAGCTAGAGGGAGACCTAAGTCAATGTAGCTCCCTAGTGGAGGAGTCAGAGGAAGATGCCCTATCTTATTCACCCATCAAGGTGCTTGCTCTAACTTTCCAAGGTTACATTGCTCGCACATATCTTGCAACTGATGCTTTGCATTGCTTCTACTTTGTTGAACTGCCATTAGCTTAGTTTACACATCGTGTATGTGAATACGCCCTGCCTATCCATTTTCAGTACATATTCCATCTGTCATCATACCATATTTATCCATTCAAATGTTGTTCTTGTGTATTAGACGTTCAAAAGGAAGAGGGCGATTGCTGATCATGGAGGAGCACAAGCAAAGTATTTGGAAAAGGTAGTGGCACCTGATAAATCAAATAGCCCATTAGGTGTAGTTGCAATATCACCTGACCCACAAAATACCCCAACTCTAGCAGACTCTAGCCCTACTACACTGGTCATTTCTGATGCCCCAACTCAGCAGACCCCAACTGCAGCAAACAGTATGATTATGCCAGTTGACATAGCACCAGCTCTACGACGCAAAACCCCCATTCCAGCAAAGAGTACACCAAATCCAGTTGCCAAATCCCTTTTCGAACCAGAGAGAGCCCCAATTGCAGCAAATAGGACCCCTGTTCCATTTCTTCCCAGTTTAGAAGATGAAGCTTATGTTGTTGTCAGGAACTTTGTGCGCATCTTTCCTTCATGGAAAGATTATACCGCAGACACAGAACAATTTCCAGTCTTCCTCCGCAACTTACGCGTAAGTAATGTACTAATGTTATTCATGGTCATTACTGCATATGTTTCTGCTGACAGAAGACACAAGATTTCATTCTTTTAAATAGGCGAGGAGCAAACTGGATTGTGATGACGAGCAAGGGTTGGTTGCGCTTTTCAAGCACTCGTTGATGAAGTATCGTTCCTACCTGAGGCAAGCGCACTTCGATGGCAAGCCTCTGAACGAAATTTCTGTAAAGTCTCCGGTGCTACATTTATCCGACGGTGACTGGAATAATCTTGTTACACATTGGTCTCGGCTGCAGCGTAAGGTACTGTCTATGATATCACATCACAATTTGAACTACATTTCTGCATTTGCCTTAATGTCTCACTTGTACGAAAACTGTTAGCAGAAGAACATTCATTCTCAAGGGACCACAGAATCTCGCAACTATACTGCACACTGCATTGCTCTTGTGAGTACCTCTTGCCCTGTATGACCATACTTACTTTCATAGCTGTTTGATTATGTAGCATCACTGTTCATGTTAGCTTCCTTATCCACCGTTTTCTTCAAATTATAAGATCTATATTTACTCTTAGATAAATGTAGAATTAACACAATGGTTATGAAGTTTTGGATTGCTCATGTAAGTACCTGTTGTCATGTACTCCCTCTGTATCGAATTAATTGTTGATCAATTGGATGTATTTTGAACTTAATAGTGCTAGATACATCCATTTGAGCGACAAGTAATAACGGACGGCGGAGGGATTACTGTACTTGCATCGCGAGATAGTTGATTGTCTAGCATTACTCTGCATCTTATCTGCCCTGCCCTCCACTTTCTCCAAATTATCATATCTACATTTACTCTTACCAAAATGTTGAATAAAGCCAATGCCACTTCAAACGTTGATGTCTGCATTCCTCTTGTCAGTACCTTTTGCCTTGTAACGCTGTACTTAATTAATTGCTATTTGATTATGTATCATCAGTCTGCACCTGAGCTTCATTATCCTCTGTTTCTTCCAATATTATTTGATCTATATTTACTCTTTGCAAAATGTAGAATAATGGCAACGCTTATAAAGAATTTTCTTTGGGGAATTTATTGAATTATCCTTCCATCAACATGGAGAAGGGCTTTGTCCAGCCCGTGTTAACATGTAATGTAAGTTCATCCTTCTCAAGCCTTCAAACTTTGTTCTAGTATAGATTTGGATAGGCATCATTTCCTCCACTGCTGTTTGCTTTGCTGTTTACATCTGATTGGATGTTTGCAACAACTACCAGTTTCAAATTGTAGTTGTAAAAACATGTTCCTTATGCAGAACAGATCCATTTATTTGCTTATATAATTGTGAAACCTGTTACGTGTCTCCTTGTTTCTCTTTCAGAGTCGTATCTCTTACGCCAGGCAGAACTTTAGGGAAGATAGTGAGCCAAACCATCTTGAGGACAGCGAGATGACCCCAAGGTCCTGTCTTGATGAAGACAGTGAGTTGAAGCTACTCACCAGCAGGTGTGAGACAACCTCTGTGCAGTCGCTGCCTCAATCAGTTCGACTTCTTCAGTCTCAACTTAAAGCGGAAAGGCTTGCTTCAGCTCAGCTCCGACTTGAAGTCAAAGATGCAATGAAGATGTCAGAGGACTGCCGTGCGCACCAT
>ERZ839489.1980-NODE-1980-length-10581-cov-2.563557_pt1 | contig 10581 bp, 8 predicted proteins | sample MGYA00519938_ERZ839489 | MGnify/ENA primary metagenome ERZ839489 (study PRJEB31850, sample SAMEA3708846) | human gut metagenome | biome: human gut; feature: human-associated habitat; material: faeces | place: China | collected 2014 ... | reverse complement strand
TAAGCGCCATCTGGCGTGGTGGGTTGTCGGGTTACTGGCGGTGGCGGCTATCGTGGCGTGGTGGCTGTTGCGCCCGGCAGGTGTGCCGGAAGGCTTTGCTGTCAGTAATGGGCGCATTGAAGCGACGGAAGTGGATATTGCCAGCAAAATTGCCGGGCGTATCGACACCATTCTGGTGAAAGAAGGCCAGTTTGTTCGCGAAGGTGAAGTGCTGGCGAAGATGGATACTCGCGTGTTGCAGGAACAGCGACTGGAAGCCATCGCGCAAATCAAAGAGGCACAAAGCGCCGTTGCTGCCGCGCAGGCTTTGCTGGAGCAACGACAAAGCGAAACTCGTGCCGCACAGTCGCTGGTTAATCAACGCCAGGCAGAACTGGACTCCGTAGCAAAACGTCATACGCGTTCCCGTTCACTGGCCCAACGAGGGGCTATTTCTGCGCAACAGCTGGATGACGATCGCGCCGCCGCTGAGAGCGCCCGAGCTGCGCTGGAATCGGCGAAAGCTCAGGTATCGGCTTCTAAAGCGGCTATAGAAGCGGCACGCACCAATATCATTCAGGCGCAAACCCGCGTCGAAGCGGCACAAGCCACTGAACGGCGCATTGCCGCAGATATCGATGACAGCGAACTGAAAGCCCCGCGTGACGGACGCGTGCAGTATCGGGTTGCCGAGCCAGGCGAAGTGCTGGCGGCAGGCGGTCGGGTGCTGAATATGGTCGATCTCAGCGACGTCTATATGACTTTCTTCCTGCCAACCGAACAGGCGGGCACGCTGAAACTGGGCGGTGAAGCCCGGCTGATCCTCGATGCCGCGCCAGATCTGCGTATTCCTGCAACCATCAGTTTTGTCGCCAGTGTCGCCCAGTTCACGCCAAAAACCGTCGAAACCAGCGATGAACGGCTGAAACTGATGTTCCGCGTCAAAGCGCGTATCCCACCGGAATTACTCCAGCAGCATCTGGAATATGTCAAAACCGGTTTGCCGGGCGTAGCGTGGGTGCGGGTGAATGAAGAACTTCCGTGGCCTGACGACCTCGTGGTGAGGTTGCCGCAATGACGCATCTGGAACTGGTTCCCGTCCCGCCTGTCGCGCAACTGGCGGGCGTGAGCCAGCATTATGGAAAAACCGTTGCGCTGAACAATATCACTCTCGATATTCCGGCCCGCTGTATGGTCGGGCTGATTGGCCCGGACGGCGTCGGGAAGTCGAGCTTGTTGTCGTTGATTTCCGGTGCCCGCGTCATTGAACAGGGCAATGTGATGGTGCTGGGCGGCGATATGCGCGACCCGAAGCATCGCCGCGACGTCTGCCCGCGCATCGCCTGGATGCCGCAGGGGCTGGGCAAAAACCTCTACCACACCTTGTCGGTGTATGAAAACGTCGATTTTTTCGCTCGCCTGTTCGGTCACGACAAAGCGGAGCGGGAAGTGCGAATCAATGAGCTGCTGACCAGCACCGGGTTAGCACCGTTTCGCGATCGTCCGGCAGGGAAACTCTCCGGCGGGATGAAGCAAAAACTTGGGCTGTGCTGCGCGTTAATCCACGACCCGGAACTGTTGATCCTTGATGAGCCAACAACGGGGGTTGACCCGCTCTCCCGCTCCCAGTTCTGGGATCTGATCGACAGTATTCGCCAGCGGCAGAGCAATATGAGCGTGCTGGTCGCCACCGCCTATATGGAAGAGGCCGAACGCTTCGACTGGCTGGTAGCGATGAATGCCGGAGAAGGCAACTGGCAGCGCCGAAGAGCTACGGCAGCAAACGCAAAGCGCTACGCTGGAAGAAGCATTTATAAATCTGTTACCGCAAGCGCAACGCCAGGCGCATCAGGCGGTAGTGATCCCACCGTATCAACCTGAAAACGCAGAGATTGCCATCGAAGCGCGCGATCTGACCATGCGTTTTGGTTCCTTCGTTGCCGTTGATCACGTTAATTTCCGCATTCCACGCGGGGAGATTTTTGGTTTTCTTGGTTCGAACGGCTGCGGTAAATCCACCACCATGAAAATGCTCACCGGACTGCTGCCCGCCAGCGAAGGTGAGGCGTGGCTGTTCGGGCAACCGGTTGATCCAAAAGATATCGATACCCGCCGTCGGGTGGGCTATATGTCGCAGGCGTTTTCGCTCTATAACGAACTCACCGTGCGGCAAAACCTTGAGTTACATGCCCGTTTGTTTCACATCCCGGAAGCGGAAATTCCCGCAAGAGTGGCTGAAATGAGCGAGCGTTTTAAGCTCAACGACGTTGAAGATATTCTGCCGGAGTCATTGCCGCTCGGCATTCGCCAGCGGCTTTCGCTGGCGGTGGCGGTGATTCATCGCCCGGAGATGTTAATCCTCGATGAGCCTACTTCTGGTGTCGATCCGGTGGCGAGGGATATGTTCTGGCAGTTGATGGTCGATCTCTCGCGCCAGGACAAAGTGACTATCTTCATCTCCACCCACTTTATGAACGAAGCGGAACGTTGCGACCGCATCTCACTGATGCACGCCGGAAAAGTGCTTGCCAGCGGTACACCGCAGGAACTGGTTGAGAAACGCGGAGCCGCCAGTCTGGAAGAGGCATTTATCGCCTATTTGCAGGAAGCGGCAGGGCAGAGCAACGAAGCCGAAGCGCCGCCCGTGGTACACGACACCACCCACGCGCCGCGTCAGGGATTTAGCCTGCGCCGTCTGTTTAGCTACAGCCGCCGCGAAGCGCTGGAACTGCGACGCGATCCAGTACGTTCGACGCTGGCGCTGATGGGAACGGTGATCCTGATGCTGATAATGGGTTACGGCATCAGTATGGATGTGGAAAACCTGCGCTTTGCGGTGCTCGACCGCGACCAGACCGTCAGTAGCCAGGCGTGGACACTCAACCTCTCCGGTTCCCGTTACTTTATCGAACAGCCGCCGCTCACCAGTTATGACGAGCTTGATCGTCGGATGCGTGCGGGCGATATCACGGTGGCGATTGAGATCCCGCCCAATTTCGGGCGCGATATCGCGCGTGGTACGCCTGTGGAACTCGGCGTCTGGATCGACGGAGCGATGCCCAGTCGTGCCGAAACGGTAAAAGGTTACGTGCAGGCAATGCACCAGAGTTGGCTTCAGGATGTGGCGAGCCGACAATCGACACCCGCCAGCCAAAGCGGGCTGATGAACATTGAGACGCGTTATCGCTATAACCCGGACGTAAAAAGCCTGCCAGCGATTGTTCCGGCGGTGATCCCGCTTCTGCTGATGATGATCCCGTCAATGCTAAGCGCCCTTAGCGTGGTGCGGGAAAAAGAGCTTGGGTCGATTATCAATCTTTACGTGACCCCCACCACGCGTAGTGAATTTTTGCTTGGTAAACAGTTGCCATACATCGCGCTGGGGTTGCTGAACTTTTTCCTGCTCTGCGGCCTGTCGGTGTTTGTGTTTGGCGTACCGCATAAAGGCAGTTTCCTGACGCTCACCCTGGCGGCGCTGCTGTATATCATCATTGCCACCGGAATGGGGCTGCTGATCTCCACCTTTATGAAAAGCCAGATTGCCGCCATTTTCGGAACGGCGATTATCACGTTGATCCCGGCGACACAGTTTTCCGGGATGATCGATCCGGTAGCTTCGCTGGAAGGTTGGATCGGCGAGGTTTACCCGACCAGTCATTTTCTGACTATCGCCCGCGGGACGTTCTCGAAAGCGCTGGATCTGACTGATTTGTGGCAACTTTTTATCCCGTTGCTGATAGCCATCCCGCTGGTGATGGGCTTAAGTATCCTGCTGCTGAAAAAACAGGAGGGATGATGCGCCATTTACGCAATATTTTTAATCTGGGTATCAAAGAGTTGCGCAGTCTGCTCGGTGATAAAGCGATGCTGACGCTGATTGTCTTCTCGTTTACGGTGTCGGTGTATTCGTCAGCGACCGTTACGCCAGGATCGTTGAACCTCGCGCCGATCGCCATTGCCGATATGGATCAATCGCAGTTATCGAACCGGATCGTTAACAGCTTCTATCGTCCGTGGTTTTTGCCACCGGAGATGATCACCGCCGATGAGATGGATGCCGGACTGGACGCCGGACGCTATACCTTCGCGATAAATATTCCGCCTAATTTTCAGCGTGATGTCCTCGCCGGACGCCAGCCGGATATTCAGGTGAACGTCGATGCCACGCGCATGAGCCAGGCATTTACCGGCAATGGGTATATCCAGAATATTATCAACGGTGAAGTGAACAGCTTTGTCGCGCGCTACCGTGATAACAGCGAACCGTTGGTATCGCTGGAAACCCGGATGCGCTTTAACCCGAACCTCGATCCCGCGTGGTTTGGCGGGGTGATGGCGATCATCAACAACATTACCATGCTGGCGATTGTATTGACCGGATCGGCGCTGATCCGCGAGCGTGAACACGGCACGGTGGAACACTTACTGGTGATGCCGATAACGCCGTTTGAGATCATGATGGCGAAGATCTGGTCGATGGGGCTGGTGGTGCTGGTGGTATCGGGATTATCGCTGGTGCTGATGGTGAAAGGTGTACTGGGCGTACCGATTGAAGGCTCGATCCCGCTGTTTATGCTGGGCGTGGCGCTCAGTCTGTTTGCCACCACGTCAATCGGCATTTTTATGGGGACGATAGCGCGTTCAATGCCGCAACTGGGGCTGCTGGTGATTCTGGTGCTGCTGCCGCTGCAAATGCTTTCCGGTGGTTCCACGCCGCGCGAAAGTATGCCGCAGATGGTGCAGGACATTATGCTGACCATGCCGACGACACACTTTGTTAGCCTCGCGCAGGCCATCCTCTACCGGGGTGCCGGATTCGAAATCGTCTGGCCGCAGTTTCTGACGCTGATGGCAATTGGCGGCGCATTTTTCACCATTGCGCTGCTGCGATTCAGGAAGACGATTGGGACAATGGCGTAAATACAATTGCCCGATGCGTAAGCTTATAGGGACTACGCATCGGTGCAATTTATTGAATTTTAGTTGTTTTTAGGCCGGATAAGGCGTTTATGAACTGACCCCCAAAACCTGGACAGTTTCAGTTAACCGGCTTTTTGATACTCAGTCCTGTATTCAGGGCAAGATTACGAAAGCCCGCTCCCCGCAAGGACTGACGCCAGATAGTTTCTGTCCATGGCTGCTTTTCGCATCTTACGTCTTAACCCTGCCTTGAATACCTTATCATTCGTCAAAATATTAATAGCAATGTGCCGTATCCCTGAAAATAATTCTGCTGCATTTCCTCTTCTTATTTTGCAGTCGTCTTCATTCATTACCACGTCCAGACGCCAGTGCAGCTTATTCTCCACATGCCAGTGGTTTAAATCAAACCTTGCAGCACTACAGTACTGAACATAACTCTATTGCTGAGACTTTTAATTTGTCTGTGTGGCCGTTGGTTGCCGTTTTGCTGGTGATAACGCTCTGGGTGGTGATGAAAGAGTTGAAGAAGCCAAAACTCAAAGTCGCGACCTTACCGCCGCGCCGAACCGGGATCGCTCATATTCTGTTTGAAAAACGCTGGCATCCCTTTGTCACTGCTGTACTCATCGGTTTGATTGCGCTTTTAGCCTGGCCCCTGAGTGAAGCAACCGGACGCATGTTTGGGTTAGGAATCACTTCCCCAACGGCCAATATTCTGCAATTTCTGGTCGCGGGTGACGTGAAATACATTAACTGGGGCGTTTTCCTGGTGTTAGGGATCTTCGTGGGGTCATTTATTGCAGCCAAAGCGAGCCGTGAGTTCCGCGTTCGCGCAGCTGATGCACAAACAACATTACGTAGCGGGTTAGGTGGTGTACTGATGGGCTTCGGTGCCAGTATTGCAGGTGGTTGCTCTATCGGTAATGGACTGGTTATGACTGCAATGATGACCTGGCAGGGCTGGATTGGCCTTGTATTTATGATTCTCGGAGTCTGGACTGCGTCCTGGCTTGTGTATGTTCGACCGCAGCGTAAGGCGCGACTGGCGACTGCTGCGGCAAATTAAGTAAGGTGTAAAGATGGCGATTAAAAAGCTGGATGTGGTGACGCAGGTCTGTCCGTTTCCACTCATAGAAGCAAAAGCAGCACTGGCAGAAATGGCCAGCGGCGATGAGTTGGTAATTGAGTTTGATTGCACCCAGGCAACTGAAGCAATCCCACAGTGGGCGGCAGAAGAAGGACATGCCATCACCGATTATCAGCAGATTGGCGATGCAGCGTGGAGCATCACCGTTCAAAAAGCCTGACTCAACATTGTCCTCTGCCGTACCAGCGGCGGAGGCTTCAAATTAGACGATCTCTTCCGCGTACTGCCAAAGCGCTTTTAACAGCGCCACTTTTTCTTTGTCATCGGCATATTGTTGTGCCAGCATCTGCAATTCATCTGCATAGCCCTGCAAAAACTCTGGCGTGAAGACCTGGCGACGGTGCTCCAGCCAGCGTTGCTGCTCGGCATAATCCAGCGTCCCCGGGAAGTTGCGTGCCCGATAATTGAACAACAGCTTTTCAATCCGTTTATCAACAAAAGTGATATCCAGTGCCGGTAAATTACGCGGCTCGGTTTCCAGCACAATTTTCATTGCTGCACGATCTGCGTCACTGAAAAAGCCGTTATAAAGCTGTGCATCCACGTTATCTGAAGGCGTAAACGGTTCGGCTTCCGCGAATATCGCCACCACTTTTTCGCGCACTTGCGGATTTTCACGCAGAATTTTCAGGTTATCGAGGCAATGCTGACGATTAATTCCCAGTCGGTCGGCATCTTCCGGGCGTAGCGTATTCGCCTGGGCCAGCACCGGACATTTATTGATATGCACCAGCTTAACCGGAACGGCGGCGTTATCGCCAAGATCGGCTTTTGCAGTATATAAACGCTCGCGCAATGTGTCGCTATCCAGTTCCAGTAATGGCGAAATGTCTCCTGCCAAATCCACCATAATTACGGCATTGCGATTTTCTGGATGCCACGCCAGCGGTGCCACCCAGCTGGTATTGCCGCGCCATGCCCCAAACATTCCGGAAACGTGAACCAGGGGTTTCATCTGCGGAACATCAATCAACGCCATCAGTTTGTGTTTATTACGATGGGTAAAGAGATAATCAAACAGACGTGGCTGACGCGTTTTTACCAGTTTCGCCATCGCAATAGTGGCGTACACATCAGCCATCGCATCGTGGGCGTTGCTATGTTCAATTCCATTCGCTTTGGTTAAATGCTCAAGGCGAAAGCTCGGTAGACCGTCATCATTTTCAGGCCAGTTTATTCCTTCCGGGCGCAGGGCATAACAGGCACGCATAACATCCAGCAAATCCCAGCGCGAGTTATCATGCTGCCAGCTCCAGGCGTAAGGATCGTAGAAATTACGATAAAAAACGTTGCGTGTGACTTCGTCGTCGAAACGCACATTGTTGTAGCCCAGAATACAGGTCTTCGGTACGGTAAAAAGCGAGTGAATACGGGCGGCAAACGCGGCTTCGTTTTCTCCTTTCGCCCGTGCTTCCTGCGGGGTAATACCGGTAATTAATACGGCTCCTGGCTGGGGTAAATAGTCATCAGCGGGCTTGCAGTAAAAGACTTCGGGTTCGCCGATGACATTGAATTCGCTATCGGTGCGAATGGCTGCGAACTGTGCAGGGCGATCTAACGCGGGGTGCGTGCCAAAGGTTTCGTAATCGTGAAACAAAAAGGTAGATTGTTGCTTACCGTCATTCATCATTAGGTTAAATCCGTTATTTCTGCTGTCTGCCAGAGTATCAAATATCACCGTGCTAATCAGCTTTAGCGCCACAATTTGGCAGCGAGTGGCAACAGATCATGTCAGATAAAAATGAGAGGGTAGTCACATTTTCTTGCACTTTATTCCAGCCAGTTCATAAGTATTTCCGTAAAAAGAACAGCTATTTGAAACTCCTGAGGGTTTGCTGTTGAAACGCCGTCTTATTATTGCTGCTTCTTTGTTCGTTTTTAACTTATCGTCTGGTTTTGCGGCGGAAAACATTCCTTTTTCACCTCAGCCTCCAGAGATTCATGCCGGGTCCTGGGTATTGATGGATTACACCACCGGTCAGATCCTCACCGCGGGTAATGAGCATCAACAGCGCAATCCCGCCAGCCTGACAAAGCTGATGACGGGTTATGTCGTGGATCGCGCTATCGATAGTCATCGCATTACGCCAGACGATATTGTCACCGTGGGGCGCGATGCGTGGGCGAAAGATAATCCGGTGTTTGTCGGTTCTTCACTGATGTTTTTGAAAGAGGGCGATCGCGTATCGGTACGTGATTTAAGCCGTGGTTTAATTGTGGATTCCGGAAATGACGCTTGTGTTGCTCTGGCTGACTATATTGCCGGTGGGCAACGGCAGTTTGTTGAAATGATGAACAACTATGCCGAGAAGCTGCATCTCAAGGATACGCATTTTGAAACAGTGCATGGTCTGGATGCACCTGGCCAGCATAGCTCGGCTTATGATTTAGCTGTGCTTTCTCGCGCTATCATCCACGGCGAGCCCGAGTTTTATCATATGTACAGTGAGAAAAGTCTCACCTGGAACGGTATCACCCAGCAAAACCGTAACGGGTTGTTGTGGGATAAAACCATGAATGTTGACGGCCTGAAAACGGGTCATACTTCTGGTGCCGGGTTTAATCTCATTGCTTCGGCTGTAGATGGGCAGCGTCGCCTCATTGCAGTGGTAATGGGGGCTGACAGTGCAAAAGGTCGTGAGGAAGAGGCAAGAAAATTACTGCGTTGGGGGCAACAAAACTTTACTACGGTGCAAATTTTGCACCGTGGGAAAAAGGTCGGAACGGAACGCATCTGGTATGGCGATAAAGAAAATATCGACCTGGGAACGGAACAAGAGTTCTGGATGGTGCTACCGAAAGCCGAAATTCCACATATCAAAGCCAAATATACCCTTGATGGTAAAGAGCTCACCGCGCCAATTAGCGCCCATCAGCGGGTAGGGGAAATTGAACTTTACGACCGTGATAAACAGGTGGCGCACTGGCCGCTGGTTACCCTGGAATCTGTCGGGGAAGGCGGCATGTTTTCCCGCCTGAGTGATTATTTCCACCATAAGGCCTGACCTTTCTTTTGCAGCAGACTGGCAGGAGTGCGAGTCTGCTCGCATAATCAACACTCATTCCTTGTGGTTTTAATTTTGCAACTATACTGTATATAAAAACAGTAATAATGGAGGCGTCATGAACTACGAGATTAAGCAGGAAGAGAAACGTACCGTTGCAGGTTTCCATCTCGTTGGCCCGTGGGAACAGACGGTAAAGAAAGGCTTTGAGCAGTTGATGATGTGGGTAGATAACAAAAATATTGTGCCGAAGGAGTGGGTTGCTGTCTATTACGACAATCCAGATGAAACACCCGCCGAAAAATTACGCTGCGACACCGTTGTGACGGTACCGAATAACTTTACGCTTCCCGAAAACAGTGAGGGCGTCATTCTGACAGAAATTTCAGGTGGTCAGTATGCGGTTGCGGTGGCTCGTGTAGTCGGTGATGATTTTGCTAAACCCTGGTATCAGTTCTTTAATAGCCTCTTGCAGGACAGTGCTTATGAAATGTTACCAAAGCCCTGCTTCGAGGTTTATTTGAACAATGGCGCGGAAGATGGGTACTGGGATATCGAAATGTATGTTGCGGTGCAGCCAAAACATCACTAATTCATCTCAGGGCGGTGTGTTAACGCGATGACCACTCTTTTTTTTGAAAGCGAAAAGAGTAAGATGCGCCTTTCAATTTTTTCGCTCCTGCCGGGAAATTACACTGTTCCCGGTATGTCCGTCGGATAACTCAGAGGCGCGCCTTCTGGCCGACAGATGTGTTATGAGCGCTTTTAATCTTCATTACGGAGTTTCTGCGTGCGTGCCGATAAGTCATTAAGCCCGTTTGAAATCCGGGTATACCGTCATTACCGCATTGTGCATGGTACTCGGGTCGCGCTGGCATTCCTGCTCACTTTTCTCATTATCCGCCTGTTTACTATCCCGGAAAGCACCTGGCCGCTGGTCACCATGGTGGTGATTATGGGGCCAATCTCGTTCTGGGGTAACGTTGTCCCTCGCGCCTTTGAGCGTATTGGCGGTACGGTGTTGGGTTCGATTTTAGGTCTTATCGCTCTGCAACTGGAGTTAATCTCGTTACCGCTGATGTTAGTCTGGTGCGCGGCGGCCATGTTCCTTTGCGGTTGGCTGGCGCTGGGCAAGAAACCGTATCAAGGTTTATTGATTGGGGTGACGCTGGCAATTGTTGTTGGTTCCCCGACAGGTGAAATTGATACGGCGTTATGGCGAAGCGGCGATGTGATCCTCGGCTCTTTACTGGCAATGTTGTTTACCGGTATCTGGCCACAACGGGCGTTCATCCACTGGCGCATTCAACTGGCGAAAAGTCTGACCGAGTATAATCGGGTCTATCAATCTGCATTCTCACCGAACTTACTCGAACGCCCACGTCTGGAAAGCCATCTACAAAAACTCCTGACCGATGCCGTGAAAATGCGTGGGCTGATTGCGCCCGCCAGCAAAGAAACCCGTATTCCAAAATCGATATATGAAGGTATCCAGACCATTAACCGCAATCTGGTTTGTATGCTGGA
>ERZ839489.1974-NODE-1974-length-10599-cov-2.163126_pt1 | contig 10599 bp, 9 predicted proteins | sample MGYA00519938_ERZ839489 | MGnify/ENA primary metagenome ERZ839489 (study PRJEB31850, sample SAMEA3708846) | human gut metagenome | biome: human gut; feature: human-associated habitat; material: faeces | place: China | collected 2014 ... | reverse complement strand
GGATATGACTGCGCAAGTGCATATTCAGCTCACCGATGTGAAAAATGTGCTGACGATCCCTCTGTCGGCGTTAGGCGATCCGGTTGGCGATAATCGTTATAAAGTCAAATTGTTGCGTAATGGTGAAACACGCGAGCGTGAAGTGACGATTGGCGCACGTAACGATACCGATGTTGAGATTGTCAAAGGGCTGGAAGCGGGCGATGAAGTGGTGATTGGTGAGGCCAAACCAGGAGCTGCACAATGACGCCTTTGCTCGAATTAAAGGATATTCGTCGCAGCTATCCTGCCGGTGATGAGCAGGTTGAGGTGTTGAAGGGCATCACCCTCGATATTTATGCTGGTGAGATGGTGGCGATTGTTGGCGCTTCGGGTTCCGGTAAATCGACCCTGCTGCGCTGCATCAACAAACTGGAAGAAATCACCTCCGGCGATCTGATTGTCGATGGCCTGAAGGTTAACGATCCGAAAGTTGACGAGCGCCTGATTCGCCAGGAAGCAGGTATGGTGTTCCAGCAGTTTTACCTCTTCCCGCATCTGACGGCGCTGGAAAACGTCATGTTTGGCCCGCTACGCGTGCGTGGCGCGAACAAAGAAGAGGCGGAAAAACTGGCACGTGAGCTGCTGGCGAAAGTCGGTCTGGCAGAACGTGCACATCACTACCCTTCCGAACTTTCTGGTGGTCAACAGCAGCGTGTGGCGATTGCCCGCGCGCTGGCGGTGAAGCCGAAAATGATGCTGTTTGATGAACCGACTTCCGCTCTTGACCCGGAACTGCGCCATGAAGTGCTGAAGGTTATGCAGGATCTGGCTGAAGAAGGGATGACGATGGTGATCGTGACCCACGAAATCGGTTTTGCCGAGAAAGTAGCTTCGCGGCTGATCTTTATCGACAAAGGCCGGATTGCGGAAGATGGCAATCCGCAGGTGTTGATCAAGAACCCGCCGAGCCAGCGCTTGCAGGAATTTTTGCAGCACGTCTCTTAATAAGACACATTGCCTGATGCGCTACGCTTATCAGGCCTACAGGATATCTGGCAACTTATTAAAATTGCATGAACTTGTAGGACGGATAAGGCGTTCACGCCGCATCCGGCAAAAAAGCCCGCACGTTGTCAGCAACCTGCTTAATATCCCTTCCTCCCTTTCACCCGAAAGGGAGGCACACCAGATTCCTCTCATTTAAAATCGCCCCTCCTCCAGCATCTATACTTATCTTTTTGCTCTATTTTCTCACTGGAGGAGTCATGCGGTGGATCCTGTTCATCCTCTTCTGCCTGCTGGGCGCACCTGCCCACGCGGTATCCATACCCGGCGTTACAACCACAACGACAACGGACTCAACGACTGAACCGGCCCCGGAACCGGATATCGAACAAAAAAAAGCGGCCTATGGCGCACTGGCGGATGTGCTGGATAATGACACCTCGCGTAAAGAGTTGATCGACCAGTTGCGCACCGTTGCCGCTACGCCCCCTGCTGAACCGGTACCAAAAATAGTGCCGCCGACGCTGGTCGAAGAGCAAACCGTGCTGCAAAAGGTCACCGAAGTCAGCCGCCATTATGGTGAAGCCCTTTCCGCCCGCTTCGGACAACTTTATCGCAATATCACCGGCTCCCCGCATAAGCCGTTTAATCCACAAACCTTCAGCAATGCGCTGACCCATTTTTCAATGTTAGCGGTATTAGTGTTTGGTTTTTACTGGCTGATTCGCCTGTGCGCACTGCCGCTGTATCGCAAAATGGGTCAGTGGGCGCGGCAAAAAAATCGTGAGCGCAGCAACTGGTTGCAGCTTCCGGCGATGATTATCGGGGCGTTTATTATCGACCTGCTGTTACTGGCCCTGACATTATTTGTCTGCCAGGTATTAAGCGACAACCTGAATGCAGGCAGTCGCACCATCGCTTTCCAACAAAGTTTGTTTCTCAACGCCTTTGCCCTCATTGAATTTTTCAAAGCCGTACTACGCCTGATTTTTTGCCCAAACGTGGCGGAGCTGCGCCCGTTCACGATTCAGGACGAGAGCGCCCGTTACTGGAGTCGTCGCCTGAGCTGGTTAAGCAGTTTGATAGGTTATGGCCTGATTGTGGCCGTGCCGATTATCTCTAATCAGGTGAATGTACAGATAGGTGCGCTGGCGAACGTCATCATTATGCTGTGCATGACCGTCTGGGCGTTGTACCTGATCTTTCGTAATAAAAAAGAGATTACCCAGCATTTGCTCAACTTCGCGGAGCATTCGCTGGCCTTTTTCAGCCTGTTTATCCGCGCCTTTGCGCTGGTGTGGCACTGGCTGGCAAGCGCCTATTTTATCGTGCTGTTTTTCTTTTCGTTGTTCGATCCGGGCAACAGCCTGAAATTTATGATGGGTGCAACGGTGCGCAGCCTGGCGATTATTGGTATCGCAGCGTTTGTTTCCGGTATGTTTTCCCGCTGGCTGGCGAAAACCATCACTCTCTCGCCACATACTCAGCGTAACTATCCGGAGCTGCAAAAACGGTTGAATGGCTGGCTGTCGGCGGCGCTGAAAACGGCGCGTATTCTGACAGTCTGCGTGGCGGTAATGTTGCTGTTGAGCGCATGGGGATTGTTCGATTTCTGGAACTGGCTGCAAAACGGCGCGGGGCAGAAAACCGTAGATATCCTGATCCGTATCGCACTCATTCTTTTCTTCTCGGCGGTTGGCTGGACGGTGCTCGCCAGTTTGATCGAAAACCGGCTGGCTTCGGATATTCATGGCCGCCCGCTACCCAGCGCCCGCACGCGTACCCTGCTTACGCTGTTTCGTAACGCGCTGGCGGTGATTATCAGTACCATCACCATCATGATTGTGTTGTCGGAAATCGGCGTCAATATCGCGCCATTGCTGGCAGGTGCCGGGGCATTAGGTCTGGCTATCTCGTTTGGTTCGCAAACGCTGGTGAAAGATATTATCACCGGGGTATTTATTCAGTTTGAAAACGGCATGAACACTGGAGATTTGGTGACTATCGGGCCGTTGACCGGCACAGTGGAACGGATGTCGATTCGCTCCGTGGGCGTACGACAGGATACCGGGGCGTATCACATCATTCCGTGGTCTTCGATAACCACCTTTGCTAACTTTGTCCGCGGCATTGGTTCGGTGGTGGCAAATTATGATGTTGATCGCCATGAAGATGCTGATAAAGCCAATCAGGCACTGAAAGATGCGGTAGCGGAATTAATGGAAAACGAAGAAATTCGCGGGCTGATTATTGGTGAACCGAATTTTGCCGGGATTGTCGGCTTAAGCAATACCGCGTTTACACTGCGTGTTTCGTTCACCACGCTGCCACTCAAACAGTGGACGGTACGCTTTGCCCTCGACAGCCAGGTGAAAAAACATTTCGACCTGGCGGGCGTTCGCGCGCCAGTGCAGACTTATCAGGTGCTGCCTGCTCCGGGCGCGACCCCGGCTGAACCGTTACCGCCGGGGGAACCAACGCTTTAACGCTGGCGATTGACAAAACGGCGGCGCTGCTCGTCGTTCATAAAGGTCCAGGCAATAAAGCGACTCTGCTTTTGCCCCTGGGCCATCTCTTTTTTAACCACCTTCACCGCGCCCACGTCCGTCAGGGCACGATACAACGGCGGTAAGTTTTCACCACGAGATACCAGTGATGTAAACCACATCACCTGCTTCGCGAAGCCTTTGCTCTCTTCAATCATCTTTTTGATAAAGGTGACTTCACCGCCTTCACACCACAACTCCTGTTGCTGGCCGCCAAAGTTCAGTGCATCGTCTTTGTTCAGCCCCAGGTTACGGCGTTTACGCTCACTACCTGCCCGTGCCGCAGCGGCGGAATCGTGGAATGGCGGGTTACACAAGGTCGCGTCGTATTGCTCGTTTTTATGGATGATGCCGTTAAAAATCGCCCCACTCTCTTTTTGCCGACGCAGACGAATGGCGCGGTTAAGCCCCGGATTAGAACTGATAATCGCCTGCGCACTGCTTAACGCCTGGCTGCTGGTTTCACTACCGGTAAAACGCCAGCCATATTCATGTACGCCAATCAGCGGATAAATACAGTTCGCACCAACGCCGATATCCAGAATGCTGGCATTCGCTGGAATTGTTCCGCTTGCTTCTGCCAGTAAATCGGCAAGGTGATGAATATAATCCGCCCGGCCCGGTACTGGTGGGCAGAGAAAACCGTCGGGGATATCCCAGTTCGCTACGGCGTAAAAATGGGCCAGCAACGCCTTATTGAGCGCCTTCACCGCCAGCGGATTGGCAAAGTCTACGCTTTGCTCCCCGGCGGGTGTAAGCGTGAGGAATTGCCTGAGTTCAGGATTGACCTGACAAAGCGTGGCGAGATCGTAGCGGCTGTGATGACGGTTGCGCGGATGCAACCCCGGTTTCTGGGCGGACATAGCATTCTCCTTTAAGCAGCGGCGTAAGATACCCGCATAACGCGACAGGGTAAATATCTGGCTGCGTTTATCATTCCCCAAAACCTTAACATGGCTATGGTTTATGGCAATTCATCATAAAAATCAGCATTATGCATGTCATTGATTTGTCTTATTTTGTAAAAATATATCGTTCAAAAAATAAGCACATCTCTGTCAATTTTTTGCGTCATTTGCATCGCGCAGGCGACCTACACTTATCAGGCACTACCCGTTGTATTTATGAGGATGTCATTATGAAAAAGTGCCTCACACTACTGATTGCCACCGTCCTGAGCGGAATCTCTCTCACGGCTTATGCCGCGCAACCGATGAGTAACCTGGACAGCGGTCAGCTACGGCCCGCCGGTACCGTTTCGGCAACTGGCGCATCAAACCTAAGCGATCTGGAGGATAAACTGGCAGAAAAAGCGCGCGAACAAGGCGCGAAAGGTTATGTCATTAATTCCGCAGGCGGAAATGACCAGATGTTCGGTACTGCAACCATCTACAAATAACCCCACCAACGTAACTGCATTCGCCTCTGGATGCAGTTTTCGTCTGTTTTGTAATCAAAAAACATCAAATATGAACTCAATGTAAATAAATGTATTTCTTTTTCGCGCAATGGGTGATAGAAAATCGCTCCAAGTGATAATGCTTATCAAAATTATTATCACTTTCACGAGCACTATCACGGGATTAACAGTGGCATCGCATCCGCAGAGAGGCTTTCTCGTGGCAGTGAAAATTTCAACATATAAGAAAAAGTCACCTGCAAAATGGAAAACAATCGCAATTTCCCTGCCAGACAATTTCATTCGCTCACGTTCTTTGCCGGTCTTTGTATTGGCATCACGCCTGTGGCTCAGGCACTCGCCGCCGAAGGGCAAACTAACGCGGATGACACGCTGGTTGTCGAAGCATCAACGCCTTCGCTTTATGCGCCACAACAATCTGCCGATCCGAAATTCTCGCGTCCGGTAGCGGATACTACCCGCACGATGACGGTAATTTCTGAACAAGTGATTAAAGATCAGGGCGCAACCAACCTTACCGACGCGCTCAAAAACGTCCCCGGCGTGGGTGCGTTTTTTGCGGGTGAGAACGGTAACTCCACCACTGGCGACGCCATTTATATGCGTGGTGCCGATACCTCTAACAGTATTTATATTGATGGCATTCGCGATATCGGCAGCGTCTCGCGCGACACCTTCAATACCGAGCAGGTCGAAGTGATTAAAGGGCCTTCCGGCACCGACTACGGGCGCAGCGCACCGACAGGCTCGATCAATATGATCAGCAAGCAGCCGCGCAATGATTCCGGCATTGACGCCTCCGCCAGTATTGGCAGCGCCTGGTTCCGCCGCGGCACGCTGGACGTCAATCAGGTCATTGGTGATACCACCGCGGTGCGCCTGAATGTAATGGGCGAAAAAACGCACGATGCCGGACGCGACAAAGTCAAAAATGAGCGTTACGGCGTCGCCCCTTCTGTCGCTTTTGGCCTTGGTACAGCGAATCGTTTGTATCTTAATTATCTGCATGTCACCCAGCACAACACGCCAGACGGCGGCATTCCGACCATCGGTTTGCCGGGCTATTCTGCCCCATCTGCGGGAACGGCGGCCCTGAATCATTCCGGAAAAGTTGATACTCATAACTTTTACGGCACGGATTCCGATTACGACGATTCGACCACCGACACCGCCACCATGCGTTTTGAGCACGACATCAACGATAACACCACCATTCGCAATACTACCCGTTGGTCGCGCGTAAAGCAGGATTACCTGATGACGGCGATTATGGGCGGGGCGTCGAATATTACTCAGCCCACCAGCGATGTGAATAGCTGGACCTGGTCACGCACGGCGAATACCAAAGATGTGAGTAATAAAATTCTCACCAACCAGACCAACCTGACCTCGACGTTCTATACCGGTTCTATCGGTCATGATGTCAGTACCGGCGTGGAATTTACCCGTGAAACGCAGACTAACTACGGCGTTAATCCGGTGACGTTACCCGCGGTAAATATTTATCATCCTGACAGCAGCATTCATCCCGGCGGCCTGACGCGCAACGGCGCAAACGCCAATGGTCAGACGGATACCTTCGCAATTTACGCCTTTGATACGCTGCAAATCACCCGTGATTTTGAGCTGAACGGCGGGATCCGTCTGGATAATTATCATACTGAATATGACAGTGCCACCGCCTGCGGCGGCAGCGGACGCGGTGCCATCACCTGCCCAACTGGTGTGGCAAAAGGTTCTCCGGTCACCACCGTCGACACCGCCAAGTCGGGCAATCTGATGAACTGGAAAGCCGGGGCGCTGTATCACCTGACGGAAAACGGCAATGTCTATATTAACTATGCCGTTTCCCAGCAGCCTCCGGGCGGCAACAACTTCGCCCTTGCGCAGTCTGGCAGCGGTAACAGTGCCAACCGCACCGATTTTAAACCGCAAAAAGCCAACACCAGCGAGATTGGCACCAAATGGCAGGTTCTGGATAAACGTCTGTTGCTCACCGCCGCGCTGTTCCGCACTGATATCGAAAATGAAGTTGAGCAAAATGATGACGGAACTTACTCGCAATACGGTAAGAAACGCGTCGAAGGCTATGAGATATCCGTGGCCGGGAATATCACTCCCGCGTGGCAGGTGATTGGCGGCTATACCCAGCAAAAAGCAACCATCAAAAACGGCAAAGATGTTGCCCAGGATGGTTCCTCATCGCTGCCGTATACCCCGGAGCACGCCTTCACCTTATGGAGCCAATATCAGGCAACCGACGATATCTCTGTTGGCGCGGGCGCACGCTATATCGGCAGTATGCATAAAGGTTCAGACGGCGCGGTGGGAACGCCAGCATTTACCGAAGGTTACTGGGTCGCCGATGCCAAACTGGGGTATCGAGTTAATCGCAATCTCGACTTCCAGCTAAACGTTTACAACCTGTTTGATACCGATTACGTCGCCTCAATCAACAAGAGCGGCTACCGTTATCACCCGGGCGAGCCAAGAACCTTCTTGCTCACAGCCAATATGCATTTCTGATTCAGATGTGGGGCGCAGGCCCCACTTTTTGGAGAAATTGTATGATGTACCACATTCCCGGCGTGTTATCGCCACAGGACGTCGCTCGTTTTCGCGAACAACTGGAACAAGCCGAATGGGTGGATGGACGCGTCACCACCGGCGCACAAGGTGCGCAAGTTAAGAACAATCAACAGGTCGACACCCGCAGCACGTTATACGCCGCCCTGCAAAATGAGGTGCTGAACGCGGTTAACCAACATGCTTTATTCTTTGCCGCGGCCTTGCCGCGTACCCTTTCCACGCCGCTGTTTAATCGCTATCAGAACAATGAAACCTATGGTTTCCATGTGGATGGCGCAGTACGCAGCCATCCACAAAACGGCTGGATGCGTACTGACCTTTCTGCCACGCTGTTTTTAAGCGATCCACAAAGCTACGACGGCGGCGAACTGGTCGTTAATGACACCTTCGGACAACATCGGGTAAAACTCCCGGCAGGCGATCTCGTGTTGTATCCCTCCAGCAGCCTGCATTGCGTGACACCCGTAACCCGCGGCGTACGAGTGGCATCATTTATGTGGATCCAGTCGATGATCCGCGATGATAAAAAGCGCGCCATGCTGTTTGAACTGGACAACAATATTCAGTCGCTGAAAAGCCGCTACGGCGAAAGTGAAGAGATCCTGTCGCTGCTTAATCTTTATCATAATCTGCTGCGGGAATGGTCGGAGATCTGATGCTTGAACTGCCCGAGTTCGTCCCTGGATTAGCTACACTTAACTGTACAAGTATTGATATGGGGAGGTCGATATGGCATCCGGTTGGGCTAACGATGACGCCGTCAACGAACAGATCAACAGTACAATTGAAGATGCGATTGCCCGCGCTCGGGGTGAAATTCCGCGCGGCGAAAGCCTGGATGAATGTGAAGAGTGCGGTGCCCCCATCCCGCAGGCCCGTCGGGAAGCCATTCCTGGCGTGCGCTTATGTATTCATTGTCAGCAGGAGAAAGATTTACAAAAACCAGCTTATACAGGATATAATCGCAGAGGTTCGAAAGACAGCCAGTTACGTTAACTACAACTGGCGAGATGCATAGCGAGTATAATTTGTATTTTGCGTGTCATTCCGTGCCTTTAACGCTGCTGTGACTGCCACGCGGTATAAAACAAGTTCATAAGTACAACAAATAAATGGTTTATCAGTAGGTTAGATATCAATCAATTTATTTGAACAAGGCGGTCAATTCTCTTCGATTTTATCTCTCGTAAAAAAACGTGATACTCATCACATCGACGAAACAACGTCACTTATACAAAAATCACCTGCGAGAGATTAATTATGAAAACTATCAATACTGTTGTTGCTGCTATGGCTCTTTCAACTCTGTCATTTGGCGTGTTCGCGGCGGAACCGGTAACGGCATCCCAGGCACAGAACATGAATAAAATCGGCGTGGTTTCTGCCGATGGCGCATCCACCCTCGATGCCCTGGAAGCGAAACTGGCTGAGAAAGCCGCGGCAGCCGGTGCCAGTGGATACAGCATCACTTCCGCCACCAACAACAATAAATTAAGCGGTACTGCGGTAATTTATAAGTAATTCGTAGGACGGATAAGGCGTTTACGCCGCATCCGGCAACAGATGCCTGATGCGACGCTACCGCGTCTTATCAGGCCTACAAAATCCGAACCGTTGGACGGATCAGGCGTTTACGCTACGTCCAGCACAAGTATTTCCCTGTCTGTTTGCCGACAGACGCATATGCTCTAACCCTCATTGATCCTATGTTACCCTTGTTTGCCCGTCCGCCACTGGACGGGCTTTTTTTTAGCTGGCTAACTGCTGACAGAAAGCCTGCAACGTCTCTTCCGGCATACCAATCTGCCGCGCTGCATCACAAATGGCCTGCCAGCTTCCCGCATCCAGTGGAATCCCCTGCTTCTGCCGTTCGCGACGCGTGTTCACTTCCCACTCGCCCGGTAGCAAAATCGGCTTATCATCATCATGCGGCGAGGCTTTCACCCACTCGGCAAAGGCTTCGGTCTGCGCGTTACAATCCGGCGCGCCGAAGAGTTCCGGGTTGATGATGATAGTGGTCATGCAGTTAAGAATGGCATCGGGACTGGTTTGTAACGTTTCCTGATGCGTCGTTTTACCGCCGGAAAGCGCCCCGCCAAGAATTTCACACATCGCTGCAAGGGCGTAGCCTTTATGTTCGGCAAAGGTCAACAGCGAACCCAACGGCGACTCCTGCATTACCGCCGGATTGGTCGTCGGCACGCCGTTAACGTCAATCAGGCAACCTGGCGGCACGGGGACGCCTTTATGCCAGGCGACGCGGGTTTTGCCAAATGCAATGGCGCTGGTGGCGTAATCAAGCAACAGCGGGAAATTATCTTTACGAGGGAAAACCACACAGAACGGATTGGTGCCAAAGCGGCTGTCGCGACCGTGGAACGGCGCGACCATTGGAATACCGACCACGCTAACAAAGTGGATAGAGACAAACCCCGCCGCTGCACACTGCTCCGCCCAGTAACCGATACGGCCGATATGATGCGAGTTATGTAGCGCCACGGCGGCAATACCGTGCTGATGCGCTTTCTCAATCCCCAGCGCCATCGCTTCATGTGCCGCGACCTGACCAAATGCGCGATCGCCATCGAGCGTGACCGCCGCCCCCGCCTCTTTAACGGTTTTGGCATGATGGTTAATTTGCAGGTGCCCCTGACTCCAGGAGCGTACATAGCTTGGGATCATGCCAATACCATGTGAATCATGCCCTGCCAGGTTTGCCGCGATTAAATGATCGGCAACTAATTTCGCTTCTTGTTCCTCGCTACCCATCTGACGAAATACAGCCTGAATAAAACTGTGCAGCGTCTGAGCATCAAAGCGATGACCACTTTCCATGGTTAACTCCTGTTTATGTTATGTGTTTGTTGTATTTTTATGCTGCACGCCGGGCGTGGGAAGGTCAATAAAGATGCAGGAATTTCATATTGCGGTGGGGTAAAAGCCGGATGACATGGCTCATCCGGCTGAGAAAAGAATTAAAATGCCTGATTAACGCGCGCCAGGCCGTCGCTGATAGTTGCCGCTTCACCCGTAGCCACCAGGCAGCAAGCCATCTGG
>ERZ839489.1972-NODE-1972-length-10620-cov-9.909323_pt1 | contig 10620 bp, 10 predicted proteins | sample MGYA00519938_ERZ839489 | MGnify/ENA primary metagenome ERZ839489 (study PRJEB31850, sample SAMEA3708846) | human gut metagenome | biome: human gut; feature: human-associated habitat; material: faeces | place: China | collected 2014 ... | reverse complement strand
ACAGCTTCCGGGAATACAGCGGGAGGATCAGCGTCTCCTGCACGGTGTTTTTCTCAATTTTACATTTCATAGGTTTCTTCCTCAGTGAATAAAAACTGTCATAATTGCCGCCAGCATAGCCGCTATGACCGGCATGCCTGACTCATGTGCAGGATGGATGCAAAAAATGCCCGTGCTTGATGCCCTTACTTCCGCGCTGTGACGCAGAGCCACTTTTTCTTTTTGCGTATCTGCACCTCGTGAAAACCCGCCTGCTCCAGATACGCCTTTAATTCAATGCCCTTGTAGATGGTCATGCCGCCGATGATCTGCGTCCACCTCTCGTCCTTGTCCGTATCGCCATCGCTCTCGTTGCAGATGAGAATTGTCCCGCCTGGCTTCAGCGTCCGCCAGACCTCACGGAAGCATCGGGGCAAATCAGGCCAAAAATAGACGGTCTCAAAGGCCGTGGCGGCATCGAAGTAGCTATCCTCAAACACCATATCCGCCACACTGCCTTGCAGAACGGCACAACGCCCCTCTTGAATTGCAATTCGGTTGAGCTTTCTAGTCTTCTCCACGCTGACGGGCGAATAGTCGATGCCCTTGACGACGCCATACGGGCATTTTTTCAGCAGCCGTTTTATGTTTGCCCCGCCGCCGCAGCCGCAATCTAGCACCTTGGCGTTTGGCGCAAGTCGTAGAAATCGAAGTCCCCACCGCGCCACAGGGCTGTGGCCCAGGTTCATCATGGCAACCATAAGTTTTCCGCCGAGGCCCACGGGCTTGCGGGTGTTTTCAAAGAACGACATCTGGCCCCTCCGATTTCGTGCATTCCGCATAGGTCAACGGGAACGAGGCCTTCAGCACCGCGCTTTTCTGCACCGCCCAGCCGTTTTGACGCAGGAAACGTAGGTATTCCTCGCTTGTCCACCTGCTGTGGAGGGGGAATCCCGCCATGCTCATGAAAAAGGCTTTTGCCTTGCCGGAAACCGAGTTCCCCGCGTGGGTGAAGGTTGGCGCGATGAGCACGCCGTCGTCCTTCAGCACCCGCCTGATTTCTTGCAGGGCCTTTTCCGGATGCGGCACTATGTGAAGCGCGTTGGACACGATCACCACTTCGAAGGACTTCCGTGCATAGGGCAGGCGGAACATATCTTGTACGGAAAAGTGCAGCTTTGCGGATTGATTGTCCCGCTTCGCTTCAAGGATCATCTTTGCAGAGGCGTCCGTAGCCTCGATGTGCGCCGCCGCATTCACGATGCTCTTTGCGATAAGCCCCGTGCCGGTGGCGACCTCCAGTACGGTTTTTGCTTTCACTACCGGCCGGATCAGCCCATACATCTTCTCATACGCCGCCCGGTCGTTTCGCATGAAACGGTCATACCGACCGGCGTTCTTGTCCCAGAAACCCTCGCGTTCGTGCATGGCTGTCGCCCCCAAACAGTTAGAGTCATCTAACTATAACACACGAATCATGCAGTAAGATGAGGCTAACCTTCTTTTCTTGGCTAAGACGCATCTCTTCGGTTTTCGCTTATAACGGCGCGAATCAGATACTAGGCTGGAGCTGAAGAAAGAGCTCGGCGGACAGATAGGTCGATACCGGTTCCCGGAACGGTGATCCAGCCAATTACACCAGGGCCCTAGTCATTGAGTGGGAATAGCGGGAACTGGCTTCTGAGCTCGCATTTTGGTGCTGCCGAGTACCGCCTGATGCTGTTTCGGCGTCGCCATAGAGCAAGGCCACCAGCGAAATAGTGGGAACAGCGGCCTCCGAACTTTCTGGTTCTGAGGCTTCCTTTTTGCATGCCTACCTGGGGAAACGGCCCAATTATTCCGCATGTCCCTACTGGGCGGTACGGGAAAATAGGGCCCTGCGGGAATAGTGCACAATTCGGGTCCCCCGGAGGCCGATTCCGCAAGGCTGAAACTGAGTTGAAACTGCATGGCGGATTCAAGCCCTTTTCAATTGCGTTTGCTCGGGTCAACAAACAGGAATATAAATACGCAGAATCGGTTTTCGCAGTATCTGCAACCTCGAATGCCGCCAAATTGCGTCGCGCAAACTGAGTATATTTGCTTGCATTGTTGCAATACTTGCTACAATGCAAGCATGAAACTAATCGAGGCCATACGAGCCACCAACGATATCGCCTCTTCCCAAAGGGGGCTCTTCACGTCTGCGCAGGCGAAGGTGCTCGGCGTCGAGTGGTGCGCGCTCTCGAGGCTGGAAGGGCTCGGCAACATAGAGAGGCTCGCGAAGGGCGCCTACCGCATGGGCGGCTCGCCGAGCACGCGGGAGGAGAACGTCCTCGCGGCCTGACTGTCGATCGACCCGGGGAGGCGCCCCGGCGACATCGCGGGCGAGGGCGTGCCCGTCGCCATGGGGGGGACGGCTGCATGGCTCTACGGCATCGGCGAGGTCAGCCCCTCGCCCTACGAGTTCTGCACGCCCGAGAGAAAGCAGACTAAGCGCCCGAACCTGATCATCAGGAAGCGCCGCCTCGACCCGAAGGACGTGGCGATCATCTCGGACATCCCGGCGACGAGGCCCTGGCTCACGGTGGTGGACCTGATAGACTCCGGGGAGGAGCTGAGCCTGGTCGCGAACGTGCTCGCGGACGCGCTCGAAAGGGGCCTCGTCGAAGACGAGGGCACGCTGAGGGAGAAAATCGACGCGAGGGGGGGGCAAAAGCCGGGATGCCGGCGGGGGACAGCCTGTGCGGTTCGTTAGCTAGGAGGCGGGAAGAATGACGTACGAGAACGGCGGTCAGCTCGACAGGGCCCTGAAGAGGGTCGTTCGCGACAGGGGCGGTGACCCTGGGGACGGCTGTCGTCGGGCTTTGCGCGACCGGTTCCTGTGCAGGGTGTTCAGCAACCCCGACGGCCGGTTCATCCTCAAGGGCGGAAGCGGGCTGCTCGCGCGCATCCCCGACGGCCGCGTCACGCGCGACATCGACTTCGCGACGGCATCTGTGTTTGATAGCGTTCAATTTACGGGTTGGGGCTGCGGTGGAAATCCTGGATCAAAAGAGGACCAGGATTTCCACCGCAGCCCCAAACCGAAAATCAGGCTTGACTAAACACAGACGGTCTGTTGCGCGAGTACTTCCCGAAGGGGACCGGCTTCTCTGCGGTCTCGGACGAGGAGGTCGAGCGGGTGTACGATGCCATCAACCACAGGCCCCACAAACGCCTGGGGTTCAGGACGCCCTACGAGGTCCACTACTCAGAGGTGCTGCACTTGCTCTGAGAATTCAAGCTCGAAAAGGCGCAAGCAAAGGTATCTTGACTACGCTCTAAAGCGTGGCGTGAAGTCCGGCATCGTTGACGCGCTGAGGCTTCAGGGAATTGCCGCGAGTGAGGTTGACGCGGTTTCTGTTGTGGTTGACGAGCATTCGACTTCGATCGACGGAAAGTACAACCTGGCAGAATCGATTGATGAGGAGCTGAGCTGCGGCATGTTCAATCCAACGTGGCAGACCTCCTACCCTCCTGTATTTAGCGACTGGCTGCCCAAGATTCCAGTCTCCTATGTCGACTCCTCCAAGGTGGCTATGGTGAGAGCGGCTGACGTGACGGCGAACTGGGCATTTATGGCCGAGCGTGACAAAGAGACATATCCGCGAGCCTACGAGATGCTATCAAAGGCGACGGTCCTCGGGCTTCTGTAGCGTTGGACATGTAACTATCTGTCTTTTCAAAAGCCGTGAAGATCTTGGTGGATGATAAATTGCGATTTGTCCGCCTCGGCAGCGAAGTCGGCGAACTCCTGTTGGAGGGACAACGGGGGAATTGCAATGGGAATAGCGGCCAAGTCTGCTGCGCTGATATTTGCCTGATGGACACTTCCCTTCGCTATATTACGAAGGACTCGCTTTCCTTCCTTTGAATTCAGGTAACCAGATACATATTCGGCAGAGCTGTGGTCAGCGAACCTTACGCACACGATGTACCCAGCAATAACCATGGTCTCTGACTGATGAAAAACGCAAGTTTTCCCAACCTTGTCAATGCTGTTGGTTCGATTAAAAAGCATATCGCCATAGCGGACGGTAGCATTTTCGAGAGCTTGGCCCTTTAGGGTGATTCGCTTTGTATCGGTTAGGTCAAGGATGCCGTCGTCGGTGATATTGTTCATTCGGATGTAGACATAATCGCCATCGGCGCCGGCTTTTGCTGAAGTGCCGTAGTGCATTTCTATGCTGTAGTTGCCAATTGTTTCGATTGGCCATGATGCGTGCGTCTTGGTTCTAAACATCTCGACAAACCGTGATTTGACTTAACAGATATACCTTCTATGAGAGTCCCTTACGTTGTCCTGATCGACCATTGCGTACATCAACGTTGTGTCAATCTTTTGATGGCCAAGCAGCTTCTGCACCTGCTCGATGGGCATTCCTTTTCCAATTGCTTTGGTGGCCAGCGTTCTCCTGAACTTATGTGGGTGGACGTGTTTGACGCCTGCTTTTGTTCCCAAGGAGCGAAGGCGGAGCTCGACTCCGCTTACTTGCAGCCTGGAACTCGGCTTTGTGAGACTACAGAATAGCGCGGCGACGTTATCGCTGCGTTCTTGCAGGTAGTTGTTTAGGTGCAGCTTTGTAGTTGCATCAAAATAGACGACTCTCTCTTTGTTGCCCTTTCCGAGTACAATGCACTCTCGCCGATTTAGATCAACGTCTTCTCGATTGAGCGAGACGAGTTCGCCTATTCTCATCCCTGTTGAACTAAGAAGGTTGATGATTGCCAGATCCCTCTTGCAAGAACAGGCGTCTGTGAGGGCTATAAGTTCTTCATCAGAATATACGGACTTGACCGTTCTCTTTGAGCGAATCTTTTTAATGCGTCGTGCAGGGCTTTTGAGTATATGGTTCTCGTCTTCAAGCCAAGAGAAGAATGACGACAGGATGCGCCTGACGTTGTCGACGGTGATGCTCCCCGCGTTATTACCTATGGGATATTCGCTCAGGTATGTTCGTAAGTCATCTGAACTAATCCGGATAATTGGTTTTTTGATTGCTTCGAGCGCCCTTGTAAGTGTGGCCTTGTAGTACCTGATGGTCTTAGGCGAGCATCCCTCGATGGTTTTGGCTGCGAGGAATCGCTCCATGTACTTTGAGGCCTCGTCTTCGACATTGCTGAGCGCGTTCACTTCAAGTTCGATGCCCCTGAGTTCGCTCATAAGGACGCTCTCGAGATACGAAAGCACTTCGCCGCTAACGAGTGCCTGCATTTTTGTGAGAACCGCGTTTGCTATTTCGACCGTCGTGTGCATCAGTTCCTCCCATCCCGATATGGATGGGAGGAACGTATCACGCGAGGAATCGGTTTAGAAGGGCGTCGCGCTCTGCGGAAAGGGCGTCGACCTCTTGCTCAAGTGCAAATTGCGATTTGTCGACCTGGGCGACGAAGTCGGCGAACTCTTGCTGAAGCTCAAGGGGAGGCAAGGGAACCGTCATTCTCTTTAGATCTTCTTTGGTAATTGCCTCCCTTGTTGCTCCAGCCGCTCTTGAGCCGTTTAGCAGGAGTCTCTGATACGAATCACTGATCAGCACCGTGTTCAATAGCACCGGTAGCATCCGTTTTTGGTCGACTCTGACAATTGAGACATGCTGATTAACACGTCCACCAGCCAATTCATCCGGCAAAAGACATGAACGAGCAACCGAAGCGCCAGTAATATTCAGAAGCACGTCACCCTTCATCAGCGTGACGCCTTCTAGTTTTGCGGCTTGTTCATCATCAATACAAGCAAGGTCCTTCCACACGAAACGACCGTTGTGAACATTCATACTTCTGACCAGCGGAACACCTTCGGCCTTGTATGCCGTTTTGCCGCCTCGTGGTGTTGCTCCGGAACCCAACTTGGTACAGAGGTCTTCAAGCCTAACGAAAGGCCATTTTTTACCATCGACCGGATCGCCAAATACCTCTACAAACCGTGATTTGACGCTTTCCTTGAGAGCGGCGATTTGCTGTCTTTTGCTATTGATTTCATCTGTTAAGCGATTGAAACCGTCGATGAGGGCTCTCTGCTCGGAGAGCGTCGGGACTGGGATGGGGTATTTGAGCAGCTCATTCTTGTCTCCGCGAGGCCTGCCGGTTCCCGTGAAGGTGGACATATCGTAGTCGAAGAAGTCCTTCTGCCACAGGAGCAGATGGAGGAACTCGGGCAATAGGCTGTCGGTATTTATGCTTCGGAATACCAAAACGTCCTTGGAGCACGCCCCATCGCGGTCTGCGAGCCAAATCTTCTGCAGATAGGGGCGAATATTGGAGACGAGCGTGTCTCCCTTCTTGTATGCGGTGCCAGCACTTGCCGGAAGCTCTCCGCTATAGGCGGTTATGCCGCCACGATCCTTGACCATGTTCTCCGTTGTTACGTAAGTGTCGGTGGTGATGGAACTCTGGGCCACGCTGTTGGTAACGTAGGATGTGATGTCTCTAAGCGTCTTGACTACGGTGCCCTGGGCGAACGAGCGGGGCTTGTAGAAAGAGCGGGGAATCGTAAGAGTCTCGTCGAACTTCTCGGCATCAAAGTCGATGAAATCGGCGGTCTTGGCATAGTAGTAGTACTGGGCAAGGTCGCCGGGCTCAACCTGCTCGCCGGAGAACCATGCTCTGATGATGCCGCTTAGCGAGTTCGTGTCGTCCGATTCGTCGTCCGAATAGAGCACGCCCTCACCATCGATGGGCTGTATCCCCTCGTTGCCTTTGCGATTGCTCCATTTGTAGCCAAGGAAAGAGGCGATTTCCTTGGTCGTGTTAGGTGAGTTGATGATGAGCGTCTGTTCGCCGCAGACGAGACCCCAAACGCGCAGGCGTTTGCGCTCTTCCTTGTGCGCATAGCGATAGAACAGCTCGTTCTCTGCTTTGAGCTGTGAGTTCTTGTCGGCCGCCTTCCAAGTCTTGCTCTTTCGAAGGGTCTTGAGCTCCTTCGATGATTCGAAAAGATGGCAATAAACGTTGAAGTGGCGAGTGTTTGCCCATTCGTTCCAGCCAGCCTCTCCTGCGAGAAAAGCCCGGTAAGTATCTCCGTCTACATTAATTGTGTCGAGATAAGCGTTGAAAGCGCTTTCGTCTTTCCAACCAGTGAGCTTCCTGCGCTCAAAAACAGCGTCAACGAAATCAAGTGCGTTCGCATTGCGGGGCGGGATCTCGTCAAAGCGACGTAGGAACATAATTGCGACGTTTGTTCCTGTGGCCGCGAATGTGCCTGATCCAAACCTGGCGATGGAGACGATCTCGAAGGAGCTCAAAAGCACATCGCGTGCGGCCATGAAACTCGAGCTCGTGCTCTTGTCGAGGATCGAGGTGGGGAGGACAATGGCGGCGTAGCCTCCGGGCCGAACAAGCTGTGCCGCACGCTCGACAAAGAGGGTCTCGATTTCCGAGCCGCTATCGCTGATGGTTTCCAGCACTTTGAGTTCGTTGTTGTGAAGCTTGAGATGCGGTTTGAAGGCCGCGACAGAGTACGGGGGATTGGCGACAAGAATGTCGAAGCGTCCCCTGTCGGTTCGGCTGTCGATTCCCTTGTCGGGATAATTTTCAAGTCCGTCGCCGAAGACCACGTTGCTCTGCCCTGCGCCATGCATGTAGAACGAGACCTTGGAAACGCGAGCGAGTCGATAGTCCTTCTCGATGCCGACGAGATTGTCTCTGACCCAGTCGGCGTCTCCGAGGTCATCCTCTATGGTCGGATCATATTGGCATGCGGCGTCGGAGATTTCTTCGAATCCTTCTGTGAGAAAGTGCCCCGCGCCACAGGCGTAATCGATAACGCGTGGATAGTGCACGGCACCAGCCTCGTCCTGCACGATGCTGTCGAGTGGGAGTGACTTCCAAATAAAACGGGTGATGGGCACAGGTGTGAAGAATTGGCCCTCGTTTTGCTTAAAGCCCTGATTAAGGAGCTGTTCGAAGAGGTCGCCCAAGAATTGAATGTCTTGAGTTCCTACGATGCGATACGGCTGTAGAAGTTGCACCGTCTCTACGAGTACCTTGCCGTTCTGAAGAAAGAGTTCCTCGTTGTGGACGTCTTTGAACGCAAAGTCATTGTTGGTATAGAACTTGAGCTTGCGCAGCGTGCCGTTCAGCTCCTCGATGAGCTTCTTGCGGTGCTGGCCCGTATAGTTGCTTATGAGGTTTTCGGCGTAGTCGTTGGGAACGTACAGGACCTCTTCCCGCATGAGCTTTCTCATGCCGTCTGAGTGGAGTCTCTGGAGCCTGTCCTGGAGCGTTTCGTAGGTGTCGCGTCCTTGGCGGTATTGGAACTCAATCTCCTGGGTTGGCATTTTCGAGAGCTCGTCTTGGAGCTTCGCGATAAAGAGCGCGATAAGGCGATTGAAGGCGTTCTCTTTATCGGAGACGTTGTTGTGGCGGAGGATTTCCTCGAAGCGGTTGACGATGCTGTCTTCGGCCCTGAAGTCGACAAGGTCCTTCTTGAGAAGGGGAGGAACCATCGGGTGGTATGCCGTCGACCTATCGCCAAAGAGGATGTTTCCCTCGACTTGTTGGTTGTACGTTTCCGTCCAAACTTGATGGAGCTGTTCCACTGTATGGGCGTCGCGGTAGAGCGCAATGGTGTCATCGCGTTTGGCGAGCGCGATGAAGTTCTCGTCATCGCTGCAGTTAATTGAAACCTGGTCTGGCACGATTTCGTTGTTGATGAAATCGCATGCAAAGAGTACCAACCAGCGAGTCGCGCTCTCTTGTTGCCAATAGGAGAGGAGTTGCCCTCCGTCTGACTGCATGTTCTTGAATTCGTTTTTGAGCTCGGTTCCAGGGGTCTTGCATTCGACGATTGCGAGTGTGTCGCCCCTCTCGTCATTAATGCAGATATCAGCGCGGCCGCTCTTTTGTTCGTGCCCAAGGGCCCATTCGCGCTCCAGCTCAAGTGATTCGGGGCGATATCCTTTGTCGAGGAGCATGGTTACGCAGGCGAGTACGACGAAGTTCTCGTTATCGGAAAAGTTACAAGTTGTGTCTTTGTTGACTTTGAACCCCAGGTCTTTCGGGTAGCCGATGCGTTTCTTGGAAAAATCGACCGTGATTTGCGCGCTGGTCTCTTCCCAGGATTTCTGATAAACGGTGCCGTCGCCCGAGGGCTCGTAGCACAGAGCCCTAAGTGCGTCGCGAAGATTGTCCAGAGTAATCATCTAATGTCTCCGTAGCTGCGAGGTGAAAACACAATTCGCTAATTTTATCGCAGAGGGCGCCGTAAGAACGTAGTGTGATTGGCGGTGCTGCTGCTTGCCAGGGCATTTGATTGGATGATGACGCGCACGGGGCGGGATTCGCCAGTCCGCTAAGCCACGCTGGCAACAGTAGCGTACCAGGCGGTTGCTTGCAGAGATCCTCACGCGCGCCGTGCTTGAACCACTGGAGGTACGTGTTTCTCGTCGTGCGTCCATCGGTGACCGATCCGCCTTTTACTAAACAAGTTTATCGAGCGCGCGAAGCGATTGAGCCAATGGCGAAGCTCCAACTTATTCGTCAACTCATGGGCAAGCCACCCGAGACTACTCATTTCTCCTACTAGCAATGAAGGTCTGCGACCTGCAGTTTTGCAAACTGCTTGAAAGCCACCCGATGAGATACCCCCGATTTCCACTTGGAATCGGGGGTATTTTTATTTACAGGCTTTAGCCTGTGCGGGGCGCGCAGCGCGCCGCATCAGAAACCACCCGCTATGCGGGTGGGGACAACCGGCTTTACAAAGCCGCCCCCTCGCCGGACACTTGCGATTGTTCAGGCCGCAAGGAATCCGAGTCGAGAGGGCGGTGGTGGCGTATGGCCCAGAAGGCCTACAGCCTGTCGCACACGAAGTGGATGTGCAAGTACCACGTCGTGTTCACGCCGAAGTATAGGCGCAAAGTCATCTACAACCAAATAAGGTCCGACCTTGGGGAGATCTTCAGGAAGCTCTGCCAGTACAAGGGGATAGAGATCATCGAGGGGCACCTGATGCCCGACCACGTCCACATGCTGCTGGCGATACCGCCGAAGTACAGCGTGTCGAGCGTGATGGGCTACCTGAAGGGGAAGAGCTCGCTGATGGTATTCGACAGGCACGCGAACATGAAGTACAAGTTCGGCAACAGGAAGTTCTGGGCCGAGGGCTACTACGTGTCCACCGTCGGCCTGAACGAGGCCACGATCGCGAAGTACATCCGGGAGCAGGAGAAGGCCGACATCGCGCTCGACCGGCTGAGCGCCAAGGAGTACGAGGACCCCTTCGATAGGGGGCCGGGGCGCAAATAGCGCCGGTTTGACCGGCCCGTCACGGGTCAACCTGCAGTGCGGCCCGAACCCCGTGAGGGCCGGCGCCTTTAGACGCGTGCCGGAAATCCAAGGGTTATACCCTAAGAGCAAACCACCCCTTTTAGGGGTGGTTTTGATTCGCTGCTGTATCGGCCCCCGGTAATAAAATGAACTTCACTGCTGTTTCGATGAAAGGGGGCGCGTGCCCAGACGTATCAAGCGAGCCGCCATTGTCTCGTCTGTGCTCATACTCCTTGTTGCTGTCTGTGCGGTTGCCCTGACGTATACCGCTCGAAGCAGTTCTACCTCATCGAGTGAATCCGATAAAGATCTCCCGGTGCTCAAAATCGGCGTTACGGATAACGATCCCTATGT
>ERZ839489.1954-NODE-1954-length-10788-cov-3.002236_pt1 | contig 10788 bp, 10 predicted proteins | sample MGYA00519938_ERZ839489 | MGnify/ENA primary metagenome ERZ839489 (study PRJEB31850, sample SAMEA3708846) | human gut metagenome | biome: human gut; feature: human-associated habitat; material: faeces | place: China | collected 2014 ... | reverse complement strand
ATCTCTGCTCACGTAGAAATGATGGGATTAATCGGTATGGGTAACAACCCAATGGTTGGAGCTACTGTTGCAGTTGCTGTTGCTATCGAAGAAGCTTGTAAATAATTCATTAAAAAGTCTTGATTTTTCAAGGCTTTTTTTATTTTCCCTTTTATCCCTTTCTATCAACAATAATTTAAAAAATAAGGGGGGGGCTGTAACGAGTAGGTAGATTTTTAACTACTTTCGAAAGGTTACAGCCTCTTTATTATTACATATTATCTTTTAATACTTCATGGTCTCTTAATAATTTCTCTATAACTGTTCCTTTAACTGCTTTAATAAGAGGCTTTTTAAATATATTTAAAGGACCTAAGTTTATTTCAAGAGGAGATTTACCATCCATCAATTTAACAGAACTATCCAATAATTCTCTAATATCATAAACACTTCCCCATACCTCAGGAACACCACGATCTACACCTAATAAACCATAAACAGCTTCCATTGCTGTTCTTACAGAATATTCTGTAGTAAAGACAGTATCTCTAGGTGTATGAGCAAATTGTCCTAAGAAAGCAAAGTTAACTGCGCCATCAACAATAACATCTGGTCGATCTTCTTTTCTTCTTGGCATAAAGAAAGCAGTGATATATGGCATCATTGTTGGTATACAGATAGCACTGTTTGTCGCATAGTCTTCAATGTATTTTTCTGGTACACCAAGATGATAGAGCCATTCCATTGTAATTTCTTTTCCTGTACATTCTTTCATTGGTTTTTTTACATAATCTCCAAGAACATCTGTAAATAAGCCATAGACCCAAACACATACTTTTTCTTTATCTTGTTGTTTAAATTGTCCTTGGCGATTAATTGTCCAACTTAAAAGCCATGATGAATCTTTACAACTAACAATTCCTCCTGTTACAACATGTCCAGTACGAGGATCTCTTTTACAGATATTTGTAATATAAGGAATAATTTTATCATCTAATGTTGTAATTGTAGCTGATTCCCAATTTGTTTTTTCAATATCACTACAGAATTTTTCAGGATGTCCAAATGAAGCATCTTGTTTAGCAATATTTTTCCATAAATCCCAACAACCACTTTTTGCCACTTTAGCATCTCCTTGAGGAGCATGATTTTGATCTCCATAGATTGTTCCTTCTACACAACTACCATTTGTAATAAAGACTAAATCATTTTCAGTTAATTGAATATTTTTATCTTTACCATTTACTTTACATTCAATAACTTTAGCTACTTTTTTATCAGGTGTTGTATCAAATATAATATTTGTTACTTCGCTGTTAAATTGAAAATCTACATCATGTTTTTCTAAGTATTTTTTCATTGGTAAAATAAGGGATTCATATTGATTATATCTTGTAAATTTTAAAGCACTAAAATCAGGTAATCCTGATATATGATGAATAAATCTTTGGAAATAGAGTTTCATTTCTAAAGCACTGTGCCAGTTTTCAAAGGCAAACATAGTACGCCAATACATCCAAAATGTTGAATCAAAAACTTCTTCATCAAAGACATCTTCAATTGTTTTATCATAGAGATCTTCATCTTTAGTCATAAAGAGTTTCATAATTTCCATACACCCTTTTTGACTTAAACCAAATTGATTATTGGTCTTAGCATCTTGTCCACGATTCACTGTTGCTCTACATAATGAGTAGTTAGGATCTTCTTTATTTAACCAATAAAATTCATCTAAAACACTGGCATCTTTAATTTCTAAAGAAGGAATACTTCTAAATAAATCCCATAAACATTCAAAGTGGTTTTCCATTTCTCTTCCACCACGCATAATATAACCTGCTGTTGGATCAAAGATACCATCACAAGCCCCACCAGCAATATCCATTGCTTCTAAAATATGAATATTCTTTCCTGGCATTTGTCCATCTCTTACTAAAAAACATGCAGCAGCTAATGAAGCTAGTCCACTACCAATTAAATAAGCACTTTTATTTTCTACACCTTCAGGTTTTTTAGGTCTAGCAAATGCTTCATAGTTACCATTTGTATAATAAATTCCTTTAGAATTTTTATCATGTTTACCAAGTTCAGTATTACGATACGTATTTTCTTTTTCTTCTACTTTATTTTCTTTTGCTTTTTTAACAAGCATAGCTGATGAAACAGCTGCAGCTGTTGTTGCTGCTATTTTGATACTTCTTTTCATATAGGTTCCACCTTTCTTTGATACCTTAATTTTATCATTCCCCTCTTGAATTAAAATTTACAATAAAAAAGAAATGATTTAATTTTTATCATTTCTTATTATCTGTAAAGTTTTTAATTGATAAATCTATTGTTCCATGAACTGTCTTTTCTAAATCATCAACAATTTCATTATAATTTTCATCCATTCCTTTTTCTATCCAATCAAGCATAATCCCTACAAAACCATATTTATAAAAATAAGCAATAAAATTCTTTTGTTGTTCATTTAAATTTGTTTCAATACTTCTTTCTTCAACAATTGATTCAATCAATCCATGAACAAGTTTAAATAATACTTTTTCTATCTGATCTTTAGAAATATCATGATAAACATTTAAAATAAAAGGTTTATTTTTATAAACAGCTTCAAAGATATTTTCTAATCTTTCTTTCCAATGAGCATAATCTTTCTTTTCATTAAGTGCTTTTTTAGCATCTTCAATTAAAATCCATTCTGTTAAATCATATAAATCTTAAAAATGATAATAAAAAGACATCCTGCTTAAATAACAAACATCTGTTAAATTTTTAATGGTTATTTTATGAAATGGCTTTTCTAATAAAAGCTTTTTAAAAGCATCTTCTAATTGTAATTTAGTTCTATTTGTCATATTTTCACCTATCCCTTTTCAAGATATTCTATATTAATCATACTATATTTTTTTATGACTTACATTAAAAAAGCAATCCGTAGATTGCTTGTAATACTATAATAGACTTGCTTCTTTACTAAATTCTTCAAAACTATTAACAAAATGATAAGGTTCATATTCTCCATAAGCAGTAGGTCTAGTGATTGCTACAATTTGAATATCGTATCCTAGCTTCTTTTGTAAATTTGTTGCAAAATCAGCCAACTCTTTTCCACGCTTTGCTTTTAGTGCAATGCATCCTGATTTTTTAAATCTTTTCGCAATGATGTAACACATTTTCTAGTACCTCCTCTAATTCTTCAGCTAATTTTATTTTACCATTTTCATAATATTTACGCAATATTTAACCATAAAAGCTATCATATCCTCGTTTATAAAATTTATCATGTAACCAATCATTTAATTGCCTATCATAGTAAGTATTAAACTGTATCTCAATTGGATAATGTTTATTATCTTTTTGATAATAGACATGTACGCCTCGATACCCATCATCATTAGATTTTCCTTTTGACATATCGACAACTCTTATTTTTTCTTCCGTTTCAAGACAAAGAACTTCTTCATAATTTGAACAAATTGTTCTGAAACCTAAAATATCATTAAAGACACGTGAAAAAGTTGCATTTGGATACCTGTCAAATTTAATAGATGCAGACCCAATACTTTTGATTCTTAAATCTATCGGAAATTTGTATAAAATACTTTGATTATACAGGAATTAATTCTTTAGGTGATTTTATTTATCAATATTCTTATAATACCGTTATTGAGATGTGTAAAACAAAAAACATCCACTTTGAAGATAAAGATCTTCTTTTATTGGATGTCTTTTGTGGTGGTGCTTCAATCATGTATCAACACTATATTCTAGGTAAATATGATTTATCACCTAAACAAGCAGGTCATCTTTTATATCAAATGTTTCCTGAAAACTTTAAAATATCTTGGTAATCAATTATTCATATTTCCAATTATGAGATTGCATTTGCATCTCTACCATATGTTTATAAATACCATTTTGTTGTTTTAAATCTTGTGGTTTACCTTGTTCAAAGACTACTCCATCTTTTAAAACAACAATTTGGTCAACGCCATCAACTGTTCTCATACGATGTGCAATAATTAATACTGTTTTATTTTCTATTAACTTAGAAATAGACTCTTGAATCATTGATTCATTATCTACATCTAAAGAAGCAGTCGCTTCATCCATTAAGATAATTGGAGCATCTTTTAAAAATGCTCTCGCAATTGAAATTCTTTGTCTTTGTCCTCCTGATAATTCAGAACCATTTTCACCAATCATTGTATTCCATTGATCTGGCATATTTTCAACAAACTCATCACAATGAGCAAGTTTTGCTGCTGCCATCACTTCTTGATCTGTTGCATCTTTTTTACCAATACGAATATTTTCCATAATTGTATTATTAAAAAGTGTTACATCTTGAAAAACAATTGAATAAAACTCTAATAATTTTTCCGGATCAATCTTTGAAATATCCATACCACCAACTGTAATCTTTCCACTATCAATATCATAAAAACGTACAGCCAAACGAGAAATCGTTGTTTTACCACCACCACTTGGTCCAATTAAAGCTGTTACTTCACCTTGTTTAGCAGTAAATGAGACATCAGATAATACTTGTTCTTTTTGATTATAAGCAAAAGCCACATGATCAAAAACAATATCATAGCCCTCATTTGTAAGAGTATTATTTCCTGTTTGTTCATCATGAGATAAAATTTCATCCATACGTTTACAATTTGTATCTAAACTAATCATTGCTGATAGATTTTGTAAAGATATTTGTAACGGCTCATACATGCGTGTTACAACAAGTAAAAACATAAAGAATGTTAAAACTGTAATCTCACCTTTTACAAGTAAATAACTTCCTACAACAGCAACAGTTCCTATACCAAGTTTTAAAATCATTTGTGCACTACAAACAAATGCTGCATTTGTAAATTCCGCAAAAATAGCATGTTTTTCAACAGCTTTGATTTTTTCATTAAGTGATTCCATATATTGATCACACATATTATTGGCTCTTAAATCTCTTAATGTTTCTAATCCTTCTTGAATACCATCTAAACAATCAATACGATATACATTTGTTTTTTCATGCGTGTGACGCATCGCTTTTCTTGAATAGAGAACAATTGCAAAAGCAATTGGCATCACCCAAATTGCTGCAAGTGCCATACGAAAATCAAAAAACAATAAACTGATAACAATAATAGTTGTTGAAATCATAGCTCCTATTAATTCAGGAATCCAATGTGAACTTGCTGTTTCTAAAAGAGCACAATCAGACATAATCGTATTTGTAAGATCAGCTAAATCTTTTTTACCAAAATATGATAATGGTAATTTTCTAAGTTTTTCAGCTAGTGTACGACGTCTTACACCACTTTCAACATAAGTTGATAAAAAAGTAGCACGATATTGAAAAACGGTTGTTAAAGCAATACATATTAAAATAACCACAATAGCTATCAAAAAGAAAACAAATTTTTCTTGCAGTAATTGATTATCTAATAAATAAGATGCTAATAAATAAAGTAACCCTACTGGTAACATTAAAACAAGATTAGAAAGTGTTACTGCTATAAAAGCTCTTACCATATCTTTAGCCCCTTTAGAAGATAAAGCGTATTTATGTTTTAATTTTTCAATCATTATTCTTCATCCTCCTTTTGTACTTTCCATTTAACAGATTGATTATATTGATGCCACATATGTTCATAAACACCTTTTATTTTCAATAATTCTTCATGTTTACCACTTTCTACAATCTGTCCATTTTCTAATACATAAATACAATCTGCATAAGTAATCGTTGATAAACGATGGGCAATCATAATGACCGTTTTATTTTTTGAAAGTTTCTCAAAAGCCTTTTGAACCAATACTTCATTATCTGGATCAGCAAAAGCAGTTGCTTCATCTAAAATAAGAATAGGTGCATTCTTTAAAAATGCTCTAGCAATAGATAATCTTTGACTCTCTCCACCTGAAACATAAACACCCTTTGAACCAATAATCGTATGAATACCCTCAGGAAACTTATCAATAATATCTTGACACTGTGCATCTTTTAAAGCTTGTATTACCTCTTCATCACTAGCTTCAGGCCTAGACATACGAATATTTTCTAAAATACTCATCTTTAGTAATCGGCTATCTTGAAAAACATAAGACACTTGATTCATTAATTCTTTTTGTTCAATGTCTTTAACATTTACATGACCAATTTTAATGCTCCCTTCATTTACATCGAAGAAACGACAAATTAAAGAAGCTACAGTTGTTTTACCTCCTCCACTTGGTCCAACTAAAGCAATATGTTGACCTGCTTGAATATGCATATTTAAATGGTCAATTGCTTTAGTTGAAGTATTTTGATATGAAAAACTAATATTTTCTATATCAATTGAGGCATCACTTGGTACTTTTACTTCTTTACTTTCTGGTAAGGGTTGTACATTCATAATGAGATCCATTCGATTTAAAGCATCTTCTACCATCATTTGTGATTCACCTGCATAAGCGATTTTCATTAAAGTAGTTGTTAAAATAGATGTAATTAAAATATAGAAAAATAAGTTTAAAATAAATTGATCAGTAATTTGATTCCCTACAAATAGATAAGCAGCAATAATAAGTGCAGCAAAAATAGCATTCGCAAAAGTTGTAAAACAAACCATTGGTTTCATCATACTTTTTGTATAATCTAAAGTCCATTTTTCATATTCATCAATAGCTTCTTTAAATCTTTTAAAAGAAAATATTGTTTGTCCAAAGGTTTTAACAACAGGGACACCTCTTACATATTCAACTGCTTCTGATGACATCGTTTCTAAAGCATTTTGATATTGTTTCATATCTTCTGCCATTTTAGGACCCATCATTGCTGTAAACATTAAAATAAAAGCAATGATTGCTGGAATTAAACTGATTAAACCTAAACGCCAATCAAAAAATACCATCATCAAAAGTAACCCAATAGGTGTTGCTTTAGAAATAACTTTATCTGGAACATTATGTGCCAAGAAAGTTTCTGTAGCACTACTTGATTCCATAACGATTTTTCTAATCTTTCCACTCCCTTGACTTTCAACATACCCTAAAGGAAGTTTCATAATATGTTCCATCATTTTTGTTCTCATTGTTGCTTGTACTCTAAAAGCAGCTTTATGTGAACACATTAAAGCAACAATATAGAATATCATAGAAAGGAGTGCAAATAAAACAGCATGTCCTCCATAATTTTTAATATGAACTGCTTCATTAAAATGTGGTCTTACTTCTAGCACTTCTTTAATGATACGCCATATATCATAAAAAGGAACTAAAGCCATGAATGCACTTATAGTCGCTAAAATACAGGAAGCATATACATAATATTTATGATTTCCTGCAAATACCATCAATTTAGATAAAGTACTCTTTTTCTTCTCTTTCATAATTTCCTCCTTTTGGTTAGTTTTAGCTAACTGCGGATTTTGATTTAAGACAGGTTTCCCTGTCTATTTTTCAATACCCATAACAGCTTTCCAACCAGCTCTATTAAACAAAACCGTGCTATCCATAAATGATTGAGCCTCTTTGTAAGTACGATTGTGCATGACAACTTCATAAATTGTTTGCCAACCCGCACGACAAAACACATGAATAAAAAATGGATCAACTGTCATTTTATCTTGACCATACTTTCTAACAAATTCTAAATAATACGATTCTTCAATTTCACCTAAACGATCTAAATAATCCTCATATTCTGTTCCTGCAGAACAACAGAATATAAGTTTAAACTCTTGAAGATGTTGATAAACATAATCTAATACAAAATTTGTCCCTCGACCACCTTCAAGACACGCTTGATCAAGATTCGTACTTTCTTTTGCTTTTTGAATACTTTCTAAATAAATATTCATCAAACCAGCAGCAGCGTCATCCACAATAGCTTTAAAAAGACCTTCTTTATCTTTAAAACGCGTATAAATTGAATTTGTACTGACACCACTTGAACCGGCAATACGACGAAGACTTGCTTTAGTAAAACCATATTCTAAAAATTCTTCAGTTGCATTTTTTATAAGAGTTTCTGTTACTCCTTGCGTTTCTTGTCTCATTGATACCTCCATCATTAAATAACACTGTTATTATAACAGTGTTATTTTTTATTTTCAATAAAAAAGCTTAACAAGCTTCTTTATTTAAGTCATTTAATAACTTTCTTATTCTAACAAATGCTTCTGCAATATTTTCTTTTGATGAAGCAAAAGAAATACGAATAAAATCACTAAAATCTTTGCCAAAGCCATTTGCAGGAACAACAGCAACTCCATACTCTAGTAACTTATCTGCAAATTCTTGTCCATTAAGTCCTGTTTTAGAGACATCAACCATAATATAAAATGCTCCATGAGGTTTAATATAGAAAAGATTTTTACATTGATCTAATTGTTCCATAATAAAAGTTCTTCTTGATGCAAAGGTATCAACCATATGTTGAACTTCTTTTTTTACATCTTCTTGATCTATTGCATTTGCCATCCCTATTTGAGCAAAGGTCATTTGTGATGTTGTTGTATATTGATGTACTTTTAATATTTGATCAATATGTTTTTGGCTTGAAGCAATATAACCCATTCGCCATCCAGTCATTGCATACGCTTTTGAAAACCCATTAACAATAATTGTATAATCTTTCATATTTTCAAATGATGCAATGGATACATATTGATTTTCATAATCTAATTGATTATAAATTTCATCTGCTAAAATTAATATATTGTTTTCTCTAGCAAGTTTACATAACTGTTCTAAAGTTTCTTTTTGATAAACAGCTCCTGTAGGATTATTTGGATTATTTAAAATAATCATTTTTGTTTTCTTTGTTATTTTATTTTTTACTTCTTCAATATCAATTTGAAATCCTAGACTTAGTTTTAGTGGAATTTCTACAGGAATTCCTTGACATAATAAAACTGTATTTTGATAAGATACAAAAGCTGGGGTAAAAATGATAACTTCATCATCTTTATTAATAAATGCTTGGCAAACATTATTAATTGCTTCACTACAACCACAAGTCATAATAATTTCTGTATCGCTATCATAATCAATCGTTGTTTGTTTCTTTAAAAGATGAGCTACTTTTTTTCTTAAACCTAAATATCCTCGATTAGAACTATAATGTGTTTGATTATCATTTAACGCTTCTATCGTTGCTTTTTTTATTCCTTCTGGCGTATTAAAATCAGGTTCTCCAGCACATAAAGAAACTACACTTTTTCCTTGGCTTCTTAATTTTTCAACTTTTTCCATGACCACACGAATAGATGACATTTGTACTTTTTCTATTCTACTAGCATATCTATTTTCCATTTTGACACTTCCTTTTTGTAAAGTATTATATAATAAAAAACAATGTTTAGAAAGTCTAAACATTGTTTAAATATTAATCTAAAGAACTTGCCGCAAAGAAACCTTCTCTTACTGCTTCTCCAATTTTACCTAATTTATAACAATCACCAATCACTCTTGTTTTCATTGGATATTTTTCTTTTAATTGATCTGCAAGTTTTGTATTAGGTCTCATTCCAAAAGCAGAAATAATTGTATCAGCTTCTAAGTGTTTTTCTACACCGCTTTCTTCAACAGTTAATCCTGTTTCATCAATAACTACTACTTTTGTATTTGTCATTAATTGTACATGATTTTGAGCTAATTTATTAAATAAAGAAATCTTATTAATAAAGAAAACATCTTTACCCATTTCTGGAAGCATTTCAACAACAGTCACATCTTTATGCATTTCTTCTGCCATTTCAATAGCCCCATCTAATCCAGAGGCACCACCACCACAAACAACAATTTTATTTCCTTTAATAAGTGATTCATTTCTATGTGCTTCTACAATATTAACTACATTATCTCCATCAATGCCAGGAATAGCTGGTGTAGAAGGTAAAGCACCTGTAGAAACAATAATATAATCACATGTTTTTAATATTTCCTCATCACCAGTAATTGTTGTATTTAAATGAATATCAATAGGTAATTTTTCTAATTGAACTTGATACCATTTTGTAAGTTGTTTGATATTTGTTTTAAACTTAGCTGTACAAATATCTCCCATTGTACCACCTAGATGATCTTCTTTTTCAAATAAAGTAACATGATGTCCTTCTAAAGCTGCAACTCTTGCTGCTTCCATTCCCCCAGGACCAGCTCCAATAACAACAACATTTTGTGGATCTTCTGTTTTTTCTAATTTAAATCTTACTTCTTCCATTGCTTGAGGATTAACAGCACATCCTAATTTTGTATGATGATTCCAAATACGTCCAATACAGTATTCATTACATCTTAAACAAGGTCTTACATCTTCACGATGATTTTTCATTAATTTTTTAGGCATCATTGGATCAGCAATCAATGCTCTACCAAATGAAACAAAATCAACATTACCACTTTCAATTAATTCTAATGCACTTTCAGGATTATGTGTACCAGCATTAATCAATGGAACATTAACAACTTTTCTTGCATCTTCACATACATATGACATACAAGATTCACCTAAATATGCTGGTGGGAAAATATAATCTAATGTTTCATAACATCCTGCATCAATATCAAAAGCATCAATACCTTCTTTTTCTAATTCTTTTAGGATTTTCATACTATATTCTAAATCTCTACCACCATTAAAACGATGATCAAGTGAAATACGGAATAAAATAGGTACATCTTTACCTACTACTTCACGAATTGCATGATAGATATCTTTTGCAAAACGTGTATTATTTTCAGGTGATCCTCCATATTCGTCTGTTCTTTTATTCCATACAGGTGATAAGAATTGATCAATTAAATAACCTGCAT
>ERZ839489.1952-NODE-1952-length-10792-cov-3.032225_pt1 | contig 10792 bp, 8 predicted proteins | sample MGYA00519938_ERZ839489 | MGnify/ENA primary metagenome ERZ839489 (study PRJEB31850, sample SAMEA3708846) | human gut metagenome | biome: human gut; feature: human-associated habitat; material: faeces | place: China | collected 2014 ... | reverse complement strand
CGCCATCTGCACTTGCCGGAGTGTAATTGGCAAATGAATCCGGACGGAAACAGATGTTCGTTTTATCAAAGATTTGAATTTGGGTGTCTCCCAAGGCAGGCAACTCCTTATGCTTAGCCGCATTAGCCGGCATAATAAAAGAGGTAACCAATGCAAGAGACGCAATAAAAGTCAGTAGATTATTTCTTCTCATATAGCTGTATCAGGTTGATTAATAATATCCATTCCAAATAGGGAGTGTGCCAGAATGTTGATAATGCTATCATTTGCCAATAGGGGCGAGATTTGCTCGCCCGAAAACAGTCTGCTCTGTGTATTCGGACAGGCAAACCCTGCCCCTACAGTTAACGATTTGGCAGGTTGGTTTAGTTTTGACACGCTCCCTTACCTACCAGGCATCATTATACCGGAAACTTACTCCGAATCATCAACAGTTTATTGATGTTGTTCGCGCAATAAGTCATTCACCGTCTTCACCGGATTAAAAGTACCCAAAGGAACCTCTACAAAGACAGTACTCCAATCACTCATTGCACCATTCCAAAGTCCCGGAAGCTCCAATGCTTTCAAGTCCTTGCCATTTTTTGACTTATACGAAATGAATCCGGTTGCCTTATCTACATAATTCACCAAATCAAATTTACGGCCTTTATAATCACGTACGGCACAAACCAAATCTACCGGATTAAAGTGAGTACCCTTTTCAAACATGGCTTTCTTTTCAGCATCATTCATATCAATCTGAGAACTTTCCAAAATCTGCAAAGATACTGTTCCGTCGGGGTTATATGCAAGGAACGGACCTCCACCGGGTTCTCCCACATTCTTCACCATACCGCAAACACGCATTGGTCTATTCAGTTTCTTACGCAAATAGATAACCAGCTCCGCATCTTCCAAATCTTTAATCTCATTATTGCGACAGCATAACTTCTGCTGAACGAAACGAATGATTTCTTCCAATTGTTCATGATTATATTTGCCGCCATCCAACAATTCCAAATATTCAAACGCTTGCTTTTGAAGAGTCACCAATACCCCGGCAATCAATTTCTTGTAAGCAACGGTTTCGTCCTTCAAGCGGTCGGGCACCACATTATCAATATTCTTAATAAATACAATATCCGCATCCAAGTCGTTCAAGTTTTCAATCAAAGCACCGTGACCACCGGGACGGAACAGCAACTTACCGTTATCACGGAACGGCTTGTTCTCCATATCAGCTGCTATTGTATCGGTACTCGGTTTCTGCTCCGAGAACGAAACGTTAAATTCCACCCCGTATTTTTGAGCATAAGTTGCTACCTTTTCATCCACCAACCGTTTAAACAGTTCACGATGCTCGGTAGAAACCGTGAAATGCACGTTTACTTTTCCGGTCTTTCCTGCTGCATACAGGGCTCCTTCCACCAAATGCTCTTCCAATGGAGTGCGTACACCATCGGCATAACGATGAAATTTCAACAAGCCTTTCGGCAAAGCACCATAGTTCAGTCCGACAGCTTCCAACAAATTTGCTACCACCGGCTTATAATTCTTTTCAGCAATCAATGCATCAATATTCTTGCCGGTATTGTCCAAACAAGCGGCATTCAAGTCATTATAAAAAGCGAAACCATGAATATGGTCGAAAAACTTCTTTTCAAAATCTGTTTTGGGAGCCTCATAATCCGCACCCAGGAATTCAAACAAATTCTTAAACATGCGACTGGCTGCCCCGGAAGCCGGTACAAACTTCACAATTGTTTTTTCACCCTGTTTATATGTATCCCATGCTTCCAGATATTCTTTCATTTCACTCTCTGCAGGAGCCATAATTCCCTTATCGATAGAAGCGGCAGCGTCCAGTTTCAAGAAAGGGAAGCCTTTTTCAAAGCAAGCCAATTGTTCAATTATCTGTTGCTCTGAAATACCTTTTTTCGCTAATAAATCTTTATCTTCCGGTGTTAACATAAGTATATGAATTTAAATGGTTTAATTACCCGTTATCTATTTTAATTATTCATTAATGCCCAAAAATACAAAAAAATGCCGTAAAGCCATCCAAAAAAGAAAGAAAAAAACTACCTTTACGCCGAAAGAAAAGATTTCACGTGTTATGGAAGAAAAAACGTTTTTCACAGCCAAAGAGCGTGAACAACTGTTCACTCTTTACAAACGGTTACTCCATCTATCGGGAGACACCTTACAAAAAAACGACTGTCGCAAGCTCAAAACGCATCTTATCAAGGCAGTTGCCGAAGGTAGTATGCCACGAAATAACTTTGGAATGAACCCCATCATCAAAGATATGCAAACCGCTGTCATTGTTGCAGAAGAAATCGGAATGAAGCGAGCTTCTATCTTGGGAATCATGTTACATGAATCGGTAAAAAACCATTTGTGCAGTTTGGCATCCGTACAGGCAGAATATGGAGAAGATGTGGCAGGAATCATTCGCGGACTGGTTAAAATCAATGAGTTATATGCCAAGAGTCCAACTATCGAATCAGAGAATTTCCGCAATTTGCTTCTTTCTTTTGCCGAAGACATGCGCGTTATCCTGATTATGATTGCCGATCGCGTCAACCTGATGCGCCAAATCAAGGACTCGGAGAACGAGGAAGCCCGCCAGCAGGTTTCCAATGAAGCGGCCTACCTTTATGCGCCACTTGCACACAAGTTGGGATTATACAAATTAAAGTCCGAATTGGAAGACTTGTCGCTGAAATACACAGAACATGATGTTTATTATCATATAAAAGATAAGCTGAATGCCACAAAAGCATCACGAGACAAATATATCGCCGCTTTTATCGAGCCGATTCAGAAGAAACTGGAACAAGCCGGACTAAAGTTTCACATGAAAGGACGCACTAAATCCATCCACTCCATCTATCAAAAGATGAAGAAGCAGAAATGTCCTTTCGAAGGGGTATATGATTTATTTGCCATCCGCATCATCATCGACTCTCCTATCGAAAAAGAAAAACAAGAATGCTGGCAAGTGTATTCTATCGTAACCGATATGTATATGCCCAACCCTAAACGGTTGCGTGACTGGCTTTCTGTTCCCAAAAGTAACGGATACGAATCCTTGCATACCACTGTTATGGGACCTGAAGGAAAATGGGTAGAAGTACAGATACGGACAGAACGCATGGACGATATTGCCGAAAGAGGACTTGCCGCCCATTGGCGTTACAAAGGAGTGAAAGGCGAAACCGGATTGGACGAATGGCTGACAACGATCCGTGAAACATTGGAAAACGCAGACAGTGACTTGGACGTGATGGACCAATTCAAGCTGGAACTCTATGAAGATGAAGTATTTGTCTTTACTCCGAAAGGTGACTTATATAAACTCGCAAAGGGAGCTACCGTGCTCGACTTTGCCTTTACCATCCATAGCAAGTTGGGATGCAAATGCATTGGTGCCAAAGTAAACGGCAAAAATGCACAGCTACGACAAATTCTGAATAGTGGAGATCAAGTGGAAATCATGACATCCAATACTCAGACTCCCAAACGAGACTGGTTGAATATTGTGACCACCTCCAAGGCACGTACCAAAATACGTCAGGCATTAAAGGAAATCGAGGCCCGGCAAGTACAGTTTGCCAAAGAAACCATTGAGCGCAAGTTCAAAAACCGCAAATTGGAATATGATGAAGCAACCATGATGCGCCTCATCAAGAAACTGGGTTATAAAACAGTTACAGAATTCTATCAGGATATTGCCGACGAAAAGCTGGACGCCAATAATATACTGGATAAGTATGTGGAGATGAAAAAGAAAGAAACGGAAGCACAGCAAGATATCACCTATCGCAGTGCCGAAACATATAGTATTCAAACTCCTGCCGATGACAAAACGTTCAAAGATGACGTATTGGTGATAGACCAAAACCTAAAAGGACTGGATTTTAAACTAGCCAAATGTTGTAATCCGATTTACGGAGATGATGTTTTTGGTTTCGTTACTATCAACGGAGGCATTAAAATTCACCGTACCGACTGCCCCAATGCCAAAGAGATGAGAGCACGTTTTGCTTATCGTATAGTAAAAGCGCGATGGGCAGGCAAGAGTCAGGGCAAACAATATCCGATAACCCTGCGCATCGTCGGCCACGACGACATAGGTATTGTAACCAATATTACCTCCATTATTAATAAAGAGAACAGCATCACTTTACGTTCTATCAGCATCAACTCACACGACGGATTATTTTCGGGCATGATGACAGTAATGGTGGATGATACCTCCAAATTGGAATTATTGGTAAAGAAAATAAAGACTGTAAAAGGAGTCAAACAAGTCAATCGAGGCTGACAAACGTGTTTGTATAACGAATCTAAAACAATGGACGAATTACAGAAAAGAATAAAAAGTTTTGCCTATGCCTTTACAGGCATAGGCAGTTTCCTGCGTAAAGAACATAACGCTTGGATTCATTGCATAGCCATTATAATCGTAACCATAACCGGATTTATCATTGGCATCAGTCGAATGGAATGGGTTGCGGTACTTCTGTGTTTCGGACTGGTATTAGCCGCCGAAGCTTTTAATACAGCCATCGAACGATTGGTTAATCTGGTATCTCCCGATTATCATCCCATAGCCGGAGATGTAAAAGATATAGCTGCCGGAGCCGTTTTGATATGTGCCGTTACAGCGGCGCTTGTGGGAGCAATAATCTTCATCCCCTATTTTTAAAGGTGTTAATTAAACATTTATTTCACTAACTTTTTTCTACCTTTTATATAGAAATCACTAAATTAGCAGCGATTATTTTAATAATAAAAATTATGAAGAAGATTTTAGTTTCAACTCTATTGTTGGTTATCAGTTTAGTTTCTTATGCAGCAATACAAAGTGGAGAGGCAGAAATTACTTTTGAAAACACATCACATAATTTCGGTACATTCTCTGAATCAAGTCCGAAAGTAACATGTACATTCAAATTTAAAAATACAGGAGATGGTCCATTGGTTATCCATCAGGCAATTGCATCATGTGGATGTACTGTTCCTCAGTATCCCAAGGAACCTATTAAACCGGGAGAGAGTGGACAAATTACAGTCATTTACAATGGTGCCGGCAAATTTCCGGGACACTTTAAGAAATCCATCACTATCCGCAGTAATGGGAAAAATGAAATGACACGTCTTTATATAGAAGGTGATATGCTTCCCAAAGATGCAAAACAATAAGAGACTTCCCTTTCAAGAACTCCCTAAACAGCTCTCAAAAGTTATTTAGGGAGTTCTTTTTTATCGGTGCACCTTATAATATAAGAAAAAAAGGACATTTTTCCTAAATAATAAGACACTCTTTATTCCCTAAAAATGACGTACTTTGCAACAAAATCAAAAAAATGAGAAAAGGAAACTTATTATTACTTCTCTTAATAGTGTGCTTTACTTCATGCGAAATGCTTGAATCTCACCCTTATGATGCACATATTACAGGCGAACGAGGTATAAACGCAAAAAACTGTGAACGTATAGAAGAAGCTATGAAAGGCAAGAAAACTTTTCGTTTTGCTATGATTAGCGACACGCAGCGATGGTATGACGAGACAGAAAAAGTGGTAGAGAAAATCAATGAACGCGGAGATATCGACTTTGTTCTTCATGGTGGAGACCAATCAGACTTCGGTGCTACAAAAGAATTTCTTTGGATGCGTGATATTATGAAAGGATTCCAAATGCCTTTTGTCTGTGTTTTGGGAAACCACGATTGCCTCGGCACGGGAGAAGATGTCTATAAAGCAATCTACGGCAATCCCAACTTTGCCTTTACAGCCGGAAATGTTCGTTTCATCTGCCTCAATACCAATGCAATGGAATATGACTATTCACAACCTGTACCCGATTTTGGATTCATGGAAGATGAATTGACCAACCTTCCCGAAGGTATTGAGAAAACTGTTTTCCTGATGCATGTAAAACCGTACGAGTTTATCTTCAACAACAACGTAGCCAGAGTATTTCAGGAATATGTAAAGCAGTTCCCCAATGTACAATTTTGCCTTTATGGACACGAACATCAACTGACAGTAGACGATTTATTCGGAGACGGAATTCTCTACTATCAATGTCCTAACATCGGAAAACGAACATATTTGGTATTTACTATTAAAGAGGGAACTCATGAATATGATTATGAAGCTGTTGAATTTTAAGATTGTCCTATTATTCCTAACAATATATGTCTGTCCCCACAGGACACTTGCACAAAAAGATACATTATTATATAGAACATTAATCCAAGACAGTATCCTTATTCCACAAAAAAGTCAAGCAACAATAGAAGAGGAAGAGGGTATCTTCACGGAAGTTCCCAAGCATTATCGTAAATACGATAAACGTGTCCACCGCTATCGCAGTGCGTGGGAAGCCTTGATTCCCACACACACAAAGATACAATATGCCGGAGGTATGGGATTACTTTCATGGGGTATCGGATGGGATTATGGAAAACGCGGACAATGGGAAACCGACCTTTTATTAGGTTTTATCCCTCGCTATTCTTCTCGTCATTTCAAAATGACAATGACATTAAAACAGAATTTTATTCCTTGGAGTGTCTACTTAGGAAAGGACTTTTCATTAGAACCGTTGACCTGCGGACTTTATTTTAATACCGTATTCAGCGATGACTTTTGGACGGAAGAACCTGACCGCTATCCACATGGATATTATGGTTTTTCCAATCGTATCCGTACCCATATATTCTTAGGACAGCGCATCCGTTTTGATGTACCCGAGAAGTATCGCAAATTCTCGAAAAGCATTACTGCTTTTTATGAAATCAGCTCATGCGACTTTTATTTAGTGAGTGCATTTACCAATAGTTATCTTACTCCCTTAGATTACCTTCGGTTATCATTTGGACTGAAATTTCAGATATTCTAATGAGATTATAGGCATGTTTCTCTAATTTTTCATTATTTTTGGGCATTTATTGTGATAAATTTCAAAAATAATAAAATAGAGAAACATGAAACAAGAACAAGAAAAGCCGGTCGGATTGCCCGAAAATGCTTTCCGTCCATTGAAACCGGGAGAAAAGTATCACCCCATCATGTCACCCGACAGACAGTACCCGGAAGTGAATGCATGGTCTGTCACCTGGGGTATTTTAATGGCTATATTATTCTCAGCAGCAGCTGCTTATCTGGGATTAAAAGTAGGTCAGGTATTTGAAGCAGCCATACCTATTGCCATTATTGCCGTCGGTGTGTCAGGTGCAGCCAAACGAAAAAATGCACTGGGTGAAAATGTAATTATCCAATCTATCGGTGCCTGCTCAGGAGTTATCGTAGCCGGTGCCATCTTTACCCTTCCTGCCCTTTATATCTTACAAGATAAATATCCAGAGATGACTGTCAACTTCTTCCAAATGTTTGTCAGCTCATTACTAGGAGGTATTTTAGGTATTTTATTTCTGATTCCTTTCCGCAAATATTTTGTAAATGACAAACACGGCGAATACCCTTTTCCCGAAGCAACAGCCAGTACTCAAGTACTTATCTCGGGTGAAAAAGGCGGCAGTCAGGCAAAACCACTTTTATTTGCCGGGCTGATTGGTGGACTTTATGACTTCATTGTAGCTACCTTTGGCTGGTGGAACGAGAATTTCACAACCCGCGTTTGCGACTGGGGTGAAATGATGGCAGACAAGGCAAAAATAGTGCTTAAAATCAATACAGGTGCAGCCGTTCTCGGTTTGGGCTATATTGTCGGTCTAAAATATGCAGCCATCATCTGTGCCGGTTCATTGGTCGTATGGCTGGTTATCGTCCCGGGAATGTCGATATTGTTCGGAGACCAAGTACTGAACGCTTGGAATCCGGCTTTGACACAAACCGTCAGCGAAATGTCTCCCGAACTTATCTTTAAAGAATACGCCAAAAGTATCGGTATCGGTGGTATTGCCATGGCAGGTGTCATCGGTATCGTGCGCTCATGGGGTATCATCAAAAGTGCAGTGGGATTAGCATCCAAAGAAATGGGAGGCAAGAAAGTAGAGACCAATGTTATCCGCACACAAAAGGATCTTTCAATGAAGATTATCGCTTTCGGCTCTATCTTTACCATCCTGCTGATTTCCGTCTTTTTCTTTTTCGATGTGATGCACGGAAACGTATTGCATAGCATTGTCGCCATTTTATTGGTTGCAGGTATTGCTTTCCTGTTTACTACCGTTGCTGCCAATGCCATCGCTATTGTCGGAACCAACCCTGTATCGGGAATGACACTGATGACTTTGATTCTGGCATCTGTTGTAATGGTAGCGGTCGGTCTGAAAGGTGCGACCGGTATGGTAGCCGCCTTAGTAATGGGAGGGGTTGTTTGCACCGCACTTTCTATGGCAGGCGGGTTTATTACCGACCTGAAAATCGGCTATTGGCTGGGAAGTACGCCTGCCAAACAAGAAACATGGAAGTTCCTCGGAACTCTGGTTTCTGCTGCTACCGTAGGTGGGGTAATTATGATTCTGAATAAGACTTACGGTTTTTCAAGCGGTGCTTTAGCGGCTCCTCAAGCTAATGCAATGGCAGCTGTCATCGACCCGCTGATGAACGGAGTAGGCGCACCCTGGTTGCTCTATGGTGTCGGTGCTGTATTGGCACTTGTGCTCACTTACTTCAAAGTTCCCGCATTAGCTTTCGCGCTCGGCATGTTTATTCCTTTAGAGCTTAACTTGCCGTTGCTGGTGGGTGGAGCCGTCAACTGGTATGTGACTTCCCGCAGCAAAGACGAAGCCGTCAACACGGAACGAGGCGAGAAAGGTACATTGTTGGCATCGGGCTTCATTGCAGGCGGTGCATTGATGGGAGTAGTCAGCGCAGCAATGCGTTTTGGCGGCATCAATCTGGTCAACGAGGAATGGTTAAACAATCCGTGGAGCGAAGTGGCTTCATTAGGTGCTTACATACTACTGATTATCTGGCTGGTAAAGGCAAGTATGCATATCAAGAAATAAAACAGCAGGTATATATACTTAGGCCCATGTATGAGGGTATGCCATGTCACTTTGGCATACCCTCGTTAACTAATTGCCTTCAAAACTAACAAATATGAAAAACTTAAATACAATGAAGCGACTGTTCATGATGAGCTTGCTTGCAGTCTCTACTGTTTTGTCCGCACAACAATCGACAGAATTAAAATTATGGCCCAACGGTGCTCCTAATACAAACGATATCACTACCGACGAGCAAGAACCAGAAAAGAACCGTATCTCAAATGTCACAGTCCCTACCCTCACTATTTATCCGGCTACCCAACCAAACGGTCTGGCAATCATCATGTGTCCCGGTGGCGGATACACTCGTCTGGCAATGGATCATGAAGGACATGACATGGCACAATGGTTCAATACACAAGGTATTACTTATGCAGTATTAAAATATCGCATGCCCAATGGACACAGCGATATTCCTTTAAGTGACGCTCACCAAGCAATTCGCCTGATGCGCGAGCATGCCAAAGAATGGAACTTTACCAAACTGGGAATCATGGGAGCATCTGCCGGCGGACATCTGGCAAGCACTGCAGCCACACACTATACAGCCGAAACACGCCCTGATTTTCAAATTCTTCTCTACCCTGTAGTCAGTATGAATCCGACCCTTACCCATAAAGGTTCGCATGACAATCTATTGGGCAAAAATCCTTCCAAAGAATCAGAAGCACTCTACTCCAACGAACTGCAAGTAAAAGCAGATACTCCCCCCGCTTTCATTATACACAGTAGCAATGATGAAGCCGTGCCGGTAGCTAACAGTATAAACTATTATATGGAACTAATTAAGAACAAGATTCCCGCCTCACTTCACACCTATCCCATCGGTGGACACGGCTGGGGGTTTCATGACAGTTTCCCATACAAACGCCAATGGACCGAAGAACTGGAACAATGGCTCAAAGAAGAAATACAATAAAAAAACAGGGTGTGTCGAAAATTGACAGTATCATCAACTTGATCTGTCATTCTACGCTTTGACACACCCTATTTTCAGTCCTTTAAAAACAAATGTTTATCTCTTATTTTCTTGCTCCCAACTGTGCATCTAAATAGAACAAACCGGCTTCACCACCCAATTTGATTTTATCAACAATCCCTTGTACTGTGGCTTCTTCTTCTACTTGCTCACGAACAAATCCCCACAGGAAGTCCTGAGAAGCTTTGTCTTTTTCATCAGCAGCAACATCTACCAACTTGTCAATCAACTCAGAAACATGACATTCATGCTTATAAACATGTTCAAAGACAGCCAATGGTGATTCCCACTCTTGGGGAACAGTATCAATAGCACCCACTTTTGCCACACCACCACGTTTAAAGACGTACTGAGCCAACATATCGGCATGATCATTTTCTTCACGAGATTGAGCTTTCATCCATGCAGCAAAACCCTCATATCCTTTTGCTGCAAAAAAATAAGACATAGAAAGATAAAGGTTAGCTGACCACATCTCAGCCACAATCTGCGCATTAATAGCATCTTGTAATTTCTGCGAAATCATAATCTTAGTTTTTTAGTTAGTCATTTATCATAAATTATAGTGGCAAATATAAAATTAAATTTAATACTTTATACCGATACAAGAGTTTTTTTCTTATTTTTTTTGAATAACGCCACTTAAAGCTTTGTCATTCAAAAGAAAAGATTTATCTTTGCACCCGCTAATACGAGATATTAGCATAAATTCAAATCATTAATTATAAAAACGTTATTTAGAAAATGGCAACTAAAATCAGATTGCAAAGAAACGGACGCAAAAGCTATGCGTTTTA
>ERZ839489.1935-NODE-1935-length-10872-cov-4.350097_pt1 | contig 10872 bp, 10 predicted proteins | sample MGYA00519938_ERZ839489 | MGnify/ENA primary metagenome ERZ839489 (study PRJEB31850, sample SAMEA3708846) | human gut metagenome | biome: human gut; feature: human-associated habitat; material: faeces | place: China | collected 2014 ... | reverse complement strand
TGGCTATGGTGAATGTCGTGTTGGATTATGCCCTGATTTTCGGTCATTTCGGTTTGCCTGCCTTGGGGTTGAAAGGGGCTGCCATTGCTTCGGTTATTGCTGAGGCCTCTTCGTTGGTCTTTTTCCTTCTATATACTTGGGCAAGAATCGACTTCCGAAAATATGGGCTGAATCATTGGCCGCGTTTTGATTTCACTTTGCTGGGACGCATCTTGAGCATTTCTTGTTTTACGATGGTACAGTATTTTTTGGCAATGGCGACCTGGTTTGTTTTTTTTGTGGCTGTAGAGAGATTAGGACAGCGTCAACTGGCCATTGCAAATATAGTGAGAAGCATTTATGTGGTAATGCTGATACCTGTCCAGTCCTTGTCTACCACCGCCAATTCGTTAGTAAGTAACTTGATTGGTGCCGGAGGGGTGAGTCACGTCATGCAACTGATGGGGCGTATTGCCCGTATGTCTTTTATTATTATGGTGGTATGTGTTGCTGTTCTGGTTGTGTTTCCGCAGGCAATGCTTTCTGTTTATACCAATGAGGAGGCTTTGCTGATAGAGTCTGTACCTTCTCTTTATGTCATAGGAGGTGCCATGCTGATTGCATCGGTTGCCAATATTTATTTCAATGGTATTTCGGGCACGGGCAACACACAGGCTGCCTTGATACTTGAGACTGTGACTCTTGTCATTTATACTTCCTATATCTTTTGGATAGGATATATTGTGAAAGCTCCCGTATCTGTCTGTTTCTCCACCGAAGTAATTTACTATGCTCTGTTATTGATTTGCAGCGTTATTTACTTGAAAAAAGCAAAATGGCAGAATAAAAAGATATGAGGTAATTAACTTTTTTGTATTTTTGCACCTCAAAAGCTGTTTAAGGTTAGTGATTAAAGTTCAGTAACTTATAATTCATAATCCGTAATTTATAATTAAAGATATATGTTCGATAATTTAAGTGAGAGACTGGAACGGTCTTTTAAAATCCTGAAAGGTGAAGGAAAAATCACCGAAATCAATGTCGCAGAGACTCTGAAAGATGTTCGTAAAGCGTTGCTTGATGCCGACGTCAACTATAAGGTAGCCAAGAGTTTTACAGATACGGTGAAAGAGAAAGCGCTGGGACAGAATGTGTTGACAGCTGTCAAGCCTAGCCAGTTGATGGTAAAGATAGTGCATGATGAGCTGACTGCGTTGATGGGTGGCGAAACAGCCGAACTGGAATTGAACGGTCGTCCTGCAATCATCTTGATGTCGGGTTTGCAAGGTTCGGGTAAGACAACTTTCTCCGGTAAGCTGGCACGTATGCTCAAGGCGAAGAAGAACCGTAAACCTTTGTTGGTGGCCTGCGACGTCTATCGTCCTGCTGCTGTCGATCAGTTGACTGTTTTGGGAGAACAAATCGAAGTCCCCGTATATAGCGAACCGGGCAGCAAAGACCCGGTGCAGATTGCACTGAACGCTATTCACGAGGCAAAGGCAAAAGGTTATGACCTGGTGATTGTCGATACAGCCGGACGTTTGGCTATCGACGAACAGATGATGAACGAAATTGAAGCCATTAAGAAAGCTATCAATCCCGATGAAACGTTATTTGTTGTTGATTCAATGACCGGTCAGGATGCCGTAAATACTGCCCGCGAGTTCAATGAACGTCTTGATTTCAATGGTGTCGTACTCACTAAGTTGGATGGTGATACCCGTGGCGGTGCTGCCCTCTCTATTCGTACGGTAGTAAACAAGCCGATTAAGTTTGTCGGTACAGGTGAAAAGCTGGATGCTATCGACCAGTTCCATCCGGCACGTATGGCAGACCGTATCCTCGGTATGGGTGATATCGTATCATTGGTAGAACGTGCACAGGAGCAATACGATGAAGAAGAAGCCAAGCGTCTTCAGAAGAAGATTCAGAAGAACCAGTTCGACTTCAACGACTTCCTGGCTCAGATTCATCAGATAAAGAAGATGGGTAACCTGAAAGAACTGGCTTCTATGATTCCGGGTGTGGGCAAGGCAATCAAGGATATCGATATCGATGACAATGCCTTCAAGAGTATCGAGGCCATTATCTATTCCATGACTCCCGAAGAGCGTACGCATCCCGAAGTTCTGAACGGAACACGTCGTACACGTATTGCCAAGGGTAGCGGTACCACTATTCAGGAAGTAAACCGTCTGCTGAAACAGTTCGACCAAACGCGCAAGATGATGAAGATGGTCACAAGCAGTAAGATGGGTAAGATGATGCCTAAAATGAAGAAGTAATACCTTATATATATAAGGAAAGGAGGAAGTGCAAAACTTTCTCCTTTTTTTATTATGTCGACTGACTGATTTATACTACATTTGTTGGAAAGAATCATTTAACAAAGAGAATATGCAATTAATTGACGGAAAAGCCATTTCGGAACAAGTAAAGCAGGAAATAGCTGCTGAAGTTGCCGAAATTGTAGCCAAAGGAGGCAAGCGTCCTCACTTGGCAGCTATCCTCGTCGGCCATGACGGAGGAAGTGAAACATACGTGGCAGCCAAGGTAAAGGCTTGCGAAGTATGCGGTTTTAAATCGAGCCTCATTCGCTATGAGGCTGATGTGACGGAAGAAGAGTTGTTGGCTAAAGTCAGAGAACTGAATGAAGATGCCGATGTAGACGGCTTTATCGTTCAACTTCCATTGCCAAAGCACATATCGGAACAAAAGGTGATTGAGACCATCGACTATCGTAAAGACGTGGACGGTTTTCATCCCATCAATGTGGGACGTATGTCAATCGGACTTCCTTGCTATGTATCGGCTACTCCGAACGGAATCCTCGAGCTGCTGAAACGCTATAATATTGAAACACAAGGTAAAAAGTGTGTATTGCTGGGACGCAGCAATATCGTAGGCAAGCCGATGGCTATGTTGATGATGCAGAAATCTTATCCGGGTGATGCTACAGTAACGGTTTGTCATAGCCGTAGCAAGGATTTGGTTAAAGAATGTCAGGAAGCGGATATTATCATTGCTGCTCTCGGTCAGCCTAATTTTGTAAAAGCCGACATGGTGAAAGAGGGAGCTGTAATAATTGATGTGGGCACTACTCGTGTGCCGGATGCAAGTAAGAAGTCGGGCTTCAAGCTCACAGGAGATGTGAAGTTTGACGAAGTGGCTCCGAAATGTTCTTATATTACTCCCGTGCCGGGAGGGGTAGGGCCGATGACCATCGTTTCGTTAATGAAAAACACATTGTTAGCCGGTAAAAAAGCTATTTATAAGTAAAGGATATTGCTTTAATGCACCGAAATGCTGAGGGTGTGTCAGGATGATGGCTTGTTTTCATTTTGATACACCTTCGTGTTTCCGGATGCAACAGCCCAAAGTCGTTGTCTTTGATATTGTACAGGGGATGATAAAATTAAAAAAATAAAGAAATGAAGAATGTAATTGTATTATTGTTCGCTTTCGTATTAATAACTTCATGTGGTGGACAAAAGAAACAGGCTAATGAGGATGTTCAGAATGTTCAATTAAAGGGAGAAGAGGTTCCCATTGATACAGCTCTTTTTCGTTATGCATACCGAATTAGGGTGCAAGGAGATAAAGCGGTAGTCTTTGACCTTCATAATGTGGATTATTATTATCATGTTTTCACATATCCAAGCTTTAAGTATATTTCTTCTTTCGGTAAACGGGGTGAGGGCCCTGAGGAGATGATTTCGGCTGAAAATATTCGTTGGGGAGGAGATAATACAGCATGGGTGTTGGATGGCTCAAAAAATCGTTTGTCTCGATATGGCGGCATTGCACCGGGACAAGAACCGAAACTGGAGGAAAACATTTCGTTGGACAAGGCATTTATGCGTCCTTTAGACTTTGATTTATCGGATACGGATTCTTTTGTTATTCCTGACTATTCGGGAGAAAATCGTTTTAGTTGGGCAGACATGGCGGGGAACTTGTTGCATAAGTCCCACTGCATACCAATAACTGACGAGAAGCGGTTGCAAGAAAGTGCACCTGCTGTAGCACAAGGCTGGCGTAGCTTTATTTCGTTTAGTCCGGATAAGAAACTTTTGGTGACAGTAACTCAATTGGGAGATGTGCTTGATATTTATAATATAGAGAACGGCCGTCATATCAACTATAAGGGAGAAGATGGTGAACCTGAGTTTCATGTCACTTCAGAAGGATATGGTATTCCTGCCGGTCGGATGTGTTATTATGATATTCAAGTGACCGGGCATTATATTTATGCCATTTATGATGGACGTAAGTTTAGCGATATTGTGAAGGAGAAAGAATATAAGCAGGGGGCAAAACAGCTTCGGGTGTTTGATTTTGACGGAAAGCTGCGTAAGGAATACACGTTAGACCGTCCGGTTACAGGCATCTATGTGGATGAGGCAAATCATTGCTTGTTGGCAACGGATGTAAATACGGATAATCAGATAGTGAAGTATGTATTTTGACGGAGCCTGCCACAATGACATATATACGTGTGGTCTTATGCGTACGTCCGTGTAGCCCGATGCGTATATACGTGTAGGCTTATGCATACGTACGTGTAGGCTTGTGTCACCGTACATCTAAAAATATGCCATCCTGAATGTTGTAAAAAGACCTTGAGGTTTTCAAAAAAGACCAGGAGGTTTTTTAAAAAGCTCGGCATCTTTTTCAAAAAGCTCGGCATCTTTTTATAGAGGGCAGATTGTATCCCACCCTCACCAATCCGGTTATTCCTTTTTTCCGTTCATCCTTACATTTTAATCAAAATATGCAGACTATCAGCCTGTTAAGAATGACAGAATATCCTCTCATCTTCGTTTCAGCCGTGCTTGTCAAGCCCTTTCAAATCTGTCTCCGGCGATTCCCTTTTTTACGAATGAAAGGGGGCTGAAAGGGTGATGATGAGGTGTCCACTCACTGCCGGAACCCCATCAACAGAGTGTTTCAACGGCTAATGAAGGGAGAGAGGAAGAAATTATCTGGCTGATACGGAAACTTTATAATAAAAATGTTTCAGCCATTTTTAAACAGCTCTGGAAAGAGGGACGGATGATGGATATCACAAGGGAAAATAATTGTTTATGGGACTTTTTCTGGGTAAAAAATAGCTGGATGGAATTCAGAACTATCATGGAGCTCGGAAAACTATTGAAGAAAACCTTTGGATAATTGATTTATCTCCCATACCTTTGGTATCGTTTTAATAAGAAGGACGTAAAAGAGTTGCGTTACATTACCCGGAGGGATGCCTTCACTTATCCGGTTTGTCTCGATGAAAAGGATGATTTTAATGCATTAAACCGTTTCCCCGGTGAAATGACATTTATCCAAACACTGGATTGTGAAAAGAAGTTTTGCATGGCTTGAAAAATTCAGAAGGCTTACAATTGACTACGAGTTCCATGTAGATACAGCGGTGGCTATGGTGCAATTGGCTTGCTGTAAAATCATGCTTAATAAATATTTCGATTAATTTTTAAACAACTTCTAACAATAATTTCTTCCCCAACAAAAGAATACAAGAAATAATATTTACTTTTGTGACGAAGTTTACTATGAACTAAATATAAAGAACCATGAAGAGATATATTATATATTCCGTTATTGCAGTCATATCAGCGATATGGTTTTATATTTCTTATTGTGCCGAACGCAAAGAAATGCTCAATGTAGCAGAAGAAACCTTGATAAAGGCAGTGCATGAAGACTTGAATAATAGAATAATAGTTTCTGGTTTGACAATGCACCATTCCTCCTCTCCCACCCAATACAAACACATAGAAATCACACATGAGGATGGGGAAAAAACATATCAACTGGACAGTGTGAATAGCAGCAAAAACATAGATAAAGACTTGCATGCCCAAATACTGCATACCATTGCTATCCTTAACCGCCAATACGCCCACCCGGATACATTAAACCAGTTGTGGCAAAAAGAACTGCAAGCCAAAGGAATCAATCACATAAAGACTTTTATTGATATAACTATTTCCACTCGCCCATACAGGGCACAAAACCGTGACTCCCTTGCCGGTAAGCATTATACTTCGCTCCCCACATTCTATGCCGGAGCTAAAAACGAAATGAAATTGCAGCCAGCCATAGACCTGACCTTCTTCAGCATTCTGAATTACAATCTTCTTCTTTATATCTTTTGGGGAATAATAGGGGGATGCATTGGGGGAATAATCATTTCATTCTTACAGACTAAACAGAAAACAGAAATAACTTCTGAAAAATCGGAGGACAACTTTTGGTTGGCTCCCCCCAATATACGGCTATCGGACAATGTAGCTTACGCCCCCGATGCAAGCATCATATACCGAGATGGCAAAGTGGTGACAAAACTGCCTCCCCATCCCAATTTGTTACTGAAACTATTGGCAGAAGCCGAAGACCACCGCATGAATGGAGTGGACTTGACAAAAGCCATTTGGGGCGATAATGAAATTAATCTGGACAAATTGTACATATTAAACAGCCGCCTTCGCAAAATATTAAAAGAAATAGACACGGAAATAGCGATAAACAGCTTAAAAGATGGATATTTCCAACTAACTTACCCATACCTTTCAAAAGATGTAAGGGTGTAAATCTTTACTTAAAAGGTATTGAAAGGTAGTTTTTCTTGCTCGTATGAAAAGAAACACTTAGCTTTGCGACACATAAAACTACTATATAAAACAGAAAAACAAATGAATATGAAAAAGGTTTCAAAAACATTGGCGGTTGCATTGATAGCTTTATCTGCAATGTACATTAAAAGTATGACGAAAGAGCAATCTGCTCACGAATTATTGCTGTTGAACAACATTGAAGCACTTGCTTCCGGTGAAGATAACAACTTGGATAAAGCTGATTATTACTGTTATGGAAGAGGTAATATAGACTGCCCAATCAGTGGTGAAAAAGTAAATACAGTAATCAAAGTATATAGCCTTGACTAAGATATGAAATACTATTTTATATTTCTGCTTCTCTCTTTCTTAACCGGATGCAAGGAATCAGAGAAAGAGAAAATCGCTCGTTTGGTGAGGGAATGGGATGGGAAAGAGATTTCCTTTCCTTCCCATTCAGTTTTCACCATTCAAGGGAAAGACACGGTTGATTTTTCTTTCGCAGATGCTGAGTATAAGATAGTTACTTATGTAGACTCTGTAGGTTGCACCAGTTGCAAGTTGCAATTGCCTCGTTGGAAGGAATTCATGCACGAAGTAGATTCATTGGCTCAGGGGAAAGTGCCCTTTGTGTTCTATTTCCACCCCAAGGATGTAAAAGAGTTGCGTTACATTACCCGGAGGGATGCCTTCACTTATCCGGTTTGTTTCGATGAAAAGGACGATTTTAATGCATTAAACCGTTTTCCCGGTGAAATGACATTTCAATCTTTTTTATTAAACCGGGAAAATAAAGTGATAGCGATAGGCAACCCGGTTTACAACCCGAAGGTGAAAGAACTCTATCTGCAGAGATTGACCAATGGTAAAATGCCTTCTTCGTCAGTTGCCATGACAGACGTTTCCGTCAATACGGCCAATATGGATTTCGGGACTTTTCCACAATCGGAAAAGCAGGAATACAAGTTTGTATTGATCAATGAGGGCAACAATCTGCTGGTCATTCAGGATGTCACTACATCTTGCGGCTGCACCAAGGTGAGTTACAGCAAGGAACCTGTCCGTCCCGGCGCGCCATTGGAACTGACAGTGACGTATGAGGCAGAAGAAAAAGGTCATTTCAATAAGATGATAACCGTATATTGCAACACAAAGGCATCCCCGCTTCGGTTAATGATAGCAGGGAATGCCAAATAAATAGAGTTTAATTTAGAGAAACCCTTCCTTCCCTTGGGTTTCTCCTTAAAGAAAGGAGGATTAGTCCGATGCAAACTTAATGGAAATAATCAGAATCTGCAAGTAATGTATTTGCTTTTTCTGCGGTGGAGTTCTTTCCGACAAAAGATGAAAACAAGATTAATGAATCATCGAAACATAGAAAAGAGATGAAAAAGAATATTTTGAAAGCAACACTGGTTGCTGCATTCGGTTTGATAGCAGGATTTAATGTGTATAACTCTCAGAAGTCGGATGTGATGTCTGACTTGGCTTTAGCTAATGTGGAAGCATTGGCTGATGATGCAGAATCTGGTGAAGACTTTACTAATGGAACAGATTGTGTTGCTGTATGGGAAAATTATACTTGTAGAGGAAAAGATGGCAAGTTATATTCTTATTCAATACCCAAGGCGAATAGCTAATAAAGATTCAAACCCTCTTTAAGAACAAAAATATTAATTGCTTTTGGGACTAGGCTTGTACCAATTCCCCAAAGAAGAGAAGGAATTTATGCAAAGATTATTTTTTATTGTGATAGCTGGTATCTTGATGTCCGGCTGTGCTTCTGAGAAGAAAAAGCAGGAGCTTGAAAGAGTTAGCAATATTGCATATACTACCATAACAGATAGTATCTATTCGAGTATGCCGGGAAAAATTACGGCTTTAAATGGACGCGTGTACTGGCACGATGTGACAGAAGCGGATAATTTTATTCATGTGGTAGATGCATCATCCGGTAAGGAGGTGTACAGTTTTGGTAATATGGGTGATGGCCCGAATGACTTTGCAATGCCGATTCCTTCAGTTTCTACAGAGGGTTTTTATCTAAGTGACTTGCAGAAAGGAATAGAGCATTTGTTTGTTTTCGGTGAGGATGGGGCTTGCCACGTGGATAGAGGCAGCCTTGAAAAGAACTCGGAAGTAACCAGGATGCTCCATGTGGGCAAAAGCACTATAATTGCTCTGACTCCCGGTGCGGAAAATCTGTTTAAAGTGTCATGCAACGGAATGACCCAAGCGGGAGGCAAGTTCCCCTTATCGGAAAAAGTCGGGAATGCCTTCTATCTTTATCAGGGCAACATAGACTATAATGCGAACCGGAACAGGTTAGTATACAGCAGTATGTCTTTCCCTTATCTTGCCACTTACTCTTTGGACGGATGCAAGCTGTCATTGGACAAGGAACTGTCCGAAAAGATAGACTACACCGTTCAGGATGGGAACTTGGTGACGGCTAAAGATTCCAAGCGCGGCGCGATGGAACTGGCATTGACCAAGAATCATATCGTAACGCTTGACAGGGATGTGGTGGTGGAAGGAGAGAAACCCAAAGGAGCCTCTCCACGTGACCCTTCCACCCTTCCTCATTCACTCTTCATTTATGATTATGAGTTGAACCTTACCCATATTCTGAATATGCAATTCCCGATATTGAGAATATGTGGTGATTCTCAAGGTGATGTCGTCTATGCGATAGTTCTGTCTCCGGAGTATAAGCTGATACAGATAAACATTTCCTCGATTAATGATAGTAGGAATGCCAAATAAATAGAGTTTAATTTAGAGGAATCCTTACTTCCCTTGGGTTTCTCCTTAAAAAAGGAGGATTAATCCGATGCAAACTTAATGGAAATAATCAGAATCTGCAAGTCATGTATTTGCTTTTTCTGCGGTGGAGTTCTTTCCGATAAAAGATGAAAACAAGATTAATGAATCATCGAAAAAACAAAAAGAGATGAAAAAGAATATTTTGAAAGCAACACTGGTTGCCGCATTTGCTCTGATAGCAGGATTTAATGTGTATAACTCTCAGAAACCGGATGTGATGTCTGAGTTGGCTTTGGCTAATGTGGAAGCATTGGCTAGTAATGGTGAAAGTGAAGGAATAAATTGGAGAGGATACTACTTAGACCTCGATAATAGTTGCTGTAAAATAGGACGTTATTCTGATGAGTGTTCTGGAAAATATACTACCTGTGGAGATTAATTAATATATAAAAGAATATGAAGAAATATAATTGGATTATATACTTTTTTATTTTATTGCCATCTTGTATTGGTATTAAAAATCAGAATAGTGTGGAAATAGATTTAAGTAAGACTGTTCCTTCCATTAAATATTCCACGTTTGTGAAAAATATAGAATATGTGGATTTGCATTTGAATGACAGTTTACCAATATATGGAGTTGAAAATCTTTATTTAGACGAAAACAAAATATTTATCAAAGACCGGAAATCGGAAGGTATTCTTATTTTTGATGCTATCACAGGTAAACTTTTAAAGCGGATAAACCAATATAAGGAAGGACCGGAAGAAATCAAGATAATTGGAGCTTTTTGTTTGGATACCTATAATAAACAGCTCTGTATTTTCGATAAAGGTGATATGAAAATAAAATTGTATGATTATTCAGGCGATTATATTTCTTCGTATGTTGTTTCAGACTTTTTTATAGATATGGCCAAATTGGATAAAAATAGTATGACTTATTTTTATCCAATTTATACTGATAATGAGCAAAAGGAAGGTATTTGGACTTTAAATTCTTTAGATAAGACAGTTATACATTTAGATTCTAGTATAACAGAAAATTGCCGACTACATTATTTCCCAATGTTATATAATAACAATGGTTCTATGGTTTATTATTATGATAGAAACCGGGATAAACTTTCATTAGTGACATTTGACAAAATGGAGAATATGTATAGTTTTGATATACGTCAAAGAATTCCAATTGAAAAGATGGGTTTAAAAGATATTACTCCCCAAATACTGGATGGTTATTCCATTCTACATAATTTTGCCTGTTCGGAAAATTATTTGTTACTTTCTTTTCAAAATTACTGCATTTTCAAAATACTCCGGCAGATGAAAATTCGGCTGTTCGCTTTCTACGCATCTGTACGCTGCATAATGTTCGTATTCCTTTGTTTCACAAATTTTATAGAAATTGCAGCGGAAATCGGATCCTTCCTGTAAATTCAATTTCCCGTATACCTGTTCCAGTATTTCTATCGGAAGCGTAAGATTCACATTCCATTGC
>ERZ839489.1928-NODE-1928-length-10927-cov-3.673749_pt1 | contig 10927 bp, 7 predicted proteins | sample MGYA00519938_ERZ839489 | MGnify/ENA primary metagenome ERZ839489 (study PRJEB31850, sample SAMEA3708846) | human gut metagenome | biome: human gut; feature: human-associated habitat; material: faeces | place: China | collected 2014 ... | reverse complement strand
TTGCTTTGTGTCTTCGGGCAGGCAAACCCTGCCCCTACAGCTGACGATGGGATAGGTCGGTTTGGTTTTGACACACTCCCTTTTTTAATGTGTTGTGTTGTGCTGTTCCTAGCTCTTATTTCTTATTCATGTTCATTTCGACGACAAAAGCCACCAATAAACCTACACCTCCCAACAAAAGGACACAGGCTCCATAAATAAGTGAAGCGACATCATTCATTCTGTAACCAATATCTACAGTTCCGGTATAACCGTTTATAGTAGCGGCACAAATCACATAACCGACCAGTAGTCCCAGTCCCATTCCTGTAAGCAAACATCCCAACTTCAAAGCCGAAAAAGAGAAGTTTCCAGTCGAAGAAAAGTTAATCTTATGCTCCAGCATATCGGGAGTAAACTTCTCTCCCATCTTTTCAATAATAGTCAAACGTTCCTTTTTGCAGACAAACAGTTCAAACAGCTTGTAAATTCCCAAAGTGATAATGGCCAGAATAGTAGGCACCATAATAAAATCCATCATAATCGTTTCTATTTAAGTTATTAATTTTGTTCCTTTGTACCCTTTAGACGCCGCATCTCCGGTCAGGTTACAACTTTATGGCAAAAAATATTTTTTATTTCAAAAGTGTAACCTTATCTATATGCATGCGTCTAAAGAAGTGAAATGGAATACGACGAAGCACATATCATTCAAGATGTATTGGAAGGAAAGACTTCCCGCTATGAATATTTTCTGGACAAATACGGTCAGCAGGTATTTACCTTGATTGTTCGTATCGTTGCCAGCCAGGAAGATGCAGAAGAGCTTACACAAGATACCTTCCTCAAAGCCTTCCGGCACTTATCTTCATTCAAAGCGGAAAGCAACTTTTCGACGTGGATATACCGCATCGCTTACAATACTGCAATTTCGGCCGTACGAAAGAAAAAATACGACTTATTTGACATGGACGATACGCTGCTTGCCAACATTTCGGACGAACAAATAGATGATACGCTGAATGATGAGAGCGAGGTACAGATAGCCAAACTGAACAAAGCCATGAAAAAGCTTGATGCAGATGAACGGGCCGTCATTACCTTATTTTATATGGAAGACAAGCCTATCAGCGAAATTGCTCTCATATTGGGAATGACAGAAAGCAACACAAAAGTGAAATTGCACCGTATACGCAAAAAATTGTATGTACTTATAACCAATGAAAAACTATGAACGAAGGACTAAAAGATAAAGGATTGAAAAGGGCAATAAAGGAACAACCTCAGTTTCGGCTGTCCACCAACTTTACTTTCCGCACCATGCAGAAAGTAGAAGAAGCCGCTCGACTTCATGAAAAGAAAATAGAACAAAGAACATTATGGGCAACCATTATCGCCTCCTTGCTCTTACTGGCCAGTGGCATCGCAGGAGTGATTTATTATTTGGGTGATAGCCTGACAGAGTTTATCCAAGCAATGCTTCCTTCGGTAACTCACGACATACAGATTCCTTTTTTCTACTTCTTGTTTGCCATAACTATTTTCTTATTTCTGTTATTCGACAGATGGATGAGGAAGCAGTATTTCAAACGGCATTCTTCCTGAAAGAATTTCTTTATACAGAAAAAAAGACCTTGGAGTTTTCCGAAAATACAAAGGTCTTTTTGGAAAACTCCAAGGTCTTTTCTGAAAAGATGAAAGAGTTTTTTAGGACTATTCCTTATGATAAGTAAGATTCACATCCTACGTTTCACACCAAGCTATTGTAATACAGATTATTACCTTCCCGATAAGTGTGAAACATACTTTCTCATTACTAGTCAGTAGGAATGCCCGTCATTTATAATCGGTTATTTCTCAAGTAAATCTTTCAAAAAGGCATCCAGTTCTTCGTCTAATCCTTTAAGCAGTTCATCGTTTAATAACAATGTGTCTTCATCATCCACCAATAAAAGTTCGGCTACCGTTTCTCTATCTTCATCTACCAACACAAAAGAATACGGCTTCATGATACAAAGATTATCCAACTTTCCGGATTCCTGCAAGCAATTGAGCTCTCCTCTCAGAATCCGTTCGGCAATGGCATAAAAATCATCTCCATCATAATCCACCCACTCTTCGATTATGGTACGCGACAATTCCTCGTCATCATCATTAAATAATACTAGTTCACCGCTATCCTGTTTAGGCTGCAAATGAATATCGGTAACTACTGTTTTCTCTCCGTCAGCAATAAATTTATCGATTGCTTCCTGAAGGGATGATACAATAGAAGCATGTGACTGTGCACTGAGTTTCATACCAAAATCAATTTTATTTAATTATTTATATTCAAAAGTACAAAAAAAATCTTTCCTGCAACATTTATTCCTTAAAAATTATCTTTGAAACGATTCATTTGTATGTTTAACTGAGGCAATTGGACCTGACGCTCCTTCAATTTCAATAAATAGAAAGCAATAACAGTAGATTCTGTCGTACCGGCTTTTGCCAGTTTATCTGCTTTTTCCACCCATTCTATAGCAGTTGCAGGATTGTCTTTCATTTCATAATATAGCCCTATATTAAAGGCTGCACGCATTTTTTGGCGCCCTTTACCCTTATCGTATATCTGCTTCCACAACTCAAATGCACTATCCCAATTATTCTCGCGTACATACACTCCGGCATCGCGCATCCTCACATTGCCTCCGTCAAAATAAAAACGGGATACCTCCCTCCAATGCGGAAGAAGATAATTGACAGGCATGGTAGCAGCGTATTCCGAAGCCTCCTTTACGATTTTTTTATCTGATAAGGTAGGCTCAATTTCCCATGAAATAGTATCTTGCTTACTAAAACTGAGCATAGGACGCTCCCGAGAAGGTATATATATTCTGATAACGGGAGCCACAATGCCATCCACAGCATCTACCGAAAAACCTCCGTCAAATGTATCTATGAATAAAGCTCCCCGTTTGGTGTGAATATCCAATCTGTCGAAAGAGAATATTAAATCAACGCCCAAATCGGCAGCCAATTTCTGTACCTCATCCTGAGTCAGCATCACATCTTCACGAAGTTCGGTATCCTGCCCGCGCAAAGCAGAGTCGCAAATAATGACTTGCTCAAAGTAATTAGCATTCGCTATTTCCTCCGCCAAAGCTTCGGCAGCTGTTTTGCCATCTCCTTTCAGTTCCATACTAATCACATCATGACTGTCTCCCACTTTATAGGCAGGCATGTTGTTCACCACAGCCACATTCCGCACTGCATCAGGAAAACTGACATCGGCAGCCTGCAACTGTTCAAAAGAAATCGTTTGCAAACTTCCGCATGAAGTCAAAACCAAACCGGTTACTATCGCTATTAATGAAATCGTTTTATTCATATCTGACCAATATTACTTGTTAGGACAAAAATAAGCTATTTGCAGGAACTTATTAGTTAAAAGGAATAAAAAAACGTCTAAGCAGAAAATTCTGCTCAGACGTTTCTATGAAATTGTCTATTTATCAGTCATTTTTTCCGTGGCAGTTCTTATACTTCTTACCACTTCCGCACGGACACAGGTCATTACGGCCTACTGTCTTTTCTGCACGTACCGGCTCACGCTTTACTTCACGAGTATCGTGACCGGCTGCTGCCTGCTGATCGGGGTCACTTAAGTCACGCTTTTCCTCTCTATATTGCTGACGGGGAGCTGCCGGTTCGGGAGCTGCTTCACGCACTTGCTCAGGCTCCTGTACAGGTATCTGTCCGCGAGTCAATACGGAAATGGTATTGTTATTAATCTTATTGACCATATTATCAAACAGGTTCACTGATTCCAATTTAAAGATTAACAACGGATCTTTCTGCTCATAACTTGCATTTTGCACAGAATGTTTCAACTCGTCAAGTTCGCGCAAGTTTTCCTTCCAGGCATCATCGATGGTATGCAGCAGGATGGCTTTCTCGAATGACTTCACAATTTCCTTACCTTCTGTTTCATAAGCAGCTTTCAGGTTAACAGAAATATTATACAAACGTTTACCGTCTGTAATAGGAATCATAATATTTTCATACATGTGTCCTTGCAATTCGAATACTTGTTTGATAACAGGGTTGGCAATCTGTGCCATACGTTCTGTCTTGCGTTTGAAGTTGGCCATTGCTGCCTCGAAAGTCAGTTCTGCCAAATCTTCCTGCTTCTTCGCATTGAATTCTTCTTCTGTGAAAGGAGGCTCCATTGCCAAAATCTGCAACATTTCCATCTTCACATTATCATAATCGCCCAATTCGACTGCATACACACAACGATCCCAAATCATATTCACAATATCCATACCGATACGTTCACCCATCAAGGCATGGCGGCGCTTCGTATAGACAGCGACACGCTGCTTGTTCATCACGTCATCATATTCAAGCAAACGTTTACGGATACCGAAGTTGTTTTCTTCTACTTTCTTCTGTGCACGTTCGATGGAGTTTGAAATCATTTTATGTTCGATCATTTCACCTTCCTGGAATCCCAGTTTATCCATCACGCTGGCGATGCGGTCAGAAGAGAAGAGACGCATCAGGTCATCTTCCAGTGAAACGAAGAATACAGATGAACCCGGGTCACCCTGACGTCCTGCACGGCCACGCAACTGACGGTCTACACGACGTGACTCGTGACGTTCGGTACCGATGATTGCCAAACCGCCTGCCGCTTTTACTTCGGGGCTCAGCTTGATGTCCGTTCCACGGCCCGCCATGTTGGTAGCAATAGTAACTGTACCGCTCAAACCGGCCTTGGCAACAATGTCTGCTTCCTTCTGGTGGAGTTTCGCATTCAGCACATTGTGTTCGATCTTGCGCATTGTCAGCATTTTGCTCAGCATTTCGGAAATTTCTACCGAAGTAGTACCCACCAATACCGGGCGTCCTGCTTGAACCAACTGTTCAATCTCTTCGATTACGGCTTTATATTTTTCACGTTTCGTCTTGTAAACGCGGTCGTTCATATCCTTACGGGCTATCGGGCGGTTGGTCGGAATCACTACTACATCCAGTTTGTAGATGTCCCACAACTCACCGGCTTCTGTTTCGGCCGTACCGGTCATACCCGAGAGTTTGTGGTACATGCGGAAGTAGTTCTGCAGCGTGATGGTAGCAAATGTCTGTGTGGCAGCTTCCACTTTCACACCTTCTTTGGCTTCGATGGCCTGGTGCAGTCCGTCCGAGTAACGGCGGCCTTCCATGATACGTCCTGTCTGCTCGTCAACAATCTTCACCTGTCCATCGATCACTACATATTCATCGTCTTTCTCAAACATGGTATATGCCTTCAACAACTGGTTGATGGTGTGTACGCGTTCTGACTTGATGGCATAATTGGTCAATAAGGCATCTTTCTTTTCAAGCTTTTGTTCGTCGCTCAATCCATGTTCATTTTCCAGTTCGGAAAGTTGGGCGGCAATGTCCGGCAAAACGAATAGAGTCGGATCTTCCGAGTTGCCTGTGATCAGATCAACACCTTTGTCTGTCAGGTCTACGCTGTTCAGCTTTTCATCAATAACGAAGTACAATGGATCTGTTGCTTCGTGCATGCGCTTGTTGTTTTGTTCCATATAGACCTCTTCCGTCTTCAGCATACCGGCTTTGATACCCTGTTCACTGAGGAATTTAATCAACGCCTTGTTTTTAGGCAGTGCCTTGTGGCTGCGGAACAACGCAAGGAATCCTTCTTCCACCTCTTTCTTATCGTCCGAGTTGATAAGTTTCTTGGCTTCTGAGAGGTATTTGGTTGCTAATACTTTTTGTGCTTCCACGAGTCGCTCTACCAATGGGCGGAGTTGATCAAAAAGTTGGTCTTCGCCTTTAGGCACCGGACCAGAGATAATCAACGGAGTACGGGCATCATCGATCAATACTGAGTCCACCTCGTCGACAATAGCATAATTGTGCTGGCGCTGTACCAGGTCCTTCGGGCTGATGGCCATGTTATCACGCAAGTAGTCGAAACCGAATTCATTGTTCGTTCCGAATGTGATATCTGCCAGATAGGCCTGGCGGCGTGCGTCGGAATTAGGCTGATGACGGTCGATGCAGTCTACGCTGAGTCCGTGAGGACCCATCCATTCGGAGTCACGTTTGGCAAGGTAGTCGTTCACGGTTACTACGTGTACGCCGTTTCCGGTCAGTGCATTCAGGAATACGGGGAGGGTAGCCACCAGGGTTTTACCTTCACCTGTTGCCATTTCGGCAATTTTACCTTTGTGCAGTACCACGCCACCGAACAACTGTACGTCATAGTGAACCATGTTCCACACTGTGTCGTTGCCGCCGGCGTTCCAATGGTTTTGCCAGATGGCTTTGTCACCTTCGATGCGGACAAAGTCCTTGGTTGCTGCCAATGTGCGGTCAAAGTCAGTGGCCGTCACCACTATTTCTTCGTTTTCAGAGAAACGCTTGGCCGATTCTTTTACAATAGAGAAAGCAACCGGTAATACTTCATCGAGTGCTTTTTCATATATTTCCAATATTTCTTTTTCGATTTTGTCGATCTGAGCAAATACCTCTTCGCGGTCTTCCAGTTCTACATTTTCGATGCCGGCTCTGAGTTCATCGGCCTTGGCGCGTTCTTTACTTGCCGAGTTACGGATGTATTCTTTAAGTTCCTCTGTTTTTGCACGGAGGCCGTCATTGTCAAGCTTAGCAACCTCCGGGTAAGCGGCTTTGATCTTGTCTACCCAGGGTTGGATTTCTTTCATGTCTCGTGTGGATTTGTTTCCGAAAATCGAGCTTAAAAATTCATTAAATCCCATTATCTATTATTTATGTTTATTATTTACTAAATTGATTTAACTGCGCAAAGTTACATTAAAATGCTGATTTATTTGCGCTTTGCACCTTGTTTTTTGTGCGGAAAGTATTACCGGATGTCGGTAATCGGAGTTGCCGAACAGGCATTGGGAGATCGTATTCTCAATATGTGAGCTACGGTGGGAGCTATGTGGTCAATGGTTACGGGCGTGTTGATTACGGCTGGTTTTACGCCGCTGCCCATAAAAATAAGGGGAGACGGAATATGCGCTTTCCGTACCACCTTATGGTCGGATGTATTTTCGTTGACGATGCTCCAGCCCGGCAATACGTCAATCAGTAGGTCGCCCGAGCGTTTACGGTGGAAACTGTTGCGTATCATCGAGATGTCCGGTGTCCAGGACCCCAATAACAGGCGTTTGCCGGAATATACTTCATTCACTCCGCTGAATTGGATCAGAAATTCGGCGGCTTTTTCCTGTATATCCGCCAGATTCAGTTGTTTTTCTTCGATCAGTTTGTGATTCAGATAAATCTGCTGATCGTAGTACGCTTCCACATACTGTCCCTGCCCGTAGGTAGCCATCAGATACATGTTCAGCAAAGCTGCGCAGCGGTTCAGGTGAAATTCGCCGGTCGGAACCCGGTAGAGTCCCAGGTCGGGTGATTCGGTATCGGTATATCCGGTGGAGGTAATAAAGAAAACAACATTCTGCAGACCCACTTTCTTGTCAATGATGTCCAGTAAAGAGGCGATGCTCCGATCGAGTCGTACGTATGTATCCTGCATCTCCATGGCACATTCCTGTACGCTCTTATGGGCGTAGTTGCCTGCATAGTAGGTCAGTGCCAGCATGTCGGGGACATGATCTTTGCCCATTGTGCTCTTATCCAGCAGTTCTTCTGTCAGCGTATTGATTTCATCGTTGATAAAAGGGCTTGTAATCAGTCGTTTGTATTTATTGACACGATCGTCGTCAAATTTGTATTTAAAAGCAGCATCTCTCCATTCGGGAAGGAAACTGTAGCTTTGTACCGGATGGACAGGAGTCCATGTCATATCAGCAATGCGGAAGTCGATGGCATTCCGGTCGTTATACTGGCTTACCCACCATGGAAACTCGCTATAATAGGTCGTTCCACACCATTTTCCGGTTGTGTTGTTGAGCCAGAATGCGCCATTTCCGGCATGTCCTGCTGCAAGAATGGCAGCGTCGCGGAATGGAGCGATGGCATATACCAATCCCTCGTTACGGGTGGCTATCTTCAGTTCATCGGCTATCGTAGAGGTCAGGAGATGGGAAGGCGAAGAGCTTTCGTTTGTATAATTGCCCATGAAAGCGGGGTCGTCGACACAACTCACAGTACGCAGTGTCGATACATCCATCCATCGTTTGCCGATAATGCCGTTGACCGAAGGAGTGGTGCCTGTATAAATAGCGGCTATGGCTGATGCGCGGTCCGTGCCGCTGAAAGTATATTCGGCATTCCGGAACACACGTCCTTCTTTCCAGAGCCTTCTGAATCCCCTGTCGCCATACAGTGTTGAAAAAGCTTCGAGATAGTCCGTACGTAACTGGTCTATGGTGAGACCTACCACTAATTTCGGGGTAGATGGAAGTGGCTGGGCTTGCAGTCCGGTAAAGGTAAGTACGGTCAGTATGGAGGTTAATAGTCCTTTCATTTAGCTTTTTTGTATGTCAGAATAAGATTGCTTGCAGAACGTATCAGCAAACAGAGTGCCAAAGGTAATACTGCTAAGTCGAAATTTTGTGGTATTACCGGAAAAAGCACTATAAAAAGTGTTAAAACTGTGCGGTTCAGCAGATGATACCTGCTTTTGCGTCGCTTTCGTTCATCGTTTATAAAGAAAGGGAGGCAGAGCAGATGCCCCGGATGGAAGACAAACAGCAAGTAATTGGAGCCTACCGTGGGGTGTTCGGAGAAAAGAGCAAGGAAAGCGATGATGCATCCTGCGATACCCGCTGCCGCAAACACTGCGATATCCAGTCCCCAAAGACTCTTTTTCTTGCGTAGACCATAGACGGTAGCCATTCCGATTGCGATAAACACAAGAAGGGACAATCGGATGGGGGTTAGCATATTCCAGATATCATTTTCTGCGGAGTCGGATACATCCGGTTCACAGTCAATAATTTTTTTGGTGGAAGCCACCAGTGCTTTGTTGTCTGAAGTGTTGGCTATGCGTGCTCCGGCAAAAGCATCCATCAGATAAAACGGAGCGAACATCATTTGTCTATCGTTGATGGGGTGGTCGGCTTGGCTGCCTATGCAGAAATCGATTCCGAATTGTGCCCAAGGATGTCCTTTCGTGTATTGATGGACAATATCCCGATAAGATTTCGTTTCGCCATTTTCGGTGTGTGCATTGCTGAAGAGCAGTTGGCTACCGCTTTTTTGCAGACTCTCTTCCACCTTGTCCCGTGGACGGGTAGCGCAGTTGTCGTAGAAAAAGTTATAGCGGTATATCCGGTTTTCCGGGCGGTAATTTTTTTCCAGAAGGGTGATTAGCTGTCGTTGTTCTTCGGCTGTCAGATTGAGCGTCTGCTGCCATACACTACGTCCGAAGTATTCGTATTCGGCGGCAAAACGGCGGTAATCTTCCACCCCCAATTGATAATCGGTCTTGCCGAGTGCGAAACGCAGGATGAAGTTGGGGGTGTTGAAACTGAACAAGCCATAATTGTATACCCGGTCGATGCCTCGTGCCGGTTCTTCGTAACGGATAGCCGTGTGCCCGAAGAGCGAATAGATTTCTTCACCCGGAGCGCATGTCAACAGGCTAATCCGGATGGAATCAGCGGTGGACAGACTTTCCGTTCCCCATGTCAGAATCGGGAAGATTGAAAAAACAATCAGGAGTAAATGTCGCAACTTTGAGTTCATGTGGCAAAGATACTGCTTTTGTGGGAATAAAATGGCTGGTTCAATGAATTTATTTGTCTCTTTTCGTCAATCGCGGGGCAATTTGTTCCTGAGCGCAGGGCTGTGCTTCCCCGAGCGTCGGGCTGCAGGCCTTCGGCTGCCGGGCTGCGGTTTGTGAATAGCCGGACTTCGTCCTGTTGATCGCCGGACTTCGATTTGTTCGTGACGCGTTTCCTCGGGGTGCGTTTTGGGGAGACTGTCGTCAGCGGCAGCAACAGTTTTTTGAGCTTCCGTCCATTCTTCTTGTTATATTCTGTTTTGTTTTGTATTGTAGGCTATTGGGGGATATTCTGTTTTTTTGTCTCTATATGCTTATTAATCAGTAATGAAAACTCGTTGCTGGTTTTTGGATTTTCTGCTTGTCTTTGTTTATGCCTTCCGGCTCTCTTTTCCGCACTTTTCCAGCGAAGATTTTGGGAGAGGAAAGTAGTTTTACCGAATCGGCTGTCGGGACGTTTTTTTTATTTTTCTCTCTATGCCGCTGCTTTTTTATTCGCTATTTCGGTATTTGAATAAATTTTATCTCTTATCTTTGCGCCCTCAAACAGAGAGAAAGTGAACTTAATTATCGATATTGGAAATACAGTAGCCAAAGTAGCGCTTTTCGACCGGACTTCTATGGTAGAAGTTGTTTACGACTCTAATCAGTCTCTGGATTCCTTGGAGGCTGTTTGTAATAAGTATGATGTTCGGAAAGCAATTGTTGCTACGGTTATAGACTTAGACGAGTGTGTGCTGGCTCAGTTGAACAAGCTTCCTGTCCCCGTCTTATGGTTAGACAGCCATACGCCGCTTCCGGTAATAAATTTGTATGAAACCCCCGAAACTCTCGGTTATGACCGGATGGCTGCCGTGGTGGCGGCCCATGATCAGTTCCCGGGTAAAGACATTTTGGTGATTGATGCGGGTACTTGCATCACTTACGAATTTGTTGATTCTTTGGGACAGTATCATGGGGGCAATATTTCGCCCGGACTCTGGATGCGGCTGAAAGCACTCCATCAATTTACCGGACGTTTGCCGTTGGTTCATGCCGAAGGACGCATGCCGGATATGGGAAAAGATACTGAAACTGCTATTCGTGCAGGTGTAAAGAAAGGGATAGAATACGAAATTACAGGGTATATTACGGCTATGAAGCATAAATATCCTGAACTTTTGGTTTTTTTAACGGGCGGAGATGATTTTTCTTTTGATACAAACTTAAAAAGTATCATCTTTGCAGATA
>ERZ839489.1921-NODE-1921-length-10962-cov-26.510039_pt1 | contig 10962 bp, 9 predicted proteins | sample MGYA00519938_ERZ839489 | MGnify/ENA primary metagenome ERZ839489 (study PRJEB31850, sample SAMEA3708846) | human gut metagenome | biome: human gut; feature: human-associated habitat; material: faeces | place: China | collected 2014 ... | reverse complement strand
CACAAGAGGAACTTCCACGTTCTCCAAAAGGGTCAGCTTCGGCAGCAGGTTGTACTGCTGGAAGATGAAGCCCAGCTTCTCGTTCCGGATGTGTGCCAGCTCACGGCGGCTCATCTTGCCGACATCCTTGCCGTCCAGCAGATAAGTGCCTTCGGTAGGCACGTCCAGACAGCCGATGATGTTCATGCAGGTGGACTTGCCCGAACCGGACTGGCCCACGATGGCCACAAACTCCCCCTTCTCGATCTTCATCGTGATGTGGTCGGCGGCCTTTACCAGCGTATCGCCCATCTGATAATACTTGCACACCTGCTCAAATTCGATCAGAGCGCTCATGGGGCACCTCCTTACCAGATACTGTCGCTGTAATAGTCATCCGACACAGAGCTGGTGTCGTAGGCCACCGTGTCGTCCTCCTGCAGGCCGCTCTTGATCTCGGTGTAGCTGTCGTCGCTGACGCCGGTCTCGACCTTGACGTAGACATAGCCGTCCGGTGCGTACATGTCTTCCACCGCATTGGCTGCGCTGGGAGACTTCTTGCTCACCAGCACATAGCCGCCGCGGATGACGGCAGCATTCGGCACGACGAGGGCGTTGCTGGCCTCGGCCACGACGATCTCAGCGTTGGCGTTCATGCCGGGGCGCAGGCCGTCGGTCTCGTCAATGCGGATGGTCACCGGGTAGGTGGTGGTGCCGCCGTTGGAAGCGCCCTTCATGGAGACGCGGGTCACAGTGCCCACATAGTTCTTGTCCTGCACGGCATCGGCTGTGATCTGCACCTTCTGGCCCACAGTCAGGGAGCTGATCTGCAGTTCGTCCACGTTGATGACCATTTCCAGATAGCTCAGGTCATAGATGACGCAGAGGGTATCGCCGGATTTGACCGCGTCACCCACCTTGGCATCCTTTTCAATGATGGTGCCGCTGATGGGAGAGGTGACGGTATAGTTGGCCATGGTATCCTGCAGGTTCTGCAGGGAGATCTCAGCGCTGCGCAGGGTCTCAGAGGCCGACTGGATGCTCTCGGTCAGGTCATCGCCGCTCAGCTCGATCAGGATATCGTCCTTGGCAACGGTCTGACCCTCCTGCACATGGATGGAGGTCACGGTGCCTGCGGCCTGTGCGGTCAGGGTACGCTCTGCCTGATAGCCAAAGGTGGCAGAGCCGATGGAGCTGACCCCGTTGATGGAGGCGGTGGCCGCCTGCGCGGTGGTCAGGCCGCCCGCGTTCTGCACGGCAATGGTCACGGTGCGGGTGAGCAGGTTGCCGGTACTCAGGGCATCCGTTCCGGTCACGCTGGTCACGGTGCCGTTCAACTGCTCAAAGGTGCCGTCCAGCGTCACCTGGGCGGTCTGGCCCACGCTGAAATTGGCGGCATCAGCGGCGGGGAATTCCAGCGTCAGCAGCATTTTGGAGCTGTCGCGGATGATGGCGACCTCCTGCCCGCTGGTCACCTCGTCGCCCTTGGCGACCTTCAGGGTGCTCACGGTGCCTTCCACCTCGGCACGCACATACTGGCGGTCCACCACCTTGTCATAGCTGCGCTGTGCCTGCTGCATGGCGATCTCAGCCTTTTCAAAATTGGTGGAAGCATCCGAGCTGTCCAGCGTGTAGAGGATGCTCCCCTCATCCAGCACGTCGCCCTCCTCAAACTCGCCGGTGAGCACCTTGCCTTCCACCAGAGATTTCACGGTGTAGGTGTTGGCAGGGTTCAGGGTGCCGGTGCCGCTCAAGGTGTTGGAGACATCCCGCACTTCAGGGCTGGTCTCCAGATAGCTGGGGTCCACGGCTGTGGTGCTGGCGCTCTTGGGCTTGAGCAAAAACACACCGCCCGCGATCACCACACAGACCACCGGCACGAGCCATTTCCAGTTCTTCTGCAAAAACAGCACCGGAGCCTTGGTTGTCTGTGCCGCAGGCGTTTCCGCACCCGGGTTCTCCGCGCCGTCCTTCTTCTTATTCCAGATCATCATGTTCCTCCTATCAGATTCAGGCCCACCGAAGGGCGGCCTGTCAGATTCCTTTCCTATGTATAGGTGTAGTGTATCGCATTTTGCCCGGATACACAAGCGTCCAAATTTCGTTTGAACGCTTTTCAGCAAATTTTCACAGATTGTAAACCTTTGTGCAAATCGCAAGTTGACCTGTCTGCCGCTTTCTGGTTTAATCGGGACGTTGTTTGTACCAAATCAGAGGAGGATTTTTTACCATGAATCAGACCAGTAAGTTCTCGGTGCGCGATATCTGCTACGCGGGCCTGTTTGCCGCCGTCATCGCCGTGATGGCACAGATCTCCATCCCCATGCCGCTGGGTGTGCCCATGACCATGCAGACCTTCGCCATCACGCTGGCTGCTGTGGTGCTGGGCTCCAAGCTGTCCGCCATTGCCACGCTCGTTTACCTGATGCTGGGCGCTGTGGGCGTGCCGGTGCTGGCCAACTTCTCCGGCGGCATCGACAAGTTTGTCGGCCCCACCGGCGGCTTCCTGATCTCCTTCCCCATCATGGCCTACATCATCGGCCTGGGCGTGGAGCACAGGGATGCCTTCAAGGGTGCTTTCCCCGTGGCGGTTGTCGTGGGCACTGTGGTCAACTATATCGTGGGTGTCATCCTGTTCGTGATCGTCGCTCACAGCACCGTGTCTGTGGCTGTTTCCGCCTGCGTTCTTCCCTTCATCCCCACCGCCATCATCAAGGCTGTGCTGGCCTGCGTGCTGGGCCTGAACATCCGGAAGCGGATCCCGGGGGTAAAAAAGGCATGAGCATCGTACTGCGCCCGCATCACCTGCTCTGCACCCAGGGCTACTCCGGCCATGGCTACAGCGAAGCCTTTGTGGAGCACATGAACGATGTCGTCCACCAGTTGCGGGAGGTGCCCGGGACGAAGATCCAGCTCACCTTCTCCACCGACACCCTCTGTTCCTGCTGCCCCAACAAGCTGGGCACCGACCTGTGCGACACACAGGAAAAGGTCAAGCGGTACGACCGCAAGACCGTGGAGTATTTCGGGCTGGAGGAAAAGGAATACGACTACCAGGCCCTCATCCGGGAGATCGATGCCAAAGCCACCCCCGAGATGCTGGCCGATATCTGCCGGGACTGCTGCTGGTTCCCCATCAGCGCCTGCTGCAAGAATATCTGCGAAGGCAAATACGTGAAATAATATTTTCCCCTATACAACAGGCCGCCGTGCAGGATCATCTCCTGCACGGCGGCCTGTTTGTTTTATTCTGTTTCTGCGGCCTGCACCGTTACATAGACCCCGGCGGGGACACAGGCGGCCCAGGCATCCTGCTCGCTCAGCCAGCCGAATTGCTCGCACACATGGTCCGGGCACTGACTGTCGAGGAAGGCGATGGCCCCATCCTTTACCTGCAGATGCACGATGTAATCGCCCACATCATACAGATAATCGTGGTCCTCGTCCAGCGGGATCGTCTCGGTAATGCCGTCGCCGAAATCGACCACAGCCACCAGCGGCTCCGCTTTGGGGGCGTTGGCACGGTACAGCACGAACAGGAGTGCTGCCGCGGCCAGCACCACGGCCGCAAAGATCAGGTTTTTCTGCCAGCTTTTCAGGCGTTTCATGCAGCGTACTTGCTGGCAGCAGCACCGGCAATGCGGCCAAAGACAACGAAGTCAGAGACAGCAGTGCCGCCCAGACGGTTTGCACCGTGGACACCACCGGTCACCTCACCTGCTGCGAACAGGCCGGGGATGACCTCGCCGTTCTCGTTCAGGACTTCAGTGTTGGTGTTGATCTTCAGGCCACCCATGGTGTGATGCACACCTGCGGTGACCTTGATGGCATAGTAGGGAGCGGTATCCAGCTTGTTTGCAAAGCTGGTGCGGCCAAAGTCGGGGTCATTCTTGGCCTCAACATAGCCGTTCCAGGTGTTCATGGTCTCGGCCAGAGCGGCGCCGTCCACGCCGATCTGCTCAGCCAGCTCCTCGTAGGTCTTGCCCTCGAAGGTGTAGCCCTTCTTGATGTAGCCCTGAATGACACTGGAATCATCGACCATCTTCTGGTCAATGATCAGCCAGCTGTAGCTGCCGGGCTGTGCGATCTCAGCGGCAGAGACCACGTCACGGGTGCCGACTTCATCAATGAAGCGCTTGCCCTCGGAATTGATCAGAACAGCGCCGTCGCCGCGCAGGCCCTCGGTGATCAGAGAAGCGCTGTCGTACTGGACAGTGGGGTGGATCTGGATCTGGTCCATATCCACGGTGTCAGCACCGATGGCCTGTGCCATCTTGATGCCCTGGCCCAGGATGCCGGGGGCGTTGGTGGTCATAAAGCCCTTCAGCTCGGGCTTGTACTCAACGACCATATCCATGTTTGCGCCAAAACCGCCGGAGGTCAGGATCACGGCCTTGGCGTTGATGGTGATGGTCTCACCGGAAGCGCCGGTGGCCTTGATGCCAACAGCAGCGCCGTTGTCATCGGTCAGGATCTCGGTGGCGGTGGTGTTCAGCATCATCTGGACACCAGCCTTCTGGCAGTCCTCCTCCAGCAGGGGCACCATATAAGCACCCACGGAGACGACCTTGCCCTCCTCATTCACAGGGCGGTGGATCCGCTTGACAGATGCGCCGCCTGCAGAGGAGACGCTGTTCAGGGTAATGCCCTGCTCACCCAGCCAGTCGATGGCATCAGCGCTGTTGGAGCACAGGGTCTCCACCAGAGCAGGGTCATTGACACCCTTGCCGCCGATCATGGTATCCAGCTCCATCAGCTCCACAGAGTCGAAGTAGCCCTTGGGGTCAGCCTGATAAGCAGCCCACTGCTCAGACACAGTCTTTGCCAGAGCGGTGATGGTCTCGTTGTCAGCATACTTTTCAGCAGCGGTCTTCAGGGTCTTTTCGACACCTGCGCCCTCGGCGAACTCGTTCTCATCCTGATACACGGTCTTACCGGCGTTCATGCCGCCGGTAGCGCGCACGGAGTTGCCGCCCACCACGGGCTGGCTCTCCACGATGACAACACTCTTGCCCTCGCTGGTAGCAGTCAGGGCAGCGGTCATGCCTGCGCCGCCTGCGCCCACGATGACGATGTCGGTATCAACGGTAGAGTCCTCAGCAGGCTCAGCGTTGTTCTCCACAGCGGTCTGGAAATCCTCAGGCTTCAGACCAGCAGCGGTGATGGCAGCAGCGGCTGCCTCCTTGATGGCATTGGAGGTAATGGTTGCGGTAGACACGCCGTCCACGGCAATGCTGCCGCTCTCGGCAATGGCAGCGGGCAGCTGCTCGATTGCCTTGGAGCCAACGCCCTTGGTCTCATCGGCACCCTCAGCGGTGCAGCCGGTGATCTTGCCGTCGGTCAGGGTCAGGGTAACGGTAACATCGCCGCCAAAGCCCTTGGCAGTGCCGGTAAAATCGCCGGTAGCACCCGCGCCGGTGGTAGAGGCGGGCTTGCTGCCGCAGCCGTAGCCCAGCAGGCTCACTGCAACGACAGCGGCCATGGCCAGCGCTGCAATGCTCTGTTTCATCTTCGTGTTTTTCATGGTTTCTTCTTTTTCCTTCTTAGTTGAAGCAATGTTGCAGGCAGTTAGCCTGCGCGAACATATTTCAGCATAAAAAGGGGGCTGCCCATTCGGAAGGCAGCCCCCTTTGCCGAACTAGGAAAAGATCAGGCGTTGGCCTGTGCAGCAGCAACAGCGCAGGCAACGGTAGCGCCGACCATGGGGTTGTTGCCCATGCCGATCAGGCCCATCATCTCAACGTGTGCGGGCACGGAGGAGGAACCTGCGAACTGAGCATCACCATGGACGCGGCCCAGAGAGTCGGTCAGGCCATAGCTTGCGGGGCCTGCAGCCACGTTATCGGGGTGCAGGGTACGGCCCGTGCCGCCGCCGGAAGCGACGGAGAAGTACTTCTTGCCGTTCTCGATGGCCCACTTCTTGTAGGTGCCGGCGACCAGGTGCTGGAAGCGGACGGGGTTGGTGGAGTTGCCGGTGATGGAGCACTGAACGTCCTCCTTCTTCATAATGGCAACGCCTTCCATAACGTCGTTAGCGCCGTAGCACTTGACAGCAGCGCGCTCACCCTCGGAGAAGGGGATCTCCTTGACGACCTTCAGGGTCTGGGTGGGGATATCGTACTCGGTCTGCACATAGGTGAAGCCGTTGATACGGGAAATGATGTAAGCTGCATCCTTGCCCAGGCCGTTCAGGATAACACGCAGGGGGGTCTTGCGGACCTTGTTTGCAGTGCGGGCAATGCCAATGGCACCCTCAGCAGCAGCAAAGGACTCGTGGCCTGCCAGGAAAGCGAAGCAGGTGGTGTCCTCGCTCAGCAGACGAGCGCCCAGGTTGCCGTGGCCCAGACCGACCTGACGCTGCTCAGCAACAGAGCCGGGGATGGTGAATGCTTCCAGACCTTCGCCGATGGCAGCAGCGCACTCGGCAGCGTCGGTCAGGCCGCGCTTGACGGCGATGGCGGTGCCCAGGGTGTATGCCCAGACAGCGTTATCAAAGCAGATGGGCTGCACGCCGCGCACGATCTTGTCGCAGTCGATGCCCTTAGCGAGGAGCATCTCGTTGCAAGCGTCCAGAGACTCCAGGCCGTTGGCCTTCAGGCATGCCTCGATTTTCGGCATACGGCGATCCATAGATTCAAAAGTTGCCATGAGTTGTTCCTCCTCTCTTATTCCTCACGCGGGTCAATGTACTTGACAGCGCCCTGCTCCTTGCTGAAGCGGCCGTAAGTACCCACGTTCTTCTCGTAAGCCTCGTTGGGGGTCTTGCCGTGACGGATATCCTCCATCATCTTGCCCAGCTTGACGAACTGATAGCCGATGACCTCATCGTTGGCATCCAGAGCCAGCTTGTTGATGTAGCCCTCGGTCAGCTCCAGGTAACGGACACCCTTGGCCTTGGTGGAGAAGATGGTGCCGGTCATGGAGCGCAGGCCCTTGCCCAGGTCATCCAGACCTGCGCCGATGGGCAGACCGTCCTCAGAGAAAGCGGTCTGGCTGCGGCCGTAGACGATCTGCAGGAACAGCTCGCGCATTGCCACGTTGATGGCATCGCACACCAGGTCGGTGTTCAGAGCTTCCAGAATGGTCTTGCCGGGCAGGATCTCGCCAGCCATGGCAGCGGAATGGGTCATGCCGGAGCAGCCGATGGTCTCCACCAGAGCTTCCTCGATGACACCGTTCTTGATGTTCAGAGACAGCTTGCAGGTGCCCTGCTGGGGTGCACACCAGCCCACACCATGGGTGTAGCCGCTGATGTCCTTGATCTCATAGGCCTTGACCCATGCGCCCTCTTCGGGGATGGGAGCCGGACCATGCTTAGGACCTTTGGTGATCGGGCACATATTCTGTACTTGCTGCGAATAGGTCATAATCATACTCTCCTTTTGACAAATTGATGCCATTGGCAGGGGGTGTCCTGCCGTTTGCATTGACCGGCTGCGCCGCTCTCTTCCGCGCCACGCCGGTACTACCACGCATGATTTTATTATAGAGAACCTTGGCGGAATTTGCAAGACGTTTTGCGGATTTTTTCACAAGCATTTTTAACGGTTATTTGCTGCTAACTAGCACTTTCACCGCTTTCGCTGCCCAGTTCGTCACATTTCTATCATATTTGTCAAAAGGAATATCTTGCGCTGTCCGGTTCAGTTTTTTCTGGGCGGCTGCTGGGCCCTGACAGGCCGGAGCGCCCAGATACACACAAAGCCCGCCGCCGCTCCTGCCATGGCCAGCCAGTGCCGCCCGGTGGCAAGACCCCACAGGTTCGCCGCAAAGGGGAAGGCAAGGCTGCCCACGCTCTGTCCCAGCGCCAGAAAGCCGTAGTTCACCCCGGCGTGGGGCAGGCCGAACAGGTCGGTGGAGAGGGAAGGCAGCACCGCCGCCAGCGCCGAATAACAGAAGGTGAGCCCTGCGTACACAGCCACAACGAGCCAGCCCTGTGCGAACAGGAAGGCCGCTGAAAGCCCCAGCGACACGCCGAACAGAATCAGGTCAGTGGGGCGGCGGCCGATCCGGTCGCTGAGCAGGGGCATCAGCAAGCGGCCCGCCGCGCTGCCCACGCTGCCCAGCACCACACTCCACAGGGCAGCGCCCTCGTCCAGGCCCCGCTCCATGCCCAGCTTTAAGATGATGGGGCTGAACAGCAGCACCGCCGGGGTGGAAAAGCAGACCGCTCCGGCGCAGAGCCAGTACTGTTTTGTTCTGAGCATCTGCAGCGGGGCAAGGTCGAGGGCCGGGGTGCCCTTTCCCCTGCCCTGTTCTTCGGGCTTCTGCTTTGCCGGGGGCGGGTCGGTGAGCAGGGCACTGCCCATAAGGCAGACCGGCAGCGTGAGCGCCCCCAGCGCCCAGAACGCCCCCCGGATCCCCTGCACCGGGCCAAAGCCCTTCAGCGCCGTGCGGACGAATCCGGTCAGGAACGCACCGCTCAGGCCCACCGCGCCGCCAATGACCCCCGTGGCAAGGCCCTTGCGCCCGGCGTACCATTTCTGGGCGCAGGACTGGATGGACGGGTAGAGAAACGCCGTGCCCAGCCCCGCCGGAATGCTGAACACTGCCCAGAACCATGCCCCCTTCTCCCCGGGCAGGAGGGCCGCCGCAAAGAACCCGCCGCAGAGCAGGCCGGTGCCCCACAGCGCCGCGCAGCGCGGCCCTTTTTTGTCCTGCAAAAAACCACCGATGACGCAGCCCACCCCGAACGCTGCGATCAGGATGCCGAACGCATAGCCAGCGCCGTCCTCGGTCAGGCTGAACTCGTCCATCACCGGCTGCTGGAACACGCCCCACGCCGCAGGCAGGCCCGTCAGGATCTGAATGGCCGCCCCCGCCGCCAGGATCGCCCAGGGGTGGCGCGCTGTAAACTGCTTCATCTGTTTTATCACCTCGTTCTGTCAGTGTGCCCTTTTTCATTGACAAAACGGCATGATTCTTTATAATTAAAGATGTTCAAATTAAAATAACTTCACCCTCTCCGTCAGTGCTGACGCACTGCCACCTCCCCCAAAGGGGGAGGCTCTGGCGGTTCTTTGAAAGGCCTCATCTGGGATTGCCCTTGGCTCTCCCTTTGGGAGAGCTGTCGAGCGAATGCGAGACTGAGAGGGTGAGGATGCTGAGAAAGAGGAACCAACTATGAAATCACAGGCATTGAAGGGTATGCGGGACCTGCTGCCCGCTGAGCAGACCCTGCGCGACTACATCCAGGGCAAGATCCTGGAAACCTACCGTGCTTCCGGCTTTGAGCGCATCTCCACCCCCATGCTGGAGGATATGGAGAACCTGGACAAATCCGACGGTGGCGACAACCTGAACCTCATCTTCAAGGTGATGAAGCGCGGAGACAAGCTGACCAGCGCGCTGGGATCCGGCGACCCCAAGCAGCTCTCCGACATGGGCCTGCGCTATGATCTGACCCTGCCCCTGAGCCGGTTCTACGCTGCCAACAAGGACAAGCTCCCCCACCCCTTCAAGGTCATCCAGACCGACCGCGTGTTCCGCGCCGAGCGCCCCCAGAAGGGCCGCCTGCGTGAGTTTGTCCAGTGCGACATCGACATTCTGGGCGACGAGAGCCCCAACGCCGAGGTGGAGCTGATCGATGTGACCGCCCGTGCCCTGCTGGGCATCGGCTTTACCGGCTTCACCGTGAACATCAATGACCGCCGCATCCTGCGCGGAATGCTGGAGAGCATGGGTTTTGCCGCCGACACACTGGACTCTGTCTGCATCACCTTTGACAAGATGGACAAGATCGGTGCCGAGGGCGTGAAGGCCGAGCTGACCGAGAAGCAGCTGCCCGATGCTGCCATCAACGCGCTGGCCGATTTCATTGCCGCCGGTGATGTAACACTGGAGTCCGTAGCTTCCCGCTGTGCCGACCCCGCCATTGCCGATGACCTGAAGTATGTGCTGGCCACCGCAAAGGCCATGGCCAACGGCCGCTTCGATGTGGCCTACTGCCCCAGCCTGGTGCGCGGCCAGGGCTACTACACCGGCATGGTGTTTGAGATCACCTGCCCGCAGTTCAGCGGTGCAGTGGCTGGCGGCGGCCGCTACGACAACATGATCGGCAAGTTCCTGGGCACCAAGGTGCCCGCCGTGGGTTTCTCCATCGGCTTCGAGCGCGTCTGCGGCATCCTGCTGGAGCAGGGTTACCAGATCCCCGGTGCCAAGCAGAAGATCGCCCTGCTCTACACCAGCGACGTAGATTTCCCCGCCGTGCTGGCCAAAGCCGCACAGCTGCGCGACACCTACAACGTCACCGTTCTGCCTCAGGCCAAGAAGCTGGGCAAGCAGCTGGGCCAGCTGGAGGCTTCCGGTTTCGCCGGTGCCGCCTTCATGGACAAGGACGAGGTAAAGGTCTTTGCCGCTCAGTAAGGGTTGAACAAACCAAAAGCACTGCACTCCCCCAAAAGTGGGCGGGTGCAGTGCTTTTTTGCGTTTATGGCTGCCGGGGCAGCCGGTTTTTTTGGCGTTGGGGTACACCCGTTCCATCCGGGCGTTATCAAAGTGCTCATCGAGGAAGACGTCCAGCCGGTTCGCCGGGGCGATGCCGCTGGTGCGGGCGTCGTACCGGGCCAGCGCCAGTGCCGAAAGCCCCATGTTCACGGCCATGAACACCGTCAGCACCACGGTCATCCAGGGCAGGATGTGCTTTTTCAGGTTTGCCATCAGCTTTGCAACGAGGGGGTAGCCGTACCGGATCCAGACCACCGCCGCGATGCCCCAGAAGAAGCAGTAGAGCAGATTGACGCGGCCTCCCAGATTGAACTTGAAGCCGCTGTAGTCCCAGAAGATGACGCCGAACAGCAGCTCACCCACGGCGCTGCAGATATACTCATACGCGCCGCCCATCACGAAGCCGAACAGGAAGATGGAGCGGTCGCTCCGCTCCTCGCTGCCCCGCAGCAGGACTGCCGCCATGACCAGCGCCAGACCCCACACCACGCTGAAGGGTCCCCACACGAGGCTCGAGCGGCTCATCCAGACGCCCGC
>ERZ839489.1915-NODE-1915-length-10979-cov-4.403973_pt1 | contig 10979 bp, 15 predicted proteins | sample MGYA00519938_ERZ839489 | MGnify/ENA primary metagenome ERZ839489 (study PRJEB31850, sample SAMEA3708846) | human gut metagenome | biome: human gut; feature: human-associated habitat; material: faeces | place: China | collected 2014 ... | reverse complement strand
GGAATCGGTGCTGGATTAATCGCATTAATAAGCTGCTGTGTCTGAGAAGCCATTGCAGTTGTGAGAAGCGCACTCTGGCGATCCTGAGAAGCGGCACGTCTGAGGTCGTTATTTTCAGCCTGGAGATTGGATATCTTCTCGTTGCACAGGTAATCAAGGATTGCCCTTGTTCCGGCGTTCTGGCTGTCGATAATGTCTCTTGTGTTACTGTTCATGGTGTTCTGCAATGCACAGGTATTCTGTGCCATGTTGTAGTTTATGCCCTGGATTGCTTCTCTGGTTTCGCAGCAGCAGTTTGCAAGCTGCGCCTGGAGTGCATTGGTATTCTGCATATTTGCTACAGTGTCAGCGTTAATAGCCTGCTGGATACCGAAACCAGTCTGCATGATGTTGGTGTTGATTCCATTAAATCCGGTAAGCATACCGTTGTTTACTGCGTAGAATCCATCACAGATACCGTTGTTGATTCCGTCAAGCTTGCTGATTACTGCAGAATTGTCAAATCCCCTCTGAATATCTGCCTGAGTAGCCGCCGTGGCTGCATATCCACCGCCGTTGCCGTTATTGCCCCAGCCATTGTTTTCCCATCCGCAGAATGCGAACAAGAAAAGCACGATAAGCCACCATGCACCATCTCCACCAAACATTCCATCATTTCTGTTGTTCCCGGTCAAAAGAGCAACGTCTGATGCTGTTAAATTTCCATCCATAGTTATAATCTCCTTTTTGTGTATTTACATTAATCTGGCCAGATTGTAATGTACTATTTCATTCCTTTCAACAGATTCTGAAACTGCCCTGCCATCTGCTGGACCTGATTAAGTTGCTGTTGAGAAATTCTCCCAGACTGCAACATCTTCTGAACTTCTGCTTTCGGATCTCCTTTAAAATTCTGCTTAAACTGCATAAACTGCTGTATCATCTGCATTGGTCCGTTTCCCTGCGGCATCCCACCGCCAAGTGCGTTAAATAATGGATTACTCATCTGCGTTTCCTCCCTTGACTGCTGATTCCTGCACGGTATTAGCCCTAACAGGTTCAGAAAATGAATTTAATCGGTTTATAATAGCTTCGTATTTGCCCTTTAAATCGTCATATTCCTGTCTGGTGACATACTTACTGTCCATGTTCTGAACAGGCTGTTTAGGCGGCATCTGAGAGCCCACCTCGTGGTATTCAAATGTTCGCAGTGGCTGCGGCATGCCAGAAACATCTGTGGATTTTATGTAGAACTTTTCACTCTCTGAATCCATCAGCAAAACACTTGTCCCGGGTGCTACCAGATAGGATTTTGCACCAACTTCGCCGGATACCCACAGGATACCGCTATTATTCTGCTGTGGTTGCTGTACTGGTTGAGTTGGAATCTGGACAGGCTGTTGCTGGAACTGGTTCATCTGCCCAGGAACGCCAAAGCTATATTGATAAGGATTGTTATATAATGCCATATTATACACCGCCTTTCTGATTATATTTTTACATAGATGTATCAATCTAAAAAGTTCAAAAAAGTATCGAAAAAGTATTGACATACCACCAAATTGGTGGTATTATATAATCATCAAAGGAACGGAGGAAAGTAAAATGAAGAAATACAACTTATCAAAAATCATGAAAAGAGCATGGGAACTGGTTAAAAAGTCCGCATTAACTATTTCCTCCGGTCTTAAGAAAGCATGGGAGGAAGCGAAAACAATGAATTATGTATTAGAAGTTTTTGACAATCAGAAAGGGTATAAAATTCCTTGGAAAGAGCTTGAGAAAATGCTTGATACAGTTTACCCCGATGGCGATCAGGGTAACGGATGGTATCAGAAATGGAATTGCAACAACTGGGCAAAAGCGGGCAAGGATAGAACCTATATCTCTTTGAGAGAATATAGGAATTCTAAACTGAGAGCTGAACATGCTCTTGGTTACTATGACAACATTAATGGCACATATGTTATTACAGACCGATACAAAAAAGTAACAGATGTCATTGAAAAATTTCAGAACAGATAGGAGATTGATTATGGAAAATATGCATTTAGAACCTATAACAAAAGAAATTTTGGAGATGCTTGCCAAATATACATTTACTCCAGAAAGAAATTTCGGAATTTATGATAACATCTCTATCTCTGGAGATGGAGAATACATTGAATTTTACGGAGAAACCGTCAACAAAGAACCAGTTTATGATAAACATGGTGAATTAATGGATTGTAATTACAATCTATGGCAAGAAGATATCGTCGTGATAAATTCAGCGGCGAATATTTCGAATATTAGGAGAATTTATGACTATATCAGAAATGCGTGAACGACTAAAAGTATCTCGAGCAGAATTTTCAAGGAGGTACAACATACCGATTAGGACACTTGAAAACTGGGAATCCGGAAAAAGCAAATGTCCGGATTATGTGAGACAGCTGTTAGAGCGAGCTGTCTTGGAAGATTGTGAGAAATAAGAAAAGGAGAGGGTAGAATGTCCTCTCCATATTTTTTTTAACACACTTTGATTATTTTATTATTTACCCTCCGGCTTAACCGCTTTGCTGTAGATATACTCACATTCATCTGCTCAGCACAGTATTCGAGCGTATATTCCTTGCATCTCAGCCGAAACAGTCTTTCTTTGTCCGGTGTGAAATTACACTCTATCAAGAACCTGTCTATATCTTTCTTTGTGAACACATATAATTTCATGAGCATACCCCTTACTAATGCTAACGTTGATTCTGCGCAAGATAATTTGTAAGCTTCTGTTTTGTTTTTTTTAATTCTTCTACATTATTCCCACTAATCTGACTATCCAGCATGGTCGACAACACTTCCAGAATTAATGAATCTCGTTCTGCGATTCTCCGAAGACTTTCATAATCTCGTCTATCATGTTCTTCCAGTGTTTCTACTCGCTTATTAAGTCGAAATGCCGGTGTAATCCATTTAAAGATTACTGCTGCCGCCCCTCCGACAATGGACACCCCTCCGCAGATAGAGAGAAAAATCTGTACAAATTCTGATATGCTCATTTAGCTACTCCTTTTCCCAGTAATATACCGGGACTTCATTTCCGGAATCCCATGTATCGTAATATTTACCATCTTGTACTGTCACCACATGACCATCTATGCAGAGGATATACGTACCTGTCGGATGGTCTGTACAAAAGTCGTTGACTGTATAGATATATCGTTCTGATTGTTCAATCAGTTTGCGTCTGTACCCATGTTTATAGAGGTACGCTCCCCAGACATAATTTGCACTTGGCGTATCTGACAGAGCACACGCCTGTATCATTAATCCGGTGAATACCGTTTCCCAGTCGAAGCCGGTTGCTTTACATATTGCCCGGACAGCACAATCTCCGACTCGATTCCCAGCAGGATTTGGATTGTAATATTCCCATCTGCCCATCAGTCAATCCCCTTTGCTGTTTTATATCTCTTTGCCGCTCCTCTGGATTTTGCGGCGTTCTGGCGGTTCCACTTAGCTATCATAAGCCGGTCTTGTAGTTCCCTCAGGTCGTTCTGCTTGCAGTAATCTTTGTATGCAGCATTTTGTTTCTGTAAAAGATAAGACTTCCGATCAAGGTCTTGTTGGAGTGCAAATCTTGCCTGTTCGTCCTTGCAGTTATTAACCGCCGCTTGCATTCCAAGAACTTCACGCTTCGTTTTGCGGATTCTTCGCTCATAAGTGCGTTGCCGCTGTTCTTTTTCGTACTGTTTGCCTTTGTCAACTTTGTCCTGTGCCGATAGTTCTGCATAAGGATTAAATTCCCCATCACTGGCTCCAAAACTATGCCGACAGTTGACCCCTGACAGTCCACTTGCCGTTCCATATCCGGTCAATGAGAACGGCGGAAATTTCTTGCTCTTGCCAGAACGAGAGTATATCTTTCCTTGCCACCATGCGTGATTTCCCGGATTCTCACCGCCGTCACCTGTTCTGGCTCCCATGTGAGCACTGACCAGAACTAAATCCCAGTTCATTTCTTCCATGCGTTTTAGGGATATATCTCCAGTAGCCTGAGCCACGCCAGTTCTGACAGAGCGTGCAACCGCTGTTTCAATTGTATCTTTTCTGCCGGATGGATATGTTACCGTAACGCCATTGCTTACAACATTGTTAACTGCTTCTCTAATCGCTTGCGTATATCCAACTGCCCCAGTCATCACATGATTGTATGCAAGGTCGCATTGTTCGATATAAAGTCTCTGAGCGGCACTTGCAGTTGTCCGTGTGAAGTTCTTCCACTCGCCCATAGTTGCAAGCATATTCCGTTCCATGAGTCTTATCATTGTTGGTGACTGTTCGAGCGGTACAGGGCTTAATCCTGACGCCTTGTATACCTTGTCGTCGTAGTTCATTGCAGTGATTCCGGCATCTTCAAACGCTTCAAGAAGTTCCTGCTGTTCACGTTTAGTGTATCTGGATAATTCCGCTAGAATGTCCTCTAGCAGTTCGCCGGATTCCTGTAGTGTTCTGATTCTCCACGCATCAGCATTGGTCAGGATATAATCCTCACCTCTACCGATTCTTGCCATCATCCTCGACACGATCTCAGAGATGATATACTGATGCAGTTCTTTTGCAATCTGTTCACTGCCTTCTGTTATCTGGCGTAAATACTCTGGACTAAGTATAATATATCACCTCTTTCAATAAATGTTGTGGTACATGTTTTGTTTTTTTGATGGTTAACTAAAGCTTTATTTAGTTAATTAATCATAAAATATTTCATGATTTCTCTAGCATTGTATTTTGCTATCTTCTTTGCCCCATTTTCATTTGTGTGAATCCCGTCAAGCAAATCTGTTTGAATTGGTGCTGCACCAGATTGTTCTGGATGGTCATAATCAATTGTTGTTTGACTCTCATAATTATTTCTGATTCCGCATCTGCGAGTATCAATGGTTTCTGCCCCAAGTCTGTCTGCAACGAAATTGATGAAATCGCCTTTCTGATAGATGCTATCAAAAGTTTCATAGCACTCTTGCGTTGGCGTACACATGAAAATCACTGCATTCGGATACGCTTCGTGCAACTTCTGGAATCCATAGCGCATAGCACCTGCCAATGTCTGGCGATTCACGCTATCAATAGGCACAACCGTAAAATTGTTCTGAGCGTAATTCGTGATAAACTGTGATTCCACACTTTCTTTTGTCTGCACAGAGAAATCAACAGAATCATTTGTTCCAAATGAGAATGTAATCACATCAAAGTCCTGATAATCTGCATCTCCGTTTGCTTTTGCATTTAGCACTTTCTCTACTTGATTTCCCATTACATTGCCATCCGTAGATGGCTGTGGATTTCCGTCATAGGTTTGATTAGCGACTTTATCTTGCCATGTAGAACCCGCAACAGATACATTCACAACCTTATCAGCAAGGAGATACTGTTTAATCCAATGCGTCCATCCGTTTACACCACCCATAGCGGTGATGCTGTCACCAAGTGTAAGAATCTTTAATCCTTTCCATTTTGGAAGAATCGAGTTTGGTAATGCCGATTCGTTCACCGTAACATAAAGTTCTCCATATGGAGTGAATTTTGTGATACCATGTTGCTCGATTTTTAATGTGTTTAAAGTATCTCCTAATCCTTCATTTTTAGAGAATCTCAAATAATATGCGCCGTTTGGAACTGTTAATACGGTAGGTTCATTGTTTATGCCAGACAAATATTTTTTATCTGCATCAAAATATGCGCCCGTGCTTGCCACACCAATAGGAAGCTCGTTGCTACTAAAATAGAGAATCATTCCTGGCTTTATAGGAATGTAATCACTGGAATCCCATGAAGAAAAGCTAGTTTCTAAATAACCATTCTCTGATAACACAGCACCTTTGATTACTGTATCCTTGTTGAAAAGGTTTGTATGGTCTTCCTGTATTTTTACAACTTCGGCTTTAATTCCGGTCACTTCAGCTTTTGTATTAGCAATATCTTCCTTTACATTATCCACTTCAACTTTGACTTTAAGCTCGCCATATGGAACATATGTGGTTCTTGAACCTTTTTCAATCTGTAGATTCATTGGTGCGGTACCAAAAGAAAATCTTGCATAGCCATCAGATGTGACGGTTATATTATTATTATTATTAGGATTGCCAAACGAATCCACACGTTGCTTGTTTTTATCATAAAACGCACCTGTACATTCTGCCCCTCTTTTTGTCAAACTAAAATACAGGACATCATTTTTAGACACGGGGATATATCCAGTTGCAATCCAACCATCAAAAGACATTTCAGTGCCATCACCTTGGCTAATAGCTGTATTTTCTTTTGCGTCTTTCGGATTAAAAAGATTTGGCGATAATATGTTATTTAGATCTTCCTTTAGCGAACTAGTTTCCTCTTTCAACGACGCAACATCCGTCTTGTTCTGCTCGATCTGCTGTGCCTGTTCTGTGGTGGCTCCGGGCTTGACTGGATTCTTTTCAAGGTACTCATTCACTGCATTCTTGATTTCTTCCGGCGAGATTTCACCGCCCATTCCTTTTAAACATATCTCATACAGATACTGCTCTTTTCGCGTAATTGGCTTCGGGATTTCGCCCGTGTAATCACCTGTCAAGTACGCAAGATATTTTTCTTCTCTCGTGACTGGTTTATCTGCCATCTTTTTACTCCTCTCCGAATAATGTTGGTTCGTCTGGCTGAGCTTCTTCGACCATTGCTTTCGCTTCTTCCTCAGTCATTCCCTCAAATTTCACAAAATACAGCCATGCCGGAACCTTGCCAGTGGTCACATACTGCCACCATCTTGCACGGTCGTTTTCTCTTACATACAGGATGTCTCCGAAGTCATAATTGACTTCATAAGCTCCGACAGGTGCAAGTCCGTACAGGTCAGCATAAACGTTCAATGCGTAGATTACTTCATCCAAGCAGGATTCCAGTTTGTCTCGAACATCTTTGATGAACTGTACTGTCCTCTGTTGTTCTGCTTCTACTCCTGTAGCCGTCTGAATACCGCTAGATTCATTAAAAACGAAATACCCGTTGGAGAATCCAATCTTGTATCCTAACTGGCTTAAAAGGGCATTTATGCCGCTTATGCGGGTATCTGTGTTGAGCTGTGGATTGATTTCTTGGTAAAACTCTTTCTCGACCTGCCCGAACACATTCTTGACAAAGTGCGGTAACCTCATCTCGTTCCGTCTGCTCTCCATGCCCTGTGGTGACATAGCTGATACAGGTGTACCGCTTGGCATCAGCAGTCTATCATCTGCCAGAACAATCTTCTGAGAGTCAAAAATCTCTCCGGCATTACGGCTGTATGCAATGTCGAGGTCTTTTAACTCCTCGATAGCTTCGGCAAAAATCGGCAATCCCAATGGTGCATTAATATCCACGTTATTCGCTTGCGGCGTCCGCAGTACTCCGTACAGAGGCCCGTCCAGCTTCTCTCCATTTGCCTTGAGAATCGGCGGCGTATCTGCCATTAGGTCAGCCCATTTGGTCTGTTTAAGGTCAATCTTATCTCCGATGCTCTGAGGGGATTTCGACACATAGGTTCTATTAGAAACGTAGTACGGATAAGTTGTCACGCCGTCTATTGTGGTCTCAATAAATCTATGATATTCAATCCGTGTATAGTATTTCCGTCCAATAGTGTAAGAATCCTTGAATATAATCCCTTTAATCTCCTGATTATCGTAATCTACAATCATCACGTCTGCCGGAGTAAATACGTCAAGGCTCTCACCGTTTGGCTTGATGAATACTGTTCCATAAGCGCAACTATATTCTACCCAGTGGCGTATCTGGAAATATACTTTATCAATCTGTTCCTGTAGCCACGCAGCCCTTGCGGAACCATCTATCTGGATACCGATCGCCAGTGTTACGAGCCGTGCTGTCTCTGAGCAGACAGATTTCGCAAAATTAATCGTCTTGATATTGTTCTTGTCATCTAACCATTCCGGCGCGCCCCTGTAAATGTTCGCGCACCGGTTAATCAGTGATTCCATCTCTGGAAACTCTGCTGCCTGGATATTAAAGTCCTCTTCAGCTTGTTTTTTAAAAATCATGTTAAACCACCTTTTTAGCGTTGATAAAATTCCCATTTATTCATCACCTATATTGTCGCCCACGATAACGCCAGTATTTCTGTATGGTGTATTCAGTTTCACTGTTCGCATAACGCCTTTTTCGATATCTTCTCTATATTCAATTTCGACCTCCCCGTAACTTGCGTTTACACTTACAATATCCTTCACGGGAATAATGGTTTCCCCGACAATAACTGCATTCACTTTGCTCATTATGCACTGTTCCCCCTTCTGGTCCACATTGACTCTGTGGCATATCTGGTCGCATCAATCAGATGATTATCTTTATCCGGATAGCCGCTGATAATATTTCCGTCTTTGTCTCGCTCGTATTCATACTTTTTAAACTCTTTTCTTGCATTCGGAGTTCTGGCAGGGTCAAACACGAGTCTTCTTCTTTGCAGCCACTTCATGGAGTATTCGATGCTCCCCGGCCCTTTAATTGCTGGTCTAGCAGGCAATCCGAAATCTCTGTAATCATTTACTGACTTAGGTTCCGCACTATCACTTGTGATCGTGTAATCATCGTAGCCACGACGTTTAATTTCTTTTGCAGTCCACTCATTTGATTTCTTATTTTCATAAATTTCATCAATGAAGTATATTGTTTCTCTGGCAGAATCATAATATAATCTGATAAATCCATACGGGTCCGGGAACCATCCCCAGTCATTACCTTGATAGATTCTATCAAAGTGACTAATTTCTTCGTCTGTGATAGTTCTTTCTTCGATGTATTCAAAGATATTTCCACCATTTCCGTTGGCGTGTCCTAAATACTCGTTGTCATAAGCGTCTGGATTTACTTCTTTTAGATGTTCAGCATCTGCAAGGAATATATCTCCGAGCCATTCCTGCTCAATGTCAAGATCAAGATATGTGCTATGCACAACCAGTGCACTATCATCTTTTTCTTCTGCTTCTGCCGTATATTCATTTGCCCAGTTATTTTTACTTCTCGGCGGGTTGAATGATTTAAACTTGTACGCTTCGTTACCGCCACGAATCGCAGACTGCTGAATATTTCGTATTTCTTCCGGACCGGCAAACTGGTCAAGTTCCTCGAACCAGACAATGCCGATATAACCAAACTCCGGCTTGATGGACTTAATCTTTAATGGATCATCGGCACCACGAAAGTATATCTTCTGTCCAGTAGGCTTATATGTAATCTCCATGGGAGATACTTTACAGGTAAATTCCTCATTTAGATCTAATTTATCAATAGCCCATTTCATCTGAGCATAAACAGAATCTTTGATAGTGTTTCCGACTTTTCGCAGAATCAGAGCGTGCATGTTCGGATTATTCTTCAACAGTTCCGGTATGATCAGAGATATAGTTGAGGACTTCATGGAACCACGTCCGCCAGGGAGAATGTATTCACTGTGTTTCTTTGCTCGAATATCCCTAATCATTTTATGAAATACGTCCGGGACAATATTCAGATCAATATGGTACTCGCCTTGCAATCTGGCTTTTTCTTCTGCTTTCCGCTGCTCTTCTCTGGCTTCTTTTATAGCAAGCGTTTTTTCCAGATCATTCATGGACTTTAGCTGATCGGAGAAGTCCGGGGCGAACCCGAATGAATCAGTCAGCTCACCTCTTGCAATCATGGAGCGGCGTTGCTGAATTTCCGCCAGAGACATGATATCAGTGCCTTTTTGCTTTTCGATGAGAGACTGCTTTTTAGCTATATACTCAGAAATGTTAAGTTTTGTTAAGTTCTGATTTCCTATCACTCTTGCGTTTTTCTCAGCATATCCAGCCTTTATTGCGGCATCAGATGCATTTCCGCCATTCTTTATATATTCATCTGCAAACGCTTTCTGTTTAGGCGTCAAGTCCATCTAATCACCTCTATCTATTTCCATTCTTGGCACGCCTCCCATATTTCTTTTAAGCACATGACTACATCATACTGGGATGCAGTTCGTAATATTTCATAATCACAATCTTTCCATTCACCACGTTTTGTTGGTCTAAGCACTGGTGTTGATATGATCGTTACTGTAATTAATCGTTCCTGCTCATGGCTGTAGAATTGTGATGTTCCGATTTTTATAATTAATCCGGTGGATAATATAGCTTTTTGGAGTTTTCTTGTAACTGCTTTTAAGTTCGCCATGTCATCACCTCAATTCAAAAAAAACCCAGTATAGCAGTTATATACAAATATAATACCACACTGGGGAGATTTAGCTCTCTACCACTTTTATAAATTTTTAAGTTTTTTAAAGTCTGCCAATCAGTTTGGCTAAATGATAATATTCCGCCATGACCTTTCGTTTGTAGCCATAGAAATCGTTTTCTGTTGCAGGAACCGTCCTGATCTTCTCCATTGTCCGATAGCCGATACCGTTCACGATGCTGTCATAGATTTGCGATTCGATGCCGGGTGCATATTTAATAGATACCTGTAACAGATTATATTTATCGCTTTCGCTAAGATTCCGCAAGTGGCTTTGTAATGTCGGTATATCGTCCGGCGGCACTCCGTAGTCAATCAGTGTTGCCTTTCTCAGCTTCATTTATTTCACCTTCTTCATTCAAGCTCCAGTCACATGGTATGCCTTGAAAACATTCTGGACAGTATTCGTAGAATCCGCAGCCTTTGCAATCCGCTGGCTGTCCAGTACAATATTGCTGTAGTACGTGGTATGCTGATATAGCAAGGTTTGGCGTTATGTCTGGTGTAGGTCTGTTATTCATTTCTTCATCTCCTCCAACTTTTTCACGGCTTCTTCGCGGGTGAAGAATATGGTTTTACCAATTTCGCTCATTGGAAAAGCTCCTGCTATTGAACCTGTATAGTTTTCGTAATAAAATATAATTTCATCTTCTATATCTGGCTCAACATAACTGTCACAATATCCATATGAAAATGCTTTTATTTCATACGATTCCGGATATCCAAAATCGTTA